>ERZ1740070.1555-NODE-1555-length-14253-cov-4.735949_pt1 | contig 14253 bp, 15 predicted proteins | sample MGYA00581734_ERZ1740070 | MGnify/ENA primary metagenome ERZ1740070 (study PRJEB43018, sample SAMN04849744) | marine metagenome | isolation source: floating plastic debris | place: Pacific Ocean | collected 2008-09-01 | study: EMG produced TPA metagenomics...
CGAGCAGGGCGTCATCACGCCGGCTGTGCTTGTGCAGAGCCTCGCGACGACGCTTGGCGTGCCCGGTGTCCAGCTGCGCCACGGCCTGATCGACCCCGCGCTGCTCGCGTTGATCGGCGAAGAAGAGGCAGATCGCCTCGGGGCGCTGCCGCTCTTCCGCGTGCGTGACGAGCTCACGGTCGCGATGGCGGAGCCGCAGAACCTCCCGTCGATCGACCGCATCGAGTCGATCACGGGCTTGAAGGTCCGCCCGGTGCTCGCGCTCGGCGACAGCATCCGCGAGTTCATCCGCAAGTACGCCGGCGGCAACGTCGACGTGGACGCGTTCCTCACGAGCCTTGCCGAGTCGGACGTGGAGGTTGTCGAGCGCGAGACCGTCGACGAGGGACCCTCGACCGACCTCGATCGCATGATCGAGGGCTCACCGATCGTCAACCTCGTCAACGTCGCGCTGCTGACGGCGGTCAAAGACGGCGCGAGCGACATCCACATCGAGCCCGACAAACGCGGCACACGCATCCGCTATCGCATCGACGGCACGCTGCGCGACCTCATGAAGCCGCCACCCGGCATGCACGCCCCGATCGTGAGCCGGGTCAAGATCATCGGCAAGATGGACATCGCCGAGAAGCGGCTGCCGCAGGAGGGGCGCGTCCGCATCGTGGCCGAGGGACGCGAGATCGACCTGCGCGTGTCGAGCATCCCGACGCTGCTGGGCGAGAAGCTCGTCGTGCGCATCCTCGACAAGAAGAACCTGCGCGTTCGGATGGAAGACCTCGGGTTCCGCACCGAGGCGCTCGATACGTTCCGGCGGGTGCTGAAGCAGTCTCATGGGCTGGTGCTTGTCACCGGCCCGACGGGCAGCGGCAAAACGACAACGCTCTACTCCGCTCTGGACATGCTGCGCAGCCCGGAGCGAAACATCGTGACGGTTGAGGACCCCGTCGAGTATCAGCTCGACATGGTCAACCAGATCCAGGCGAACGAGGCGATCGGCTTGAGCTTCGCGCGCACGCTGCGCAGCATCCTGCGTCAAGACCCCGACATCATCATGATTGGTGAGATCCGCGACGAGGAGACGGCCCGGGTTGCCGTTCAGGCCGCGCTGACCGGGCACGGCGTGCTCGCGACGCTGCACACCAACGATGCGCCCGGCGCTGTTGCGCGCCTTGTCGACATGGGCGTCGAGCCGTACCTGCTGAGCGCGGCGCTCAACGGCGTCGTCGCCCAACGCCTCGCGCGGACGATCTGTCCGAGCTGCATCACCAAGTACTATCCGAGTGAGCAAGTGCTGGAAGACGCAGACATCTCCGATCATGCCGGACGCGCTTTCAAACGCGGCGAAGGCTGCCAGGCCTGCCACAACACCGGCTTTCGCGGGCGCGCGGGGGTCTACGAGGTGATGGAAGTGACGCCCGGCATGCGGCGCATGATCTATCGCAGCGCGCCAACGCACGAGATCCGATCCAGGCTCCGCGAGCTCGGCGCGCTCGGGCTCCGCGAAGAGGGTGTGCTGCTCGCGATCCAGGGGCGCACATCGCTCGAAGAAATCCTGCGCGTGACCCACACGGATGACGATCCCGGGGAGCCGGGCACCGCAACCCCGGTGGGGGTGGCGGCATGATGTTCGAGGTGCGGGCATTCAACGCAGCGGGCCAGGAGGTGCGCGAGCGTGTCGAGGCCGTCAGCGCCGCGGAGGCGCAGGAGGTTCTGCGTCGACGGGGGATGTTCGTCGCCGGCGCGGCCGTGTGTGATGCGACAGAGGGCGCGACAAGAGCCGCGGGGCGCTCCAGCGGCAAGCTCCCGGGCGGGCTGATCGTCAAGCAGCTCGCCGTCTTCAGCCGCGAGCTCTCGCTGCTGGTCGCGACCGGAACGCCCGAGGTCGCCGGGCTCGCGGCGCTCGAGCGTCAGGCGAGCGACGATCGTTGGCGCACGGTCGTCCGCGGCGTGCGCGAACGGGTTGAGGGGGGTGAACCGCTGAGTGACGCCATGGCCGCGTTCCCGCACGTCTTCACCGGTGTCGCAAGAAGCCTCGTGGCGGCGGGTGAGGCGGCGGGGGCGCGCGACGGCATGCTCGAGCGGCTTGCCGCGCTCACGCGTCGTCAGGCGCGGACCCGAGGCGCGATCACGGGGGCGCTGGTCTATCCGGCCCTGCTGATCAGCGTGTCCGTCCTGGTGCTGATGATGCTGATCATGTTTGTGCTGCCACGGTTCTCCGGGCTGTTCGAGACGCTGGACACCGGCCTCCCGCCCACAACGCAGGCTCTGGTCTGGGTGAGCGACACGCTCAGGGCCTGGTGGTTCATCGCGATCCCGCTGATGCTGGGCGCCGTTGGCGGCGCGATCTACTGGGCACGCACGCCCGCGGGCGTACGCACGATCGGGGATGTCGCACTGCGTCTGCCGCGGTTCAACGCCATTCTTCGTTCGTTCCAGACCGCCCGGATCACGCGACTGCTCGGCACGTTGCTCGAGGGGCGAGTGCCGATGCTGGAGGCGTTGCAGCTCACCCGCGGGTCGGTCTCGCATCACCGTTACGTCGCGTTGCTGGGCGATGCCGAGCAAGCCGTCTCAAAGGGCGAGCCCGTGAGCGTCGCGCTCGCGCGCAACGGCCTGCTCGTTCCCTCGGCCGTGGAAGCCATGCGCAACGGTGAGCAGACCGGGCGTCTCTCGACCGTGCTCTGCAGTGTTGCCGACTATCTGGATGAGGAGAACGAAGCGGTGCTCAAGAGCCTCTCAAGCCTCATCGAACCGCTCATCATGCTGGGGCTCGGGGCTCTTGTTGCCTTCGTCGCGGTCAGCATGTTCCTGCCTCTGTTTGATCTGACCGCGTCCGCGGGTGGGGGGGCGCCTTGATGCTGCGGCGAGCAGAAATCATGCGATTGGGGTCGGCAGCGCCCGGCGTCGGTGCGGCGCCGATCGTTGTTGACATGGGCGAGGGCGCCGTGCGGGCGGTCCAGGCTCGCAAACGAGGCGAACCGCGGGTGTGCTGTTATCCGGCCCTGCACGACGCGATCGGTCAGGCTGACGAGTCGGCCGCGTGTCTGGCGGGCGTGCTCGATCGGCATGGATTCGTTGGCTCGCGCGTGGTGCTCATCGCGCCGCGGCGGCTCACGCGCGCCAGCCTGGTCGCGGTTCCGCGTGCCGCCGAAGGGGTCCCGATCGACGCGATCGTTCGCGCTGAGGTGGCGCGCGTTCACGGGATCGACGATGGCTTTGAGGTTGTCAAATGGCCCCTGCCGCGTTCGAGCGACGCGACGGGCGAAGCCGGGGTCATGGTCCAGGCGATCGAGCACAAGCCGGCGCGCGGTGTTGTTCGCGCCCTCGAGCGACAGGGGCTCGTTGTCGAGTCGCTGCTGCCCGTCACGCCCTTGCTGACGCGTAGCGCAGTGGCAATGGGAATCACAGGCTCGGGGATGTCGGTGCTCATCGAGGCCGGCTGGCGCGATGCTTATGTGTCAGCTTTGATCGCGGGCGTGTGCGTGTATCAGCGCACGCTGAGCGGTGTTGGGCTCGGCGCAGTCCTAGCGCAAGCACTCGACGACGGGGCGGACGCGGCCGATGCGATCGAGTCCGAGGGAGGGCGCCTGGCGGGCGTGACCGACGGCGGGCTGGTGTCTCGCTCGGCGGCCGCCGTGGCCGACCAGCTCGGGAGCGAGGCCAAGCGTGTGAGCGAGTACGCGTCGCGTCGGTACCGCGGGCACCAACTCGGGGCGGCTCTGCTCAGCGGTGATCTGTGGGATGTTCCCGGGGCTGAGGCACGAGTCGCAGCTTCAGTCGGTGCCGCGGCGCGGGTGCTTCGCCCAGGCGCGTTGCTCGGCGCGGAGGCTCCCTATGCGCCGGGTTTCGGGGCCGCGATTGCGGCTGCCGCGTTCGCAACGGGGGTCGCGGCATGACGACACTGCACACCATCGAGCTGCTGCCGGCGCCCCTCGTTACCCACCGACGTATCGAGCGGCTGCGCGCTCTGTGGATCTCGGTCGGTGCGATCGGTCTTTGCCTCAGCGGTACGGCGTTGGGCGTGATCCATGGCGTTGTGCTCTCCGGCGGTGTGCCCGGCGTCGCCGAGCTCGCCCGCACCGAAGCGGAGCTGGAACGTCTCAGGAACGAATCGGCATCGATCCGCGCAGACGCTGAACGCATCGCCGTCGGCGGGCGACTCGGCATCCGCATGAGTCAAAGGCCCGACTGGGGTTTGGTGCTCGCGATGCTCGAGAGCCTGCGGGGTGAGGGTGTGGTGCTCGTGGCGGTGTCGTGCGCGACTGAGGATGGCGCCGACGGGCTTCCGGGGGGGCGAGCGCGGATCATCGTCGAGGGCCTGGCCGAGTCTCAGGGCGCCGCCCAGCGTTACCTGTTGGATGTCGAACGCTGCGGCATGTTCAGCTCGGCCCGCCTCGGGCGCACCGTTCGTGCCGATGCGCCCTCGCGTGTTCTCACCGCGTTCACCGTCGATCTTCAGATCGCCCCGGAGACATCGGATGCCGGCTAAGAACACGGGACAGAGCTACATGATCCATGCCGTGGGGGTGTGTGTGCTGTTTGCACTGACGGGCGCGGTCGTGCTGTTTGGTGTCCGCCCTGTTCTCGCTCAACGCCAGGTCGAACAAGAGACCCTGTCGCGCGCGGCGGCGCTGCGTGACGACGTGGGAAGGCTCCGCAGCCAGGCCGCATCGCTCGAGCAAACACGCAGCGAGATCATCGATCGCGTCGGTGAGAGCAGGTTCCAACTCGAGCCCGTCGACTCGCTGAACGAGCGGCTCGGCGGATTGACCCTCGCGCTCGAAGAGGCGGGGCTCCTCGTGGAAGGTATCGCGCCCGAGCCGGCTCAGATGCACGCTCGGTACGCCTCGATCCGCATCCGCATCAGCGGGCGCGGCGGGTACAGCGCGGCGGCGCGGGCACTCGCCCACATCCAGGAACGGTTCTCGGACATCCATCTGGACGCGGCCAGCATCCGCGCGGGCGACGGGCGGTCATCGGAAGCCGGCACGTTCGAGTTGGTCTGTGTGTGGATTGCCGATCCTGCGGGCCGGGGCGCCGGGGCAGGCCGGGAAATCTGAGCAGACCGGTTGCCGTTGTCCCGGGCGAATCGTCCAGTGGGTGTATGGCGCTGACACGAGAACGCAAGGTCTTCATCGGAATCCTCGCCGCCGCCGGCGGGGTGCTGGCGTTCGACATGGGTCTGTTGCGGGGGCCGGCCGAGGCGTCCGCTTCGGAGGGCGATCTCGGGTCGCCCGAAGCGCTGACGATCTCCGCGTCGAGTTCGGGCGCGGCGGCAGATCTGCTGAACCGCTTTGGCGCCGATCTCGGCCCCGGGCTCGCGGGACTGCTCGAATCCGCGGCCCAGGAGCAGCAGCTCGACCTCGATCAGACGGGCGATGCGTTCCGCTGGCCAGATGCGTGGACCGAGGTCACGCGCGTCGAAGCGCCGAGCCCGCCGAGCGGCGCGCGGGCGTCGATCACGCTGCCCAAGGTCACGTCGGTCATGCCCGCTGCCAGCGGCGGCGGGCTGGCGGTTATCGGCGGGCGCACGCTGCGCGTCGGGCAGGTCGAGCCGACCATGAACGCTCAGATCATCGATATCCGCCCTGGCGGCGTGGTGGTTGATCTTGAGGGCCGCCGCATCATGCTCCCGATCGAGTCGCCGGCAACCGCGGCGTTACAGCCCGAACCGGCGGCATGATGCTTGGGCACACAGCCTGAAGCCGGGGTGACCGGACGCCGAGAAAAGATCGAGTGTCGCGGCTCGGCCGCGCGGGATTCAAGCGTACGGAGCCGCCCAGGCGGCGGGAGCAACTTACTATGGCGCGTCAGGCACAGTTGCGCATCCGGGGCTTCAGCCTCATCGAACTCGTGATCGTTGTGGTCATCATCGGGATCATCGGGGCGATCGCAATCCCCCGCATGAGCCGTGGTGCCGCCGGTGCCGCCGATTCGGCTCTCGTCGCCGATCTGGCGGTGCTGCGAAACGCCGTTGATCTCTACCAGGCCGAGCACGGCGGCAAGTACCCGCCGCTCACCGGCTTCGCCGACCACATGACCCAGTTCAGCGACGTCCTCGGCACCGCGACCAACGCGACCAAGGACGACACCGCCGATCCGCCCATCGTCTACGGCCCCTATCTGCGGGCCCTGCCAACCATGAAGGTGGGCGACAATAAGGGCAAGAGCGGCGTTACCGGCACCGCCGGCACCGCGGGCTTCGGCTGGGTGTACGACGAGGACACCGGCGCGATCACCGCCAACACCGGCACGCTCAAGGATGACCGCGGCGTGCTCTACACCGCCTATTGATCGCGGGAGCCCCGGCCATGCCGAGGCAGCATTGCCAAGCAACGCACAAGGCCGGTGCCCGAAAGGGTGTCGGCTTCTTTGCGCGCCGCGGCTTCAGCCTGATCGAGTTGCTGCTCGTCCTAGCGATCGCCGGCGTCGTCGCGCTCATCGCGGTCCCTCGCTACGCCGAGGCCTCGAGTCGCTACCGCTGCCAGATCGCGGCCGAGCGCGTCGCCGAGTTGATGCGTGAGGCCTCGCAGACGGCTCGCGCCTCATCGAGCGCCGTGCTCTTTGTTGCAGACGACAAGGCCGAGCAGATCACGCTGATCGACGAGGCTTCCGGGCGCACGCTGCGTGTGCTCGACCTCGACGCTGCGCCCCTCAACGCGAAGCTGACCTCGGCCTCGTTCCTGCCGCTGGGCACATCGATGCGTTTGGCGAGCGACGGGCGATCAGAGCACCTGGCGATCATCATGATCGAAGCCGGCGGCGAGGTCCGCGCAATCACGATGATGTCGGGCACCAGCACGCCGATCATGGGGCCGCAGCGTGACAGCGACGACTTCGGCGGTGACGCCCAGGTCGCCGGGCAGGACTCATTCAACAGCCGCCCGGTCACCACGAGCGCGGGCGCGCTGCTCGACGACGTTGTCGCCCCGGCAAACTCCGGGACGGAGGGCGTGGAGGCGGAGTCGGCCGGAGGCTTCACCGCCGCATCGGTGAACACCGCCGCGGGGGCATCAGAAGCCGGCGATGCCGAGACCACAAGCGGCGGCGGCAGTTCGAACTGGTGGTGGCCATGGCCCTGAGCAATGCCGCGCTGAATGAGCGGGTGCCACCGTCTCATCACCACGGGTACACACTGCTGGAAACCGTGCTGGCGGTTGCGAGCAGCGGTGTCCTGCTGCTGGGCCTCGTCTCGAGCATGCTGGTCGTCTCGCACGCGGTGCCGGGCGGGGAACGCGACACCGGAGCCCAGCGGGAAGTCACGATCGGCGGCGTGCTCGAACAGCTCTCCGCCGATCTTCAGGCCGCGACCGCCATTCATAAGCTCGATGCCGGGGGTGTGCACATCTGCCGAGGCGACGCCTGCACCAACGATGTTGCCTACGCCTGGTCGGGCGGCATGATCGCTCGCCGACAAGGCACCGGCGCCGATGAAGTCTTGGTCGAGGGCGTCCGATCCGTTGCCGTCACGCCGCGGGTTGAAGGCGGGCGAATCACGCACGTTGAACTCCAGATCGCGATGGATGGCGATGCCCGGGGCGTGACGCAGGTGGTCGCGCTGTGGAACCGCCCGGAGGCATCCTGATGCGGACGATGCGCTGTATGTCCCGGCGGGGCCTCACGATGATGGAGGTCGTCATCTCGACCCTGCTGGTCGGTCTGACGCTCACCGGCGCGATGCAGGCGGTCTCGGGCTCGGCCGAACGCCGCGAGCGAGCGGGCGATCGAGCGGTCGGCGCGGCTCTGGCCGATGAGATCATCGCGGTCGCGGCGTTCCTCCCGTTCAGCGACCCAGAGGGCCAGACGCTCGACCCGATCGCCGCGGGCACCGTCGAGGACGGCGCCGCCGCTTGGGGCGCCTTCGATGACATCGATGACTGGTCGGGCTGGTCGGCCTCGCCGCCAGAGGGCAGCAGCGGCACGCCGCGCGCCGCGTACCGCGGGTGGACGCGCAGCGTGCAGGTCGACTTCGTCGATCCCGTATCGCCCGACACCGTCTCTCGCACGCCGACGCGCGTCAAGCGCCTGACCGTCACCATCTCTCGCCAGGGCGTCGTCCGCGCGCGGGCCTCGATGCTGCGCACCGCGGCCTTCTCGGAGGGGTCGCCTTGACCAGACGCTCAGCACCAACGCGCCGCGGCGGGGTCTACCTCGCCGTCGCGGGCACGGTCACGTTTGTGACGCTCATCGGCGTCGCGGGGATCGCGTGGTGGGCGCGCGCCGACGACCGCGTCTCGCTCGTCGACGACCAGCGCCAGGCCGCGATGCTCGCACGCGCGGGCGTCGAGCTCGGCATCGAACGCATCGCGTCCGACGAGAACTGGCGCAAGACCTTCGCCGACGGCGGCTGGGCCGACGCGACAACGTTCAACGCCGGCTCGATCAGCCTCACTCTCACGGATGAGGCCGACGGACGCCTCGAAGATGATCTGAACGACAACGCCAAGCTGCGTGCCCGGTCCAAGCTTGGTCGGGCCGCACGCTCGCTCGAGGTCGAACTGGAGCCCAGGCCCGTCGCGATCAACGCGCTGAGCACGGGGATCTGGGCCGGTCGCAAGCTGGACATCGACAACTCGGTGAGCGTGGTTGCGGATCTCCCCATCTACGCCGACCACCACCTCGTGGCGGAGGACTATTACATCGATTCGGACCTCCAGAGCTGCAAGTCAGTGACCACTGAGCGGGGCGCGCGCAGCGAGACGGTCGTCGGCCCAGATTTTTACACCCAGCCAGACTGGGACGCGTTCAAGGAAGCGATCAAGACGATTGGCACCGAGATCCCCCGATCCGCCTTCGGCTCGCGCATCCAGAACGCCGTCCTCAGCAGCGCGAGCAACCCCTTCGGCACGCCCGACCCCGACGGGATCTACTGGATCAGCGGCAGCGGCCCGAATGATGCGTTCAGCCTGCGCAACGTGCGCATCGTCGGCACGCTCATCGTCTTCGATGCCGACGTCCGCGCAGAGTGGTGGCAGCTCTGGGAGCAGACCGACAACGGCTGGCCCGTTCTCGTCTGCGAGAAGAAGCTCACGCTCTCGCCCGGCGGCATTCCGCTGATCGAGTTGCTCGCGGGCTTCAACGCCAACCCGATCGGGACGCCCTACAACGGCGAGGAAGACAACGCCAACGACGACACCCACCCCACGCGCATCACCGGCCTCGTCGTTGGTCTTGACGACATCACCATCTCCGGTGGGCTCGATATGCGCGGCACGATCATCGCGCAGAACGACGTCGACATCACTTGGGCGGCGATCTATGTCCGCGACGAGCCGAGCACACGCGAGAACCCGCCCGTCGGCTTCCGGGCGGAAACCAGCCAGATGAGGCTGGTCGAGGGCTCGTGGCGCTGGGTGGCAGATTGATTGAACTGACGAGGCGGACGAGCCCGCGGCTCAGGCCGCGTCACGGCGGAACGTCGTCTCGGCCGCCCGGTGCTGCTCGACCATCCGGTCATACTCACTCAGATCGATCTCGTTGATCAGCGGCGCAAGGCGGGGATCAAACTGTGCGCCTCCGTTGCTGGTGATCTCTTCGAGCACGCGCTCGCGCGCCAGCGCCGAGCGGTACGACCGCGTCGAGCTCATCGCGTCGAACGTGTCGGCGATCGCCAGCAGGCGCGCCATCAGCGGGATGCTCGTTCCGCTGAGCCCGTCGGGATAGCCCCGCCCGTCCCAACGCTCGTGGTGGTGCAGCACGCCGGGGAAGAGGTCGCGCAGGCTCGGCACGCCCCGCAGAATCTCGTACCCGCGGCGCGGGTGCTCTTTGATCAGGTCGAACTCGTCATCGGTCAGGCGGCTCGGCTTGCAGAGCACTGCCTCGGGCACGCCGATCTTGCCGACGTCATGCACCAGCCCGCTCAGGCGGACGCGCTCGGCTTCGTCCTCGTCGAGCCCGTGCGCGAGCGCCAGGCGGTGCGCTAGCATCGCGACCCGTTCGGAATGCCCGCTCGTGTAGCGGTCCTTCGCGTCGATCGCGGCCGACATCGCGTTGATCGTTCCGAGAAACGCCTGCTGCTGCTCGTCGAAGAGCTGCGCGTTGTGCAGGAACGCCGCCAGGTAGCCCGCCGCCGACTCGAGCAGCAGCGTCTCGTAGGTCGAAACCTGGACATCGCTCGAGGCCTTCGACCCGGCTACGAGATAGCCGTACCGCCTTGTCCCCCGCCTGATCGGCACGACGACCGCCTGGGGGCCGAGCTCGTCGGGCAACGCTTCGCCGGCGGGAACAACATGGATGGCCTGATCGTCTTTGGCGTCGATGTGCTCGACCAGGGCGGGGATACTCGCGTCGACCTGGGCACGCATGGGCTCGTAGACCACGCGCATCGTCACACCGACGAGATCATCGGAAAACGCCGCGGCGTCTCCGAGCGCTGCGGCCGTCCAGCGGAAGGGCAGCGTCTCGTGGATCTTGTCGAGGAACTCGCTCAGGAACGCCCGCGGTTCGCTCACGGTTCCCATCATCCGCCCGATGGCGTAGAGGGTTGTGATCGCCTCGTACGCATCGCCGAGCTGCGCCGCGCAGTTGTCCAGCGACTCGCCCAGCTCGCGGTTCTCGTTGAATCCGGCCGCGAGCCAGGTCAGCTGTTGCAGCAGTCGATCGGCCTCGTCGGATCCGATGCGCGCCCGCTCGCGCAGCACGTGGCGCGCGACGGCCGGCTCGACGCCCGCCGACCGAGCCAGGCGCTCCAGTTCCTCGCCCTCGAGCGCTTCCGGGCCGACCGCGAGGACGACGAGCCGCGATGTGGGCGCGTTGTCTTGGTCGCATTCGATCGGCAGCAGGCGGAAGCCTGGCATCGCCTCGACCACACCGTGCGGCTCGGGGCTCGCGAACGCTTCCGCCGCCGCCCCGACCGCCGCGCGGAACGCCGACGAGCGCAGCAACAGCGGGAACGTCGCGTTGCCGCTCGGTTCCAGCAGCGGGTGGCCCCGGGCGTCGAGGATCCAGACCTCGAGCCCGAGCTGCTCGCAGCGGTTCAGCAGGCCGGGCGGGATAGACCTGGGCGGCGTCGGCAGACGGAAACTCATGCGACGCGCTTCCCGTCCTCGGGCGCCGCCTCGGGCCCGATTCTCGGCGTTGATCCCTCGCTCGCGTCCGCGTTGACGCCCAAGAGCGCGTCGAGCTTGGCCACGATCTCTCGAGCGCTGAACGGCTTGGGCAGGCACTCGTGAACGTTCTGCGGGATGTCGTAATCGCCGAGCACGTACCCGCGGGCCGTGAGCAGCAGCACGGGCACCTCCGGCATACTCGCCGCGAGCTGCTGGGCGACCTCAACACCGCTGAGCCGCGGCATCTGGAGGTCGGTCACCACGACGTCCGGCCGCACACGCTCCGCCGTCTCGAGCCCGCGCACGCCGTCGCCGGCGGTGTGCACCTCGTACCCGTCCTTCTCGAGCCGGCGCGCAAGGACCATGATGATGTGGACCTCGTCGTCGATCAGCAAGACCCGGCGCCGGTGCATTGTCAGATCGCTCCCAAACCCGAGCCGTCCGCTCGCAGCGGCCGGGTGCAGAAGGAGCATCGGTCTGCGAGCGCTTGAGCTTTACGCAGAGCCGCCCGGCGCGCGTTCAAGCCGATGGGCCATCGCTCCGCACCCTCGTTTTCTTGTTCGGTTCTCCACTCGAGGGCGGCAGGCGCAGATATCGGGCCAAGATCGGCGTGCCCAGAACAAACGGCACCGTGTCCAGCATCGCGGCGACCAGCTTGAACGCATAGCCCGTCGCGATCAGCACGAAGAGCTGGAACGCGACCGAGCCCTCCGGGTCGATGATGCCCTCAAACCTGGTGATCTGGTACGTGATCAGGATGACGGCCGTCGTATCCACGAGCTGGCTCACGATCGTCGAGCCGTTGTTCCGCAGCCAGAGATGCTTGCCCTTGGTCAACCACTTCCAGAAGTGGAACATCTGTACATCGACGAGCTGGGCCGCCAGGTAGGCGATCATCGAGGCCGTGACCGCCCCGAACGCCAGCGCGCGGATCTCAAAGAAGACCGGCTCTCGCCCGGCCGCGTCGACCGCCAGCGAGCCATCGCCGGCCACCGCCTCGAACCCGGGCAGCACGCCCCCCAGCCACAGGATGCCGATGACCCACAGATTCAGCACCAGCCCCACGAGGACGACAAAGTTCGCCCGCTTGCGTCCGTACAGCTCGCTGATGAAGTCGGTGCACAAAAACGTCAGCGGGTAGGGCAGCACGCCGACCGCCACGGCGAACGTCAGCGTCAGCGGGTCGCCCCCGTTCTCGCCCAGCGTCAGCTCACCGAGCCGGATGAACCGGCTGATGCCCAAGACGTTCAGCATCGCCAGCGTGCCCAGGAACAGCCCGGCAAACACGAGAAACACCCGCTCGCGCCGGATATGCAACGCCTGTTCGCTCAGGCACCGTCGCCCTGGGTACGCGTGCTGTTGGCTCGGCACAAGGGCCGCGTCGTTCGGCATAGGCGAGGATACCCGGGTGACATACCCCGGCGTCGCGTTCGGTTACCATACTCCGATGCCAGTTCTGAGCGAGACCAAACCCGATCCCGAGCCGCACACCCCCGTGAGCAGCAAGACAACCCAGCCCGAGTCACTCGCCGGGGCTCTCGAGGCCCTGCTCCTGAGCAACGACCGCCCCTCGCCGGCGGGCAAGCTCGCCGAGGCCCTCGGCGTGCACGCCGGGCGGGTCATCGAAGAGGCCGAGGTCGTCTCGCTGATCGAGCAGCTCAACGAGGCCTACGAGGCCACGGGCCGTGCCTTCCGCGTCGATCAGGTCGCCGGCGGCTACCGCGTTATGACGCGCGAGGCCTTCGCGGATGTTGTCGCGGCGTTCCACCGCTCCAGCAGCTCGGGCCGGCTCAGCCGCGCCGCGCTCGAGACGCTCGCTCTTGTCGCGTACCGCCAGCCTCTCACTCGCGCCGAGCTCGAGGCGATCCGCGGCGTCGCGACGGGCGAGGTGCTCCGCTCGCTCATCGATCGGGGGCTCGTCAAAGTCTCCGGGCGCGCCGAAGAGCCGGGTCGTCCCCTGCTCTACGCCACGACCAAACGCTTCCTCGATGTCTTCGGCCTCGCCTCACTCAAAGACCTGCCCAAGCCGGGCGAGCTGGGCCTCGTGATGCCCGCCCCGTCCGAGCCCGAGGCAACGCAAGGACCCGGAGCGGCCGATACCAAGCGACCGGACACTGAGCCGACCGCCGCCATGCAAGACCAGACCGAGCCCTCCCCGCCAGCATCCCAAGGACACGACGCATGAGATTCCGGACAACCGCCATCGCCCTCCTGTCGGTCTCCTGCACGCTGCTCAGCGCTTGCGGCGGGCAGCGCATCAAGGGACGCGTCATCGAGGGGGGCATCGGGCGCGCCATGGTCGTCAGCGCCACCGATACCCGTACGATCGCGACCACCGGCGTCGACGACCCCGCGGGCGATGCGCAGACCGGCTTCGAGGGCGTTCGTGTCCGCCTGCTCCGACCCTCGGGTCGAACAACCGGCGGGCCCGCCGCCGAGATCGCCAGCGCCGTCTCCGGGCCCGACGGTTTCTTCGACATCAGCGTCGGAAACAAAGACCAGATCAGCGGGCGGTTCGAGATCGAGGCCAGCGGCGGGGGGGTCTTCCAGGTCCGCAACACGATCTTCGTCCCACGCAACGATCAACGCGTGCTCGTGCTCGTTCGCCCGAACCCCGCGGCCGAATAGGGCGTACGGTTGCCCCGGGGCGCTGGGGCACGCATGCTGCGACTGATGTGGAATGGATCGACGCGAGAGCGTGCAAACCCAGAGCGCCGAGGTCGCCCGAGCCAGTCGCGTGCCGAAAAGTCCGGCTGGGCGAGCCCCGTGGCTCGACGCTATGAACTCCGCTTCGCCGGCCTGATCTACATCGCGACGACCCTTTTTACCGCCATCGGCGCCTTCAACAGCCAGAACAACCTGCTCTTCTGGGCTTTCGGTATCGGCGTCGCCGGCCTGATCGTCTCCGGCGTCGTCAGCGGGTCGGCGCTCATGGGCGTGCGGGCTCGCCGATACGCCCCGGGCGACGCACCCGTCGGCGGCACGGTCGCCCTACGCTACCTCGTCGTGCGCCAGCCCAGCTTCATCCCCGGCGCCGCCCTCGTCCTCCGCGAGACGCCCGCGCCGACCAAACGCGGCGTTTTCTCCGGCCGCCTCAGCCCCGGCGCCGCGACCGTCCCGTTTCTCAAAGCCGGCGGGCGCGCCGCCGTCGGGTGCGCGCTCGAAGCCCAGGCCCGCGGCCCGATCGAGCTCGATCGGTTCGAAG
>ERZ1740070.1557-NODE-1557-length-14247-cov-5.104707_pt1 | contig 14247 bp, 7 predicted proteins | sample MGYA00581734_ERZ1740070 | MGnify/ENA primary metagenome ERZ1740070 (study PRJEB43018, sample SAMN04849744) | marine metagenome | isolation source: floating plastic debris | place: Pacific Ocean | collected 2008-09-01 | study: EMG produced TPA metagenomics...
AACTGGTCCGCGATGGTCAGTTGCCATTCCCCGCGATCAACGTGAATGACTCGGATACCAAATCGAAGTTCGACAACAAATACGGCTGTAAAGAGAGCCTCGTTGACGGCATTCGCCGCGCCACCGACACCATGATGGCCGGCAAAGTCGCCGTCGTTCTGGGATACGGTGATGTGGGCAAAGGCTCTGCCGCGTCACTCAGTGGGGCTGGTGCCCGTGTGAAAGTCACCGAAGTTGACCCGATCTGCGCGCTTCAGGCCGCTATGGACGGCTATGAGGTGACATTGCTGGAAGATGAGGTCGCAACCGCGGACATCTTCATCACCACCACCGGCAACAAGGACGTTATCCGCATCGAGCATATGCGCGAGATGAAGGACATGGCGATCGTCGGCAATATCGGCCATTTCGACAATGAAATTCAGGTGGCCAACCTCAAAAACCACAAATGGACCAACATCAAAGAACAGGTCGACATGATTGAGATGCCTTCAGGCAATCGTCTGATCCTGCTCTCTGAGGGTCGTCTGCTGAACCTTGGTAACGCAACAGGGCACCCGTCTTTCGTGATGTCGGCCAGCTTTACCAACCAGGTCCTGGCACAGATTGAGCTCTGGCAGAAGGGTGACGAGTACAAAAACGAGGTCTATATCCTGCCCAAGCACCTTGATGAAAAGGTCGCCCGCCTGCATTTGGACCGCATCGGCGTGAAGCTGACCGAGCTGCAAAAAGATCAGGCAGATTACATCGGTGTCGCGCAGGACGGCCCCTACAAGCCGGAGCACTACCGCTACTAAAGTCTCAGAAGATCACAAGAACGCCGGGCCAATGCGCCCGGCGTTTTTCGTTGCTGGCAGGCTTCGATCTCGCATAGGCTCAAGGAAACACTGACGTTTTACATGGTCACGATGCGAACCACGTCCCACACAGATCCGAACCTTACCCGGCGCAAACGCGTCCGGTTCGTCATTGTGGCTTTGATCATCCTTGGTGTCAGCACGCTTGCGTCCTTCGCCAATCCCACGATCAAAACCAATTGGATTACGTACCCGGTGACCGCGACGAGCGCCGATCAGATTCTGCGTCAACTTCAGGAAAACGGCCCCAATGGTTTTTGGGGGTTTACCCGATGGTATGTGCGTTGGACGGGTGCTTGTGAGGTGACACTCGAAATCGACTACATCATGCCATTGCACATGAACCGCAACGAGATGCATCCCACCACCCGCGATGCTTGGGACAAAATGGTTGTAGCGCTCACGAACCATGAGCAGCAGCACGGCGCACACGGTACCAATGCCGCTTGGGAATTGGTGCAGAGCGGATGTCAAAATGGGGACGCTATTGTCACCAAATGGTCAGAGCAGGATGGGGTCTATGATCGTCGCACCGGGCATGGCCGCACTGAGGGTGTGGTTTTTCCCTAAGCCGCGCATCATTCTCGCCCATCCGGTCGGCTGGTCCAGTTTTCACTTTTTCCACCGGGAAACAGGCGTTATCGTCAGTCTTGCCCACGGGGCGGAACAGGAAAACAAGAGTTACTGGGACACAAGGGAGTTAAAAATGGGAAAACGCGACGACTTGATCGCAACCTATGCGGACGATTTGAAGAACAAATGCGGCATGGAGCCTGACATGGATCTGCTGACCAAAGTCACGATTGGCTGTGGCCCGGCGATTTACAATGCGGATGCCTCTACCGTGGCTGCGGGTCAACCGCAGGAATTGGAAACCGTGAAGGACAATTTCCTTGTCAAAAAACTGGGCCTGGCCGACGGGCCGCAGCTGATGGAGGCGATCAACTCCGTGATCGAAACCTACGGCCGCTCTGAGCGCAACAAGTACCGCGCCGTGGTCTATTACATGCTGACCAAGCATTTCGGCAAAGAGTCCGTTTACGGCTAAGCGCCAATTTATGGGAGGAGGGGCCTGCCGGTTTTGGCGGGCCTTTTTCATTGGGTCATGGGCACGTCACAGCGCGAGATTGAAAATATCATCCTTGCTCTGTGTCTGGAGCGTGGGCCCGGCAAAACCATCTGCCCGTCGGAGGTTGCCCGCGCACTTGATGAGGCAGAGGACGTTTGGCGCGCCTTGATGCCGCTTGTGCGAAATGTGGCACAGCGTCTGGCGCAGCAAGGGCAGATCGCGATTTACAGCAAAGGGTCGGTTCGACCCGATCATGATATCGCCGGCGTCATTCGCCTTGGCTTGCCGCCTGAAGCGTGATGCAACTCATGCCTGACACGCAACCGCATATCACCATCCTGATGCCCGTCTATAACGGCGCGCCATTCCTGGCCGATCAAATTCAGAGCTTCGTCGACCAAACACATGCGGCGTGGACCCTCTTTGCCGGTGATGATGGAAGCACTGACAAAAGCCTTGATGTGCTGCAGAGCTGGGCGGGCAAACTTCCCAATATGCGGGTCTATCAAGGCCCAAAACGCGGACAGATGGCCAATATCGTGACCCTCTTGGAGCATGCCGCACCCGAGCTTGATCAGGGCGGATGGCTGGCCTTTGCGGATCAAGATGACCTGTGGTTGCCCCATCGCCTGTCCCGCGGGGTCGATCACTTGCGCGGTCAGGAGGGGCCCGCCCTATACTGCGCGCGGACCTTGGTTGCGGATCAAAACTTGACCAACCCGCGCCCGTCCAAAACCCACAGCCGCCCGCCAAGCTTTCAAAACGCGCTGGTTCAAAACATCGCCTCAGGCAACACGATCTTGCTCAATGCCAGCGCGACACAGCTGATCCGACAGGCCGCACATCACACCGAGACGGTTTTTGCGCCGGATTGGTGGATCTATCAGATGATCACCGGCGCGGGTGGTACGGTGATTTTTGACCCGGAACCGGCGCTGATCTATCGCCAGCACGGGCGCAATCAGTTTGGTGAAAACCGCTCTGCGGCCGCCGGGGGAAAACGCATCCGTCAAATTCTGAACGGGCAATTCAAGGCCTGGATCACTGGCAATATCACGGCTCTGTTGCGCTGCGATCATGTCATGACTGACGCAAATCGCGCGGCTCTCCACGAGTTTGCACGGCTCAGAGACCGAAAGTTTGTGTCCCGGATAAGGGCGTTGCGCCAACTTGGGATCCACCGACAATCACGGGCCGGGACAGTGGCCATCTTTGTCGCCGCCATGCTTGGCCGGTTGTAAACGCGGTTCGGATCAGAAGGTCGGCGTCACGCCATTCACTGTCACATCATCATCAACGGCCAAAACCGCAGTGACGTCACCGACCCCGTCCCGGAACGTGTAGAGCGTGAAGCTTTCATCGCCGCGCGTCTCTGTCCCGGATTCGATAATGATACCACCCGGATCCGCCGTCAGGTTGAGCGTGTCCGTGTCATCGCCAAAGACAATCACCGTATCATCCGTGTTTAGCGTGTAGCCTTCAAAAATATCCTCGACTTCACTGCTGGCAGAGTCCGACAGCCCGGCAATGTCTCCAGACGTCAGGGTCAGCGTGTTCGCCTCCCCGTTTTCGATTTCAATCGCTTCAATCTCGGTGATGGTCAGCGTCGGTAGAATACCCGTCAGGTCGCCGCCGATGGTAAAGTTCAGTTCATCATCTCCGCCGGCGCCGCCATCGACAATCGTGCCACTGGCGGGCACTTCGTCAATCACCAGAATGTCGTCGCCCAATCCGCCGCGCAGTTCATCGAGGCCGCCCCCGGCGATCAGCATGTCATTGCCATTATTGCCGGTCAGAACGTCATCGAAATCGCCGCCGACCAACAGGTCAGCACCATCAAGACCGCTTTCGGTGACCGCCTCTTCGGGCCGCTCAATCCGGGCGGAGCTGACGACATTCACCTGATCTTCGGTGGTGGTCAGATCGCCATCGGTGTCAAACACCGCGACCGCCTGGAAATCATTGGTATCCCCCAGGACATCCTCGATCCCGTCCACTTCGGCAAGGGAGAGCAGGAAGTTCAGATCCTGCTCTTCAAAGGCGTCGCTGGTTTCATCCGCAATCACACCCTGATCTTCGCCATCCGACTGCAGAGACAGCTCAAATGAGGTCAATTCCGCCGCGAAAATCGGGGATTCCTGCAACGCGCCGCTCAGGTCATCCACAACGATCACCGGGGCAGAGTTGTCGCTGTCAAAATCCAGCTCGACAGGCTCTGTCGCCCCTCCCGGCGTGATGGAGTAAACCTGTTCCAAGGCGCTGGCATCAAAACCTGCGCCGATCCCAAAGGCCAGAATATCCACAGAATGGTTTGATCTTAGGTTGAACAGGGCACTTGCGATCTGATCCTCTGTGTCCGTTGGTTGCCCGTCGGTGATAAAGTAGAGAATATTGACGCCTTCACCCAGCTCAGCTTCCTGGTCTGTGTAAAAACCATCGGCGGCATTCAACGCGGCAACCCAGCTCGTGCTCCCACCCGCGCCGGCCGTTTCAATCGCATTGAGCGTGGCGTCAATGCCCGGATTTTCTTCGTCTCCACTGTCAAACAGATCGAAAGGCCCGAAATTCGTGGCCGATCCGTTGAAGACAGTGAACTGAACAGTCACCGGTGTGCTGGACCCTTCGAACTGTGTCTGAAGCGCAGTGATTGTGGCCCGGACTGCATCAATTTGATCGCCGAATTCTTCACTGAAACTACCAGACGCGTCGAGCGCGAAGACAATATTGATCGGCGTGGCGGTCACCTCAGACCGTGTGATCGTGGCGCTCCCTGCCGGTGCCTCCTCGGTCGCGGTCAGGTTGAATTCAACGTCGAGACCCCGCTCTTCCGCGACGTCTCCGCCGCTGTCACCATAGGCGAATGTCACCTCGAACACGTCGACCTCCAGGTCGCCGTCCAGAACCTGCACCTGGAAGGTGTCAAAACCAGAGGCGCCCTCGTCCGGCACGAAGGTGAACGACCCGTCCAAGTTGAGCGTCAGTTCGCCCTGTTCAGGTCCGGTGAGCGGGTCAAACTCAAGGTCGTCCCCATCGATATCCGTCGCGATCAATTGGCCCGTGAATTCCCCATCGGCCTGCACCTCAAAGAATTGGTCGTCGGCCTCAGGCGCGTCATTCTCCGGCGCAAGATCGATCGTCACCGTGCCAAATTGCGGCACGGTTGCATCAAATTCCTGATCCAGGAACGTGCCATTGTCGCTGACTTGATAGGTAAACGTGACCTCGCCGTTGAAATCGGCCTCCGGGAAGAAGGTGAACGTGCCATCCGCGTTCATCTCGACCGTGCCATTCTCCGGCTGGGTCAAAACGGCAAAGGTCAGGTCATCGCCGTCTGCATCCGTGGCCGTCACCTGACCGTCGACCTTGTCATCCTCAACGCCGTCAAAACTCAGATCATCGGCCACCGGAAGATCGTTAACCGCGTTCACCGTGATGTTGACCGTTCCCGTCGCGGTGCCGCCGTTGCCGTCATCCACCACATAAGTGAAGCTATCGGTGCCATTGAAATTGGCATTGGGCGTGTAGGTAAAGCTGCCGTCTTCGTCCATCACCACGCTGCCATTGGATGGCCCGCTATCGCCCTCTTCTTCCTCACCGCTTTGGACCACAGCGAATGTCAGATCATCGCCATCAACATCAAACGCCTCAGAGGCGACGGACCCTTCCAGGTCGGTATCCTCATCCGTTGAGACCGAAACGTCGCCGGCAGTGGGATCGTCATTGACCGGGTCGACCGTGATATTCACCGTGCCGGTGGCTGTCCCACCATTTCCGTCCGACACTTCGTAATCAAAGCTGTCAGTGCCGTTGAAATCGTCATCCGGGACATACGTGAAGCTGCCATCGGAATTGAGCGTCAGCTCACCATTTGTCGGTTCGCTGGCCACGAAGGAACCGCCGCGCACCAAATCGTCGCCGGTCCCACCACCTTCGCTTTCCGCCAGACCGAAGGTCAGGTCATCGCCGTCCACGTCTGTGGCCACGATCGTGCCTGTGATCTCAGTGTCCTCATCGCCGGACACGTCCAGATCGGAATTTTCTACATCAATGACCGGATCGTCATTCACCGGATCAACCGTGACATCGACGGTCACTGTCGTGCTGCCGCCATTCCCATCCGTCACCTCAACGGTGAAACTGTCGGTTCCGTTGAAGTTCGCACCGGGCGTGTAAGTGTATCCGCCCTCTTCGTCAAAAGTCACGTCGCCATTGTTCGGCGCGCCGCCCTCGGCCAAGGCAAAATCCAGCGTGTCGTCATCGACGTCAGAGGCAACTATGGTCCCTGTGATGTCGGTATCCTCATCGCCAGAGACGTCCAGATCGGAGGTTTCTTCGTCAATGACCGGATCGTCATTCACCGGATCAACATTGATATCGACGGTCACTGTCGTGCTGCCGCCATTCCCATCCGTCACCTCAACGGTGAAACTGTCGGTTCCGTTGAAGTTCACGCCGGGAAAGTAGCTATATCCGCCCTCTCCATCGAGTGAGAGGTCGCCATTGTTCGGCGCGCCGCCCTCGGCCAGGGCAAATTCCAACGTGTCATCATCCACGTCGGTGGCAACAATGGTCCCGGTGATTGCATTGTCCTCATCGCCTGACACGTCCAGATCGGAATTTTCTTCGTCAATGACCGGATCGTCATTCACGGCGTTCACCGTGATCGACACTGTCCCCGTCGCGGTGCCGCCATTGCCGTCATCCACGACGTAGGTGAAGCTATCCGTTCCGTTGAAATTTTCGCCCGGCGTGTAGGAATACGTGCCGTCCGCGTTGACCGAAACATCCCCGTTGAACGGCCCGGTGATGACCTCTTCACCATCGCCCACAACGAGGGCAAAGGTCAGGTCATCCCCATCAAGGTCAAATGCCTCTTCAGCCAATGTGCCCTCAAGGGTGTTATCTTCGTCAACGGACACTTCCACGTCATTGGCTTCGGGATCATCGTTGACCGGATCCACGGTGACCGTCACCGAGGCGGTCGTGATGCCGCCATTGCCGTCATCCACCTGGTAGGTAAAGCTGTCTTCGCCATTGAAGTCCGCATCCGGCGTGTAGGTGTAACTGCCGTCCGCGTTGACCACGACGTCGCCGTTGAACGGTCCGTCCTCTTCGCCCGTTACAAGGCTAAAGGTCAGGTCATCGCCGTCGATGTCATTGGCCTCTTCGACCAATGACCCTTCGATCACGTCATCTTCGTCGACGGATACATCCACATCATTGGCCAGCGGGTCATCATTTGCCGGATCCACGGTGACCGTCACGATCCCTGTTGTTGTCCCGCCATTGCCGTCATCGACTTGATAGGTAAAGCTGTCCTGCCCGTTGAAATTGTCTTCGGGCGTGTAGGTAAAGCTGCCATCGCCGCCCATGGTGACGGTTCCGTTGGACGGGCCAAACCCTTCGCCTTCCACAAGGGCAAAGGTCAGATCATCGCCATCCACGTCAGAGGCGGCACCCGCCACGCTGCCTTCAAGCGCACTATCTTCATCGGTTGATAGGGCCACATTATCGGCCACCGGCGCGTCATTCTCTGCCTCTATGGTGATGTTCACAGTCGCCGTTGTGAGACCGCCATTGCCGTCATCCACCTGGTAGGTGAAGCTGTCTTGACCGGTAAAATCTTCGTCTGGTGTGTAGGTAAAGCTGCCATCGGTCGCCATATTGACCGTGCCGTTTTGTGGCCCGCTCTCTTCGCCCGCCACCACGCTAAAGGTCAGGGTGTCGCCATCGTCATCGGTTGCTTGACCGGCCACTGTGGAGTCCAGATCTGTGTCTTCGCTGGTGGAGGTCTCCAGATCCGTCGCAACAGGCGCATCATTCACGCCTTCCACGGAAATCGAAACAGTTTCAAAGGCGGTGGCGCCCTGAGCATCCGTCACCTGATAGGTAAAGAAGTCCTCGCCGCTGAAATTTGGATCGGGCGTGTAGGTAAAGGACCCGTCCGGCTGCATCACAACGACACCATTGAGCGGGCCAAGCCCATCATTGGGCCCGGGCTCTGCTGCCAGTGGACCAGTGCTGCCGCCCTGTGCCGGCGCGGCCTGCGATGTTGGTCCTCCCACCTGGAACAGGCTGAAGGTCAGGCTGTCCCCTTCGGCATCGCTGACCGAGCTGGCAACGGAGCCCTCAAACACGCTGTCTTCTGTTGCGGTCACTTCGACGGTTGTGGTGAACGGCGCGTCATTCACGGCGTCCACATTCAACGTGACAGACGCCGTCGTTTCCCCCCCGCGCCCATCGGTGACGGCGTAGGTAAAGCTGTCTTCGCCGTTGAAATTCTCATCGGGGGTATAGACAAACTCCCCCGTCGCCAAAAGCGTGACAGTCCCGTTCTGCGGCTGCGTTTCCACCGTGTAGGTCAGCGTATCCCCATCTGCGTCCGTCGCGGGCAAGGCGCCGCTGATGGCGTTGTCTTCATCGGTGACAAGCTCTGTGTTGGGCGCTTCCGGGTCGCGGTTGTTGGGCGCGTTGGTGTCGAGCTCCGTCGGGTCCGTGCTTGTCGTCGGCGGCGCGGTTGTCTGGCCGCCTTGCGTGGTGCCGCCACCGCCGCCGTCTGATCCACCCTCACCCTGGTTGGTATTGCCGCCCTCGTCTGGCGTGCCGCCGTCGAGCGTATTTGGCTCATCATCCACTGTAGGGCTGGGGGTGCTGGAGGTGCTTTGTTGCTCTACGAAATTCTGACCATTGTCGACCCGCCCATAGGCGATGGCAAAAGCGTTGGCCGCATCCAGCAAAATCACTTCATCTGCGGCATCATCCGCTGCGGTGCGCTCCACCTCATAGGGCTGTTCATCGCCCAGAGGGACCACCCATTTGCTGTCCGTCTCGGTGATTGTGGTGATCAGGTTGCCGTCCAGATCGCGCAGCTCAATCACGCCTGTGCCGCTGCCGTCAAAATCCTCAACCAGTGTGACCGTCAGGGCCAGAACACCGTCCACCGTTGCAATATTGGCCGAAACGGTCGTGCCGCGAATACCCATGGTGGCTGACGGCGTCTGCACCTCCATGTCGCCTGTTTTGGCCACTTGACCGGCGACAAAGACAAACCCGCCTTCACTCAGGCTGAACGTCGCGGAATTGTCATCGCCGCCGGGGGAATAGACCAGCTCATCCAGAACCATTCGGGAATTGGCAGCGAGGGTAAAGATCGTGCCATCGAGAAATGTGACCGACAGTTTCGCCCCATCGGGCGTGCTGACCACGTCGTTTTGAAACACCTTCATCCCGACGATCAGCTCTTCGACAGTACCATCCGCGCGCTGCACCTGCGCGCCACCTTCGACGGTTTCCACCTGACCGATCGGTTCACCGCCGGTGGCTTGTCCTGCTTGGGCATATTGACCTGGTGCCATCGGACCGGCCAGTTTTTCGACCGTTTCCCCGGTCAGGCGCGCCCCGTTGGCTGTGATCAGGTCTGCGGGTGTATTTTGGGCAAAGTAATCGACAATTCGGATGTCATCGACGCCATTGTTTTTCAGAACAAGGTCAGACCCGTCGCGCACGAAGTCCGCCTTGAACAGATGCGCGGGGGTCTCAATGGTGATTTCGCCGCCTGGTCCAGGCTCTAGAATACTCTGGCTAACACCTTGAAATTCTTCACCAATAACGCTGGAATCGACTTCTAAAAAACGCTTCATACTACCCCCAATGGCCGGACAAATTACCCCGGCCCGCAGAACATAACGCTTTTTTCGATTCGTACCAATTTTTCAGTAATTTGAGGTGATTCGTATCAATAGTGTTGACCCATCGTCACGCGCGGGCTTTGGTTCTCTTTGAGAAGGGGGATGTCATGTTTTGGCGCGTGATCAGATGGGCCTTGGGGGGCCGCATGCTGGCCGTGTGCCTGGTGGGCGTTCTGCTGGCGTTGCGCGTGGCCGATCCTGTTCCGGTGCAACAGTTGCGATTTGCCGCGTTTGATCTTTATCAGCAGATGCAGCCACGGGAATTTGCGCCCTCCCCAGTGACGATCCTTGATATTGATGACCCCAGTCTTGAGGCATATGGCCAATGGCCTTGGCCAAGATCACGGGTGGCCGACCTGATCATCAAATCCTTTGAGGCAGGCGCGGTCGCCATGGCCTTTGATATCGTGTTTGCCGAAGCAGATCGCCTGTCCCCCGGCGCGATCGCGGCGGACAATACCAATCTGCCCGAAGATATTCGCGAACAGCTCGCCCAATTGCCCGACAATGACGCCCGGTTGGCCGATGCCATTCGGCAGACCCGCGTGATCCTTGGCCAAACCTCTGTCCGTTCGGCCAGAACCGGCCTTGCGCGTGATGCAAACATCCGCCCGGTGCCCTTTGCCATTCTGGGCGAAGATGCCCGCCCGTTTCTGCCGCGCTTTCCTGATCTGGTGCAAAACCTGCCCGCGTTGGAAGATGCCGCCGCCGGGCGGGGCGTGTTCAGCGTGCGCCCTGACGCGGATGGCATTTATCGCCGGGTTCCCATCGCCATGCTGGTCGAAGATGAGCTGCGTCTGGGACTTGCGCCCGAATTGCTGCGGGTCGCCACGGGTGGCAACGCCTTTGCCTTGCGGGGCAACGCGGCCGGCGTGGACGGTGTGGTTCTGGGGGGCAAACTGATCCGCACCGCCGCAGACGGCACTGTCTGGCCGTACCTGACGCCAAGCAACCCTGTGCGCTACGTCTCGGCTGGTGCGCTGCTTTCGGGCGATGTGCCTCAAGGGCGGTTGGCGGGGCAGCTGATCCTGGTGGGCACCTCCGCCATCGGCCTTGAAGATTTTCGCCCCACGGCTTTGGGCAAATCCATGGCCGGGGTCGAAATCCATGCGCAGCTTTTGGAAAACATCCTGTCCGATAGCCTTTTGATACGGCCCAACTATACCCTCGCGGCAGAGCTGTTCACCTTGGCGGGTCTGTCCTTGCTTGTGATCCTCTTGGTGCCGATCATGGGGGCGCGGCTGATCATCCTCCTCGCGGTTTTGTTGATTTCCAGCTATGTCGCTGGCGCCTTTTACCTGTTTCAGAACCAACGTATCCTGCTCGATCCCACATGGCCCGCGCTGGGCACGCTCCTGACCCTGATCATCATGGCTGGGGCCAATTACATCCGCGAAGAGCGTGAGCGCCGTCAGATCCGGGGCGCGTTCGGGCAATATGTCTCGCCCGATCTGGTTGAAAAGCTGCAACAAGAGCCAGACGCCCTGACCTTGGGCGGGGAACGGCGCGACCTGACCTTGCTCTTCAGCGATGTGCGCGGCTTCACCACCCTGGCCGAAGGGTTTCGCGATGATCCCGCGGGCCTCACCACGCTGATGAACAGCTTTCTGACCGTGCTGTCCAACGCGATCCTTCGACAGGGCGGCACCATCGACAAATTCATGGGCGACGCGGTGATGGCCTTCTGGAATGCACCGCTTGACCTGCCTGAACATCCAAAGGCCGCCTGCCGCGCCGCGTTGGATATGCTGGCGGACGTGGCAGACCTAAACCGGACCCGCGCGCAAGAGGCCGAAGCGGCGGGCGAGACGTCGCTCCCGATCAATGTTGGGATCGGTCTGAACACCGGGAGCTGTATCGTCGGCAATATGGGCAGCGATACACGGTTCGACTACACGGCGCTGGGCGACACGGTGAACCTCGCCTCCCGGCTAGAGGGGCAATCGAAAAGCTACGGTCTGGGCATTATTTTGGGCGATGCCACAGCCCAGGCTGTGAAAGGTGAATTTGCCATCCTCGAACTCGATCTTCTGCGCGTGAAGGGCAAGTTGGAACCCGAACGCATCTTCGCCCTGATGGGGGATGAAACGGTCAAACCTCGGGCCGGCTTCAGGGTGCTGGAGGCGGCCAATGTCAAAATGCGTCAGTCCTATGCCGCCCAGAATTGTGATGTGGCCAAGGACGCCCTGACCGAAATAGAAACGGCCGGGCAGTCCATCGGTTTCGACATGGAGGGCTACATAGACCTCTACCAAACGCGCCTTGCTGATTTCGCCGAAAATCCGCCCGGTCCGGATTGGGATGGCGTGTTCGTGGCGACCTCAAAATAGGCTCTAACGTTCCCGAAGTGCCTCTGCCTGGGCTCGTCTCAACGGCTTCAGCAAATAGTCCAACACCGTCTTCCGCCCGGTTTGAATATCCACTTGTGCCACCATGCCGGGGCTGATCGGCAAAGTGCCTTCACTGGCGGATGGCAGCGCGCTTTCCTCAGTGCGCACCATCACCTGAAAATACTGATTGCCTTCCGGATCTGTCAGCGCATCGGCCCCGATACGCTCCACCGTGCCGTCGAGCGCGCCATAGACCAGAAAATCATAAGCCGTGATTTTCACGGATGCAGGATGCCCGGGCCGGATAAACGCCACGTCACGCGGGTTGATCTGCGCCTCGACGAGCAGTTGATCATCCCGCGGAACGATCTCAACAATGGGGGCGCCTGGCTGCACCACTGCGCCAATTGTCGTGACATGCAGCTGGTTCACCGTGCCATGCACCGGCGCGCGCAGGCTTGTCCGGGTCAGCCGATCGGTGGCCGCGCGCATCGCTTCGCGCAGGATGGCCAATTCACCGCTTATCTCCGCCCCGCGTTCCCGGGCCGTCAACACATAAGAGGATCTGGCCGATGAGATCTGGTTTTCCGCCTCGCGAATGGCCGCCTCAATCCCCGGGATGCGCGCGCGGGATACCTCAAGGTCGCCACCGATGCTTGCCAAGTCGCCTTGCAGGCGCAAAAACTCGATCTTCGGCACTGATCCGGTCTCAACCAGCCCTGCCGTCAGGTCCGTCTCTTCGCGCAAGGGCGCCAGTTGCGCCTCAAGTTTGGATACGGTGGCCGTGGCCTCCCGCAACGCCGCACGCCGCTGCGCTAGCTGGTCCTCAAGCACGGACATTTCCGCCAAAAGCTGTCTTTGCCGCGACAGAAACACCTGGCGCTCTGCAGCCACTGCCGCCGGGGCGCGCGTCGTCAGGTCATCCGAGAATGCAACGCTTTTGGCCCCTTGCGCTTCGGCCAAAACGCGCGCTTCCGCAGCCATCAGCGCGGCCTCACGCTCCCGCAACTCGCCGAGGTCAGAGCCTGCCGTCGTGTCGTCAATCCGCGCCAGCTCATCGCCTTCATTCACCAGATCGCCCTCGCGCACTGCCAGCGCGGCCACGATGCCGCCTTCCAGGCTCTGAACCACCTGAAGTTGCCGTGACGGGATCACCTTGCCGGTTGCGCGCGTGACCTCTTCGATCTCGTAAAACCAAGCCCAAGCAAAGAAGCCAGCCATGCCCAAGCCGATCACCAGCAAAAGCGCCCAAACCCCACGTCCGCCATGCGCATCTGCCGCGGCATCGTTCACAAACCGATCTTCGATACGAGAGCCGAACATACCTTAAATCGCCTCCTGCTTGGCGGCCTTTTGGCGCAATTTTTGCATCACGGCGGTCTTGGTATCATCGACAATCACCCGACCCGCATCCATCACCACCCACCGATCCGCCTACTGCGCCAGCGCAGGACGATGGGTGCACAGGATCATCCCGGTGCCTGCGGCGTTCAACGCGCGCAGCCGGTTCACGATCTCTGTTTCCATGTCATGGTCCATCGCATTCGTCGGCTCATCCAGGAACATCAGTTTCGGTTTTCGCAGCATCAGCCGCGCCAAGGCCAATCCTTGCCGCTGCCCGCCCGACAATTGCCCACCCTTTTCCCCGATAAACCGCGACAGTCCTGCCGGATCAGCGGCTACAAACCCCGCCATGGCCGCGTTGCGCAGCGCCTCTTCCAGCTCATCATCTGTGGCATGCGGTTTGCCGATCACCAGGTTTTCCCGCAGCGTTCCGGTGAAAAACTCAGGCTCTTGCGGCATGTATCCGACGCCCGCGCGCAGCTCAGCAGGATCATATTGTGAGGCGCTGCGCCCATCGATCAAAACAGACCCTGTTTCAGGCTCTAACAAACCGCAAAGCAGCTTGCCCATCGTGCTCTTGCCAGATCCAACACGGCCCAAAAGCGCGACACAGCCACCGGCCTCCAGCGTCATAGTCAGACCTGACAGGGCATAGCGTTCCGCACCTTCATATTTGAAGCGCACATCCTCCAGCTCCAGCGCGCCCGCGCTGATCCGCGCGGCACTTTCCACCTCGGCGGACCGTTCCGGCGGGATGTTCATGAACTCGGTCAGTGCGCGCAGGGATCGCATGGCGTATTGCGCGCGGAAAATTGTCTGCGCAATCGCGCCCAACGGTGCCAAGGCACGCCCGGCCAGAATATTCGCAGCAATCTGCGCCCCCTCCGAGATCGCACCGGCGGAGACCAAGAACACCCCCCAGACAATGATCGCCACGCTGACAAACTGCTGGATCATCT
>ERZ1740070.1558-NODE-1558-length-14240-cov-7.883327_pt1 | contig 14240 bp, 12 predicted proteins | sample MGYA00581734_ERZ1740070 | MGnify/ENA primary metagenome ERZ1740070 (study PRJEB43018, sample SAMN04849744) | marine metagenome | isolation source: floating plastic debris | place: Pacific Ocean | collected 2008-09-01 | study: EMG produced TPA metagenomics...
CCGAACGTGAGGATCACGCCCGCGATGCCGGGCAGCGTGAATGCCGCCTTGTTCGCCGCCATCGCGCCCAAGATCAGCAGCGCGTTGCAGCTCAGCGCGAGCACCGCGACCAGACCAAACTGGAAGTAGTAGAACACCATGAAGACGCTGATAATGCCCAGCGCCCAGATGCCCGCGACCATGCCCTTGCGCAGGTTGTCGGCACCAAGCTCGGGCGCAACCTGGAATTCCGCGATCGGGTCCGGCGACACCGCAGCCTGCAGCGAGCCGGCCGAGAGCACCCGAATGATGTACGAGAGCTCCGCCGACGAGAACTGACCCGTGATCTGGCCGTTGCTTGAGATGCGATCGATCAGGTTCGGCGCGGTGTAGACCTCACCGTCGAGCAGCACGGCCATGTTCTCGCCGACGTTCTCGCCGGTCAGCTCTCCGAGCAGGCGAGCGCCCAAGGCGTTCATCTCGAAGCCGATCGCAGGCCTGCCGAGCTGGTCGGTGGTTGCGAACGAACGCGAGACTTCCCACGCGCCGCCGTCGTCACTGGTCAGGCGAAGGCCGCGCTGGTCCCAGAGCAGCATGTAGTACTCGCCCGCGTACTCCTCAGCCACGTACCCGCGTGCCCGGAAGAACTCCGACGGGCTGGCGAACAGCGACTCGAGCTCTTGCGTGCTGTCGTACCACGCGTCGATGTTGTTGACTTTGTACCACGCCGCATCGCGAGCACGCACGCCGCGGGGGCCCTGCTCGCGGATCTCCTCCCGAAGCCGCGCCTCCTCGGGGTGCTGCCCCGGGTTGAGCGCAATGCGGAAGCTCAGCACGCCCGCGCCGCTCAAGAGCCGCTTGAGATCGGCCGGGTCATCGAGCGTCCGCCGCTGCGAGGCGTAGGTGTCGTACGTCGCGACCACGCTGTCGATCTCACCCGTGATCGAGGGGTACTTCTCACGAAGCTGCTCGAGCGCTCGGGCCCGCGGGCTGGGCAGCTCGATGAACTCGCCGTCATCGCCCGACGACAGTCGACGCGGCGCGCTGCTCAGCTCGAGTGCACGGCGAACCTCATCGGGCGAGATCGCCGTCGCGAGCACCTGCTCACGCACCCGCTCGTACTCGAGCTCAACATCGGCAACCTCGGCAACCAAACCATCGATTGTCTGCTCATCGGCCCCGCCGTCGATCGCCTCGCCGAGCGACTCACGCAGCGACTGCCCGCGGTCGTACAAGCCGGCCAGTGTTTCCAGAAGCGACGACACCGCGTCACGCCCCGCCGCGAGCTCCGCGAACCGCGGCGCCCGCTCGGTCCCCTCAAGCCGCAACGCGCGATCAATGTCGCCCGCACGAATCGCATTGTCGGCGAGCTCCTCGAGCTCTGCCTCGAAGTCCGCCCGCAGCGCCTTGACCTCTTCGCCGGGCAACGGCATCGTGATCTCGATGCGGTCACGCCCCTGCGCGACCATCGAAATCTCGAGCACGCCGTTGGGGTCCACGCGGTCCTTGAGCACCTCGATCGTGCGGCCGAGCACATCCTCGGCGTCGTCGGTCGGTCGCATCTGAACCGAGTACACAAGGCTCACACCGCCCCGCAGGTCCTTGCCAAGCCGGAGCTGCTTCGTGGGAGGGGTGATGAACACGCCGGCCATAAGCAGCACGAGCACAACGAGAATCGACTGACGGAGCACAGGAGGCATGCAGGTCTCTCAAACAGGAAAAAGGCTTGCAGAAAAAGTCTGATCGGAGATTCGCGTGTGCGACACGCGAGAAAGGGCAGCGGGCCTACACGGCCGCCGGCTCGGGCTCGGCAACCTCGCCGGGCTTCACTTCCGCGTCGCCGATCGGGCTGCTCTTTAGAACCTGCTGCACCGCGGTCTTCGAGAAGCGAATCTTGGTCTTGCTCGACTCGTCGACGCGGAGCACGACCTCCTCGTCCTTGATCTCCGTCACCACGCCGATGATGCCGCCCACGGTCTGCACGCGGTCGTTGCGCTTCAGCTCGCTCATCATCGCGCTCCGCTTCTTCTTCTGCTTCCGCTCGCTCGAGATCATCGTGAAGATGAAGAAGACGAACACCGCGAGCAGCAAGAGCGGCATCATGCCGCCGAACAGCCCGCCCGGTGCTTGCGCAGCACCGGGATCACCCGCCGCACCGCCCGCCGCGGGAATCGGCGCCGAACCGGCCGTTGGGTCGCCGATCGTGAATTGCGAGCCCGCGCCGTCGGCTTGCCCAAGTGCCACGCCCGGCACAATCGCCGTCGCCGAGAGCACACCCCAAGTCACGACTGCACGAGTCACTCCGCCGCCATCGGCACGCACGCCATCATCAGCCATCGGTCGCTTCCCCAAAACCGGCCGCAAACCATTGGGGCGGCCGGAGGTACGGATCATGTCAGGAGTCACCCACGTGGCCTCGCCACGGCCCCAATCCTAAGCACCAGACGCCCCCGAGTCGCCCGCCAGCATCCAATGAACACGGCCACACGCCGATCAGGCGGGCAAAGCGCCTCAGTCGGCCCCAACCAAGCCGCCCACGAGCCCACCCTCCAGCCCGCGGACCACGCCCCGCGGCACCGTCCCGTGCAGCACCGGCCACTCGTCGGCGAGGGCCGACCAGTCGCCACTCACGATCGCCTCGCGGATCCCCTCCATCAGCCGCTGGAAGTGCCGGAGGTTGTGCAGGCTCACCAGGATCGGGCCCAGCATCTCATCGACCAGGAACAGGTGCCGCAGGTACGCACGCGAGAACGGCCCGCCCTCGGGCGTCTTCATCCCATGCCGGGCCGGATCGCACGCCGCACAATCGCACCCCGCCTCGATGGGCCCAGGATCAAGCTTGAACTTGCTGTTTTTGAGCCGGATCTGCCCGCTCCGCGTGAACGCGTTCGAGCTCCGCCCGTTCCGCGTGGGCAGCACGCAGTCGAACATATCCACCCCCGCCAGCACCGCCGCGACGATGTCCCGCTCATACCCCACACCCATCAGGTACCTCGGCCGATCCTCCGGCAGCTTCGGCGCGGTGTGGCGAACGACCGAAGCGATCTGCTCGGGCCCCTCCCCCACTGCCACGCCACCGATCGCGTAGCCCGGCAGGTCAACGCCGCAGACCTGCCCGAGCGAGCGGTCGCGCCGGTCCAGATCGGTCCCGCCCTGCACGATGCCGAAGAGCGCCTGATCGCCGGGCCGACCGTGCGCTCGCGCGCACCGCTCGAGCCACCGGGCAGTGCGGTCGAGCGACTCGTCGAGCCGAGCGTCGTGGTTGTAATTGCCCTTCCGCGCGTCGCGGTCGGCTGCGATCCGGATGCGAGTCTGGTTGCTTGTGGCCGGATCGACCGACGGCGGACAGTCATCCAGCGCCATGATGATGTCGGCCCCGAGGTTGTTCTGCACCTCGATCGCCCGCTCGGGCGTCAGCCGGATCCGAGCACCATCGACCACGCTCGAAAACGTCACGCCGTCCTCATCCACCGCGTTGCGATCGGCCATCGAGTACGCCTGATACCCGCCCGAGTCGGTCAGAATCGGCCGATCCCAACCCATGAACTTGTGCGCCCCGCCCATCTCGCGCACCAGCTCATCGCCAGGCCGAAGCAGCAGGTGGTACGTGTTATTCAGCAGAATCTCGGCACCGGTCTGCGCGACCAGCTCCGGCAAGATGCCCTTGACCGTGCCGCGCGTGCCGACCGGCATGAACGCGGGCGTCCGGAAGCTCCCGTGCGGCGTCGTGACCACGCCCGTCCGAGCATGCCCCACTGCCGACCGATGCATCACCTCAAACTGCAGCGAGTCGAACCGGGAGCTCATGCCCCCGCCCGCTTCTCACGCGACGCTTTCTCCAGCAGCTTCTTCTCACGCTCGGTCAGGCTCGCGATGCCCTTGTCACGCACCTTCGCAAGCACCCGATCGACATCCGCCTCGCTCACGCCCGACTTCCGCGGCTTTGTAGCTTTCGGCGGCTTGTTGGAGTTCCGAAAGACATCGAAGAAATCACGCAGCAGGTGCGCGTTGCGGATGAAGAAGAACCCCGCGATCGCGCCGCCGATATGCGCCGCGTCACCGCCCGCGTTGCTGCCACCGATGATCAGATTGAACGCCGCGATGCCGACGTACCCGTACGCGAGCCACTTCAGCTTGAGCGGCACCGGCGGGAAGATCAGCATCACCTGCATGTCGGGGGCGATGCGGGCCGCCGCGACGATCACGCCAAACACGCCAGCCGACGCGCCGATCAACGGCGTCATCGCATCGACATTGAGCGACCCCGGCAGTGCCCCGTTGGTCAGCATGCCAACACCGTTGAGAATCAGGTACAGCAGCCCGCCGCAGATGCCGCACATCAGATAAAAGGCCGCGTACCGCTTCGCGCCGAGGTACTGCTCGACCATCCCACCGAAGATGTAGAGCCCGAACATATTGAAGAACAGGTGCAGGAAGTCGGCATGCAGGAACTGGAACGTCACAAGACGCCAAACCTCAAGCCGAGCGAAGCCGAAATGCGTCGAGAACGAAAACAATCCCTTGATCTGCGGGTCGAGCCCCGTCATGACCCCAACGAGAAACACCGCAACGTTGACGATAATCAACCAGGTATTAAAGGGCCAGCTCTTCGGACCTCGGCCTCCAACGCCGCCACCAAGGCCACCCCCACCGAAACCGCCGCCCATCCCGCCACCAAAACCGCCGGAGCCGCCTCCATAGCTGCCCCGGCCCTCCCGCGCGTACTGCCGATCGTGAATACCCATGTGTCGCCAGACTCCTCGCGCGAGAATCGAAATCGCCCAGCAGGACGATCGACCAGAACCCGTCCCATCCTTGGGAATCGGTCTGCCCGGATGCTACCCATCGCGACGCCGAGCGGTCTCGGCCTTCAAGAACCGCAGTTCCCGCCGTGACAGGCTCGCCATCCCGCCCTCGGCGATCTTCTCAAGCACTCGATCCAGCTCGGCTTGATTCGGCACCTCCCCACCCGCGTCCTCGGCTCCCGGAAGGACCGGAACCTCAGCGCGATCCCCGCCCAGTGGCGGCTGGCCAAGCCCCATCGCAAGCTCCTCGGGCATCGAGATCAGCCGAAGGTCCCACCACGTCACCACCCCCATGAGCAGGCCCAACCCGATCGCGGGTGTCGAGCCCAGCACCGCGCCACCGATGACGAGCAAACCCGCACCGATCAGCCCCGCAACGTCCGTCCGCCGCCGTGCTGTGACCCCGTCACCCCGTCGGGCCAGCCAGCGCTCAAGCAATCGCGCGCCATCGGTCGGCCGGGCCGGCACGCAGTGCACAACCGTCAGCACCACGCCGATCGCATACGTCCACCAGATCGCCACAGCCCCCGCGCCCCCGCCGCCGCGAACCGCGAGATCCACAAGCGAACCACCGGGTACGAGCGCATTGAGCGCCGCGGGCACGCCGTCTCCGATTTGCCCGAGCCACCCAAGACCAAACATCGCCGCTGCAGCAGCACCCGCGATCACAGCCGTCACGCCCACGCCGACCGCATCGCCAACCCAGCCCGACTCGCGATCCGCATCCTCCCACACCGCCCCGATCGGCCACACCAGCATCACTCCGCAGCGCCGAAACACGCCGCACGCCGCGCCCCGCACCGCGACCACGGCACACCACACCGCAAGCCCGATTCCGGCATAGCCGAGGCCAAGCGCATCACGCGGCAGCGACGACAGCAGCACCGCCGCCATCCACACCAACGTCACCAGGTGCGCCCGGACATCGGTCCGTCCGAGCCGAGCCACCCGCACACCCCACACCAGCGGCGACTCGCCACCCGACAATGCCGCGCCGATCAACGACCCGCGCCCCGTCACAGCTCGACGAGCCCGCGCCGGGCCGCCATCAGCAACGCCAGCATCGTCTTCGCATCAACCAGCTCGCCGCTCTCGAGCATCGCGCCAACATCACGCGCGGGCAGCTCGACCACCTCAAGCCACTCATCCACCTCCGGCGCGGTGCCCACCCACTCGAGCTCCGTCCCGACAAACGCGTGCATGAGCTCATCGGTCAGCCCGGGCGACGTGCGAAACACGCCCAGCTCGTCGAGAGTCCCTGCGCGGTACCCGGTCTCTTCGATCAGCTCGCGGGCGGCACACGCCTCGGGCCGCTCACCCGCCTCAAGCGTGCCCGCGCAGCACTTGAGCACCCACGCGTCCATCGCTGCCCGATGGTTCTTCACCATGACAAGCGAGCCTTCGTCCTTGATCGCCACAACAAGCACCGCGCCGGGGTGCCGGACGTACTCGCGCGCAAACTCGCCACCGTCCCGACCGCGCACGGTCGAGCGCACAAAGTCAAACTTCCGTCCGCGCACGAGCACATCCACGCCGAGAATCTCGGGGCTGCTCGCTGCGTCACGCGCGTTATCTGCTCGTCCGTCCATCCGTCGAGCCTACCGAGACCCGCCCGCGAAGTTCCGCGGCCAGACTTGGTTCACGATCCCAGCCCGCCGATCAGCGGTTCCAAGTCGAAGCGCCGTACACCGCCGAGTCGCCCAGTTCCTCGGCGATGCGCAACAGCTGATTGTACTTCGCGTTGCGATCGCTCCGGCACGGAGCACCGGTCTTGATCTGGCCGCAGTTGGTCGCGACCGCAAGGTCCGCGATGGTCGAGTCCTCGGTCTCGCCCGAGCGGTGGCTGAGCACGGCCGTGTACCGGTTCCGCATCGCGTAGCTCACCGCGTCGAAGGTCTCGCTCAGGGTGCCGATCTGGTTGACCTTCACCAGCACCGAGTTCGCGCAACCCTCTTCAACGCCCCGCTCCACGAACTTCTTGTTCGTCACAAACAGGTCGTCGCCCACGAGCTGGACCTTGTCGCCCAGACGCTTCGTGAGGTTGGCCCAGCCCTCCCAGTCATTCTCAGCCAGGCCGTCCTCGATCGAGCGGATCGGGTACTTGTCGCACCAGCCGGCCCAGAGGTCGATCAGCTGATCGCTCGTGATGATCTCCTGCGTCGACGAGAAGAACTTGTAGCCCTTCTTGCCGTCCTTCTCGGCCTCGTTCCAGAGCTCGCTGGTCGCCGGATCGAGCGCCACGAAGATCTGCTCGCCCCACGAGTACCCAGCCTTATCGACCGCCTCCTCGATGACCTTCAGCGCGTGCTCGTTATCCTTGAGGTCCGGCGCAAAGCCGCCCTCATCGCCGACGGCCGTCGACATGCCGTGTTGCTTGAGCACGCCCTTGAGCGCGTGATAGATCTCAACACCCGCTCGAAGCGCCTCGCCGAAATCGTCGAAGCCCCACGGCTGGATCATGAACTCCTGGAAGTCCACGGTGTTGTCGGCGTGCTTGCCGCCGTTGAGAATATTGAGCATGGGCACGGGCAGCGTCTTCGCGCCCGAGCCGCCCAGGTACCGATACAGCGGCAGTCCCGACGCCTCGGCCGCCGCCTTCGCCACAGCCATCGACACACCCAGAATCGCGTTGGCCCCGAGCTGGCCCTTGTTGTCGGTGCCGTCGAGCTCGATCATCAGGCTGTCGATCATCTCCTGATCGCGTGCGTCCATGCCCTCGAGCGCGGGCGCGAGCCGCTCGTTGACATTGTCCACCGCGCCCGCGACGCCCTTACCGAGCCATCGGCTCTTGTCGCCGTCCCGAAGCTCGGCTGCCTCGTTCTCGCCCGTCGACGCGCCCGAGGGCACCGCCGCCCGGCCGATCGCACCGCCGGCGAGCACAACCTCGACCTCGACCGTCGGGTTTCCGCGAGAGTCGAGCACCTGTCGGCCGTGAACGAGATCAATATCGAAGAGCATGCGGGGTCTCCAAAGCGAGCGCGAGAAGAGGGGAGTCAGACCCGGCCGGGCGGACGCCGCCCACCGGTGCGCAACGGTACCCATCACCACCCACGCGTTCCTCGCCCACGCCGATCTATTCACGCCCCATTTCGCGTCCCATCTGGTCGCGCCCCATTTCGCACCTCGCCAGAAGCCAACACCCGGCCCGGGCCAGCCCCGGTGCGACCCGCCGCGTCAATCCTGATACGCTTCCAATTCGCACGACGCAGGATCACCACCCATGCCGCTCACCCCAGCCCAGTTCGAGTCGCGCGCCGACCGCCTCCGCGACCAGCTCGCCGAGCAGGGTGTCCGCGTCCGCGACATGATCGACGCGGCATTCACCGCCGTCTTCGACGGCGACCACGCCGCCGCCCGCAACGTCGTCGACGCCGACGACCAAGTCGACCGCATGGATGTGCAAATCGAGCAGGACTCGGTCGCGCTGCTGATCGAGTCCGCACACGAGGCCGTGACGCTCGACGACCGCCAGATCCGAGCAGTGCTCACGGTCGTGAAGGTCAACAACGAGATCGAGCGTCTCGCGGACGCAGCCGTCGCGATCGCCGAGGGCGTCCTCGCCCACGCCGCCGCGCCCGACGACGAGGCCCTCCCGCCGACCTTCCGCGTCATGGCAAACAGCATCGTCGGCATCACCCGCGACGCGGTCGACGCATACGCCAACACCGATCCGAAGCTCGCCCGAATCGTTCTCGCCTCGGAGAACACCGTCGAGGCATTCAGCCAGGGCATCCTCCGCGAATCCGAAGCGCAGATCGCCGCCGGCAACCTCTCGATCGAACGCGCCTTCACCCTCCACGCCATCTCGGGTCAGTGCGAGCGCATGGCCGACTACTGCACGAATGTCGCCGAACAGGTGATCTACGTCGCGACCGGCACGATCGTCCGGCACACCGACTCGGGCTGGATCGACGTCGACTGACTAGACCACCGCGGCACTTCGGCAGATTTCATCGAGCGCCGAACAGGCAACCTCGCAATCCGCCTCAGTCAGGTACGGCCCAAGGCTCAGTCGGCACGCCCCGCCCGCTGCGAGCGTTCCAAACGTCCCGTGCGCACGCGGCGCACAGTGCAGCCCCGAGCGCACCAGGACCCCCGCGTGCGACTCGAGCGCCGCGGCGAGCGTCGCCGCGCCGAGCGACTCATGTGCCACGCTAAAGACACCGACCCGGTCCTCGATTGACGCCGGCCCGAGCACGCGAAGCCCCGCGTCGTTCCCCGGCAGTCGATCCATCATCACACGCATGAGCGATTCCTCGTGCGCACGAATCGAGCCGATGCCCCGATCCAGAATCCATCGCACACCCTCGCTCAATCCAATGAGACCAATCGTGTTGTGCGAGCCCGGCTCGTACCGGTCGGGCATCGTCACCGGGTGCTCATCGCTCTCGCTCACGCTGCCCGTCCCGCCCTCGCGCACGGGCTCGATCACGTCCTCAAGCCCGGGCCGGATGTACAGCCCGCCCGTGCCGAGCGGCCCGAGCAAGCCCTTGTGACCCGGGAACGCGAGCAGGTCGATGCAATTCGCCTCGACGTCAACAGGCACATGCCCGACCGACTGGGCCGCATCGACCAGCAATAGCACGCCCCGCTCCCGGCACCGCCGCCCGATCTCGCCGATCGGCTGGAGCGTCCCCGTCACGTTGCTCGCGTGCACCGCCGCGACCATCACAGTGTCGTCCCGAACCGCCGCGAGCACATCGTCCGGATCGACGATGCCCGTCGCGGGATCCACCTCGACGCACGTCCACTCGAGACCAAACCGCCGCAGCGCGTTGAGCGGGCGGAGCACCGAGTTATGGTCCATCGCCGTCGTCACAATGTGCGTCGGCTTCCCCTGCATCAGCCGGTCGAGCGTCAGTCCCCGAATCGCCAGGTTCAGCGCATCAGACGTGTTCAGCGTGAAGACAACATGCTCGGGCGACGTGCCACCCAGGAGCCGGCACAGCCGCTCCCGGCACTGCCAGATCAACGCCGCCCCGTCGACGCTCTCGCGATAGCTTCCCCGCCCAGGCGATGCGCCGAGCTCGGTCGCGTAGCGCGCCATCGCCTCGTGCACCGACGGCGGCTTCGGAAAGCTCGTCGCGGCATTGTCAAAGTAAAGCCGTCGGCCGGCACCCGTTACTGAATCCGTCGCTGCGTCCATCACGGAGCATGCTACGCGAAACGCCCCGGCCGCACCCCGCGGGCCTGACCTACTTCCGCGCCCGGCCTCGCACAATCAGCCCTTCGGCCGCGTGTAAAACGGCAGCTTCTCGACCACCGCATCGAGCCTAGCCCGCTCTGCATCAACAGCCAGAGCCGTGCCCGCCTCCGCGTGGGCCCGATCCACAAAAGCCATCGCGATCGACCGCTCAAGCGTCGGGCTCCAGCAGCCGCTGCTGATCTGGCCCACCACCGCGTCGCCCGCGAGCACCGGCATGCCCTGCCGCGCCGTACGCCGACCATCCACGCCGAGGCCCACCAGCACCCGCTCGGGCCCACCCGCATCACGCGTCTTCTCGAGCGCTTCCTGCCCAACGAACCGCTCGCCGCGCTCGTCCTCGTGCTTATCGAGCGTGATGGCAAAGTCGAGCCCGCACGACAGCGCGTTGATCTCCTCGCCCAGCTCCTGTCCGTACAGCGGCATGCCCGCCTCAAGCCGGAGCGTGTCGCGCGCACCCAAGCCCGCGGGCTTCAGAATCGCATCGTCGCTCTTGAGATCGATGTTGCTCAGCATGAGCTTCATGACCATGCCGATCATGTTCCCGGGCAATATGACCTCAACGCCATCCTCGCCCGTGTACCCCGTCCGCGCGACCATCAGCTTCACGATCATCAGGTTCTTGACGGCAAACCGGTACCGCTTCAGGCTCGGGACTTCCTTGCTGAACTTGCTCAGCAGGTCCATCACGGCCGGCCCTTGCAGCGCGACCATCGCCGTCTTCTCCGTCTCGTCTTCCATCTTCGCTTTGAGCTCGCCGGCGGCGATCAACGCGCCCAGATGCCCAACGATCTTCGCCCGGTTTGCCGCGTTGCACACCACGAGGAACTCGTCCTCCTCGAACCGCGAGACGATCACGTCGTCCATCACCCCGCCGTGCTCGTTGCACATAAGCGTGTATCGGCACTGCCCCTGCTGCATGTCGCTGATCCGGCGCGAGCACGCCCGCTCGAGCAGCTTCCGGGCGTGCAGGCCCTTGATCCGCAGGCGACCCATGTGCGAGACATCAAAGATGCCGCCGCTCCGCCGCGTCTGGCGGTGCTCTTCCTGGATGCCCGAGTAGGAGATAGGCATGTCCCAGCCCGCGTAGTCCACGAACTTCGCCCCGTGGTCCTCGTGGAATCCCTTCAACGGCGTCTTCATGCCCACAGCGCATCTCCAATCAACTCCGCACGCGCGACAACCAGTCGCAAACCCGCGGGTCGGCGAGCCTATCCGCTCAGCCGGGCCACGGCGCGTTGTCGAGCAATCGCACGACTTTCGGGCCCGACCCAAGCCGAGCCGTGATCAGCGCCCGCGCAGTGCGGCCCTCCCACCGATCGCCCATCGGCATAAGCGTCCGCGCGTCCCGCACCGTCGCGTAGTCGATCACGAATCCGTGCCTGACCAAGTGCTCCCGCATCACAGCCTCGGCCGCGTCGGGGGTCGCCTCGCCCTGCCCGAGCACGAGAGCCCGCGAGATCTGCCCCGCCTTCGCACGATCCGCCGGAGACAAAAAACGATTCCGGCTCGACATTGCCAGCCCATCGTCCTCCCGCACCAACGGCGCAGCAACGATGTCAACCCCGAGCCCGTGCATCGCCGAAAGCGCAGCCACCACCTGCACCTGCTGCCAGTCCTTCTCGCCGAACACCGCCGCCGCCGGTCGGCACAGCTCAAAGAGCCGCTTCACCACTTGGCACACGCCCTCGACATGCCCGGGGCGAAACCGATCTTCGAGCCCGGGCTCCGTCGCAACGGCGGGCAAATCGGGGACCACTACCGAACCATATGGCGGGTACACGTCCTCGGGCCGCGGCGCGTATACCGCCGACGCGCCGGCCTCTTCGCACATCGCAGCATCCGCCTCGAGAACACGCGGATACCGATCGAAATCGCTCGACTGATCAAACTGCGTCGGGTTCACAAACACCGTCGCGACCGCGCCGCCACGAAGCCCGTGCCGACGCGCGTGCTCCGCGCCGATCGACACCAGCGACGCGTGCCCCGGGTGCAGCCCGCCCATCGTCGGCACAAGCACACACGACCGCTCGCCGAACCGATCCAGGCACGCCGAGAGCTCGTCGTTGGTCGTCAGCACTTCCACGTCGCCAAGAATCGCACGTTTCTCGCCCGCGTCAACTCCGAGCCGGGTGAACGCCGCAGCTCTCGTCAAGTCCGGATCTGCAGCACCCACTCGTGGATCGATCGCGAGTCTGGCAGCGGCGCGAGCTGCGCCTCCACCCGGTACGACCCCTCGCCCTCGTAATCACACGCCGAAACCACGCCAAAGAGCGGCACCGGCGTGTCGTCGATCAGGTGCACGCCGACGATCAAGCGCCGGCCCTCGTAGCAAAGCCGCCGCGTGGTCATCACCAACGCACTCCGGCTCAGCGCCCGCCCATGCGCAGGCCATGTCGGCCCGGGCCGATCACGCTCATCGAGTTCCGAGACGCTCAACGCAGCCTCGAACGGGTGCCCGCCACCGATGGTTTCTCGGGCGGAGGGCTTCGCAGCCGTCCGGCCGACCAGCTTGAGCCGATTTCCCCGCTGGGCCTCCCGCTGGGGTGGGCGAAGATTGACCGAGGCGAGCGACAGCCCGTCCCACGTCGCCGCCGCAAGCGTCGACGGCGGCGGCGGCACAAACCGCCCGACATCGTCGCCGGTCATCCGCTTGTCCACCGTTCGGGTTGAAGTCGCCGTAGGCACCCTCGTGGAATCGGCCAGACGCACACCACACTCCGTTGCATCCGAACAACCGACCCTCCGAGCGAAGTCGCCGCCCGTCGCCAACCGCCCAGCCCCCCACTCGCACGTCCGATACCGCCCGTCACCAACCGGCGCGATCAACCACCCCGAGTTCCTAGACTCGCCGCATGGCCGCGCCACGCATCCATTTCCTGATCCTCACCCACACCACCAGGCACCTGGACCTCGCGCTCGCCGCCCTCGCCCTCCAGACCTCCCCGCCCGACTCGGTCTGCGTCTCGACCGACACCGACGACCCCGCGATTGCCGACCTCATCGACACCATCTGGCCCCGCGTGGCCAATCGGCTCGCACGCGACACGCACCCAGCCCCACCCCTCCGCCACGTCAGCCGGCCCCACACCGGCCAGGCCAGGCTCAATCAGGTCCGCAACAACGGCCTCCGCGCGATCGGAGAGTCCGCAGGCACGGACCCAAGCGATCTGATCGTCATACTCGACGGCGACACCATGCTCGCCGAAGACGCCGTTGCCCGATACCGCGCGTTCGCCGCCGCCGGCGTTGAACTCGTTGTCCCCTTCCGCATCAACCTCGACGAGCGCGCGACCACCAAGCTCTCCCGCGACCTGCTCCTCTCGCCCGACCCCACCGCGCCCCCGCCCCTGATGCACCTCGCATCGGCCGGCGAGTACGAGGCGCTCGAGACCCGCGACCTCCGATACCGCCGCCAACTCCGCCAACGCCGCGGCCCGCTCGGCCGGGCGGGCCTCGTCAAGAACCACAAGCCCAAGGTCCTCGGCGGCCACCACGCCGTGTCGTGGCGCGCCTTCCAGGCGATCAACGGCTACGACGAGCGCTACACCGGCTGGGGCTTCGACGACGACGAACTCACCCGCCGACTCCACATGATGCGCCCCGCGCCCAAAACAGAAATCGCTGTCAGCCGAATCCTCGCCTTCCACCTCTGGCACGAGAGCCGAGCCCCGCGCCGCCTCAGCGAGTCCCCGGGCCACGCACTCTTCAAGGCGCGCCCCCACCCCCGCCTCGCGGTCAACGGCCTCGCGAACCCCATCGACCAGGCCCCACCCAAAGTGCGCATCGTCAGCCCCAAGCCAACACTCGACGCACCAGCCGACCACGCGACCGAGCCCATCAACCCGTGACCGCACCCACGCCAACACCCACGCCGAGCCAATGGGCCGAAGGCTTCCGCTCGCTCGCAGCATCGGGCCTCCCCGAAGGCCTGCCCGAAGCCGAAGCGCCGATCCAAGCCCGGTCCGCCTTCGCCGCTGCCTTCCGCGATGAGCGAGGCAATCGGCCCAAGCCTGTCACGGAGTTCCTCGCCCACGCCCTCGATCTCCCAGCCACTGACACCCCCGACCCACGCGGCGACGCCGCGCTCTGGCACGCGCTCCGCACGGGCGACGCGGTCACAACCACCAACGCTGGCCCCCTCTTTCCCGGACTCTCAAATGAGGGCATCGAGATCTGGACCGAAACAGAACTCGCCGGCCTGCACGCACTGACCTGGCACGCGATCGCCGACCCCGCGTTCCGCCCGCGCG
>ERZ1740070.1561-NODE-1561-length-14199-cov-4.046168_pt1 | contig 14199 bp, 18 predicted proteins | sample MGYA00581734_ERZ1740070 | MGnify/ENA primary metagenome ERZ1740070 (study PRJEB43018, sample SAMN04849744) | marine metagenome | isolation source: floating plastic debris | place: Pacific Ocean | collected 2008-09-01 | study: EMG produced TPA metagenomics...
TTTCGCATCTGATCAACGCGGTCTTTGGCACCCATGTGCATTACTTTGGCTGGACCGTTCCGGCACTGGCCGCGATCATATTTACTGTGCTGGTGATGGTGGTGCTGGCCTGGTTGGTGAACCAGTTTATCTTCCGACATTTGGTCAATCAGGAACCGATCCTGCTGTTCATGGCGACGATTGGCTTGGCCTATTTCATGGAAGGGTTCGGCGATCTGATGTGGGGGGCGGACATCAAGAAGTTGGATGTCGGCCTGCCGCAAGGGATCAACCTGACGATTGATGAGGTGACCTATAACCTCTTTGATTACGGGTTCTTCATCGACAATCTGGATATCGTGGCGACCTTTGTGGCCATTCTGTTGGTGGCGTCCCTGGTGATTTTTTCGCAATACACCAAGCAAGGGCGCGCGATGCGGGCGGTGGCGGATGACCATCAGGCGGCGCTGTCGGTGGGCAGTTCGCTGATCTTTATCTGGGTGATGGTGTGGTCTTTGGCCGGGGTCGTGGCCTTGATTGTATTGGCCATCATGTTGCCCATTCTGCAGCTTAATACGATGGCGATTGGTGCCTAAGGAGTTTGTAAAATGATCGACAAGCGCAAACAGCAAAAACGCAACCGCCAGCGCGGCTTCACCCTGACCGAGATCATGGTTGTGGTGTTCATTATCGGGCTGCTCTCGACCGTTGTTCTCATCAACGTCACGGGCGCGATGAGCCAGGGACGTACAACCAAGGCAGCGACGGACATCACCCGACTGTCAGGGGCGCTGCAATCGTACAGTGGCGACATGTTCAACTTCCCGAGCCAGCAGCAGGGATTGGAAGCCCTGGTCACCAAACCGGATAATGCCCCGGACGGGAACCGGTATCGGCCCGGTGGCTATATCCAGAAACTGCCAAATGATCCCTGGGGGCGGCCTTACATTTATGAGGTCCCGGGTGACGATAATCGCCCCTATAATCTCTATTCCCTGGGCGCTGATGGCCGCGAAGGCGGTGAGGAAGACAATGCCGATATCAGCATCTGGGACATTTAGAGCCTGATCAGACAAGGCGGTCTCGTGGCACGCGCACACCACATTCGAAGACAGGCCGGCATGACTTTGGTGGAAGTCATGGCGGTGCTTTTCATTATTGGCCTGACCGCTGGGCTGGTGACGCTGACCCTGCCGGAACGCCCGACCGAAGAACAGGCCAGCGCCCAGGCCTTTGCCCGCGTTCTCCGCGAAGCCCAGGAGCACGCCATCATGGCTGGCCAACCGGTGGGTCTGAAATTACAGGATGAGGGTTACGCCCTGTTTCAATGGCGCCGCGATGGCTGGCGCCCGCAAAGCGGCGGTGTCGCCTTGCCGCGCGGCATGGATATAGATTTCCAGACAACCGAGCGTGTCGGCCCTGAAGGCTGGCCCGAAATCGTATTCGATCCGACAGGTATTGTGCAGCCGGCAGAGTTTCAGCTGCGCGCCCGCGGCGTGCGAATCGATATCGTGCTCGAAGAATCCGGCGAGGTGCGCCTTGTCGAACGCTAATCGTCATCGCCAATCCGGGTTCAGCCTGGTCGAGACCGTCGCTGCCATGGGCATTCTGGCGCTGGCCGCCATACCATTGATGCAGGTGACTACGGATGCCAGCCGGAATGCAGCCAGCCTCGAATCCCGGCTTCTGGCAAGGACCGTCGCAGAAAATGTGATGGCCCGCTCTATGGCCACGCAGGACGTGATTGATGCGGGCATCTCCGCCGGTCAGGAAGTCCAGATGGGGAGGACCTATAATTGGGTACGCACGGCCAATGAGGCCGAGCAAGGCGCCTTGCAGAATTTACGTGTGGAGGTCCGCCCGGCCGAAAGCGAGCAGGTTCTCGCCAGCCTGATCAGTCTTAAATACATCCCGCAAAACCTCCCTGGCGCCACGGCTAATCCGGAAAATGATGAGGATGCCTCATGACCGGTCCGACCACAGCTCAACAGGGATTCACGCTGGCGGAAACGCTTGTGGCCCTCTTCATCCTGGCCATTGTCTCCTCGGCCGGCGCTGCCCTGTTGATCAGCGCCACCGCCGCCAGCCAGCAAGTCCGCGAGCGTGAAATAGAAGCCCGCACACTCGACATTGCCCAGGCCCTGATCCGACAGGATATTGCCGCGCTGAGTGATCGGACCGTCCAGACATCCGACCAGTTTACACCGCCCAGCAATCTCTATGGCGCGGCCCCGCGCGGGGAAGAGCCGTTCCTGCGCTTTGTCCGCAATGGCTGGCTCAACCCGGGCAGCGTCGAGGGGCGCGGCACTTTGCAATCTGTCGCTTATAGCCTGCGCGGCGGCGCGCTGATCCGTGAAGCAACCCTGAGACCGGATGCCACCAATGGCACGCCTGTGTCGCAACGGGTTTTGTTGGAGGATGTCGCGCGGATTGAGCTTGGTTTCGAGCGCGGGGATCAGCGATCCGATTTCTGGCTAGGTGACGCGATTGTCGGGCGTTCGGTGCTGCCTGACCTGATCGAAATCCAGATCACGTTCGAGAACGGGACTAGCCTGGTTCTGGCGGGTCTGACCGGGGGGCGAACATGACCCGGATAGACACGCAGCGGGGCGCCGCCCTGTTGACCGTTCTAATGATTGTCGCGGCCATGTCGGTCGCAGCCCTGGCGATTACCAGAGCGGTAACGGATGCGACTCAGAGGTCGCGGGCCCTGGATTCCCAGGCACAATTGGCGCTCTATGCCGTCTCTGCAGAGGAAGTTGCCAAAGCGCGCATGGCCGAAGTCCTGGCGCCGCTCGAGAACAAACTTTTTGCAGAATTGCCAGGCCTGGGTGAACCGCAAATCATTCCGGTTGAAGGTGGCGCGTTCAGCGTGACGGCACGAGACGCCACCAATTGCTTCGATATCAATTCCTTGACCACAGGCGGCGAAGGCGGTCGGCTGGTCGCTGATGCATCGACTCAGCGGGTCTATCAGACCTTGCTGTCAGCGGCGGTGGAAGACGGCTATGCCGCTGATCTCGCAGCGCTGGTTGCCTCCCTGACCGACTGGATGGATTCCAATGCTGTCCCGGGCGGCGGCGGTGCTGAGGATTCCTATTATCTCAGCGAAGTACCGTCTTATCGGACGTCAGGGCAAAAGCTCGCCAATATCGAAGAATTACGCGCCATTCGTGGTTACACGCCCGATATCATGCAACGTATCGCGCCGCTGATCTGTGCGCTGCCGGATGGCACGATCACGCAGCAACAACAGCTGAATATTAACACGCTGACCGAAGATCACGCGCCGCTTCTGCAAGCCACGTTGAGCGATGCCTTGAGCCTGGACGATGTCCGCTCGGTGATCGCCAATCGCCCGCAAGGCGGCTGGGCGACAGTCGAAGATTTGCTCGAGGATTCGGTTGTGAAACGAATCGACCCGACGCGGATTCAGGTGGATCGGCTCGGTGTTGTGTCGAGTCTGGTGGAAGTTTCAGCCAATGTGTCTTATCGCGGACATGACATGACCATGCGTTACCTGTTTGAAGCTGTTCCGGGTCGTCCGATCCGAACCCTGCGGCGGGAGAGAATAGGCTAGTGGCTAGAATTTATGCCCTTCTGAAACCGGATGGCGATCTGCTAATTGCGCACCCGCGCGGCGGCGACTGGCGGGTGAGCCAGGATCGGCGCGGCATTGATGCGCGTGGCCGCAACCTGACCGTATTCCTGAACGGACTCGATGTGCTTGGTCTGAATGTTTCCATCCCCGCCCGCAACGATAAGGAAGCCCGTCGCGCCGCGCCATTCGCGATCGAGGATGAGCTCGCCGAAACCGTCGAGGACAGCCACGTCGCGCTGGCGGATTTTGACAAGGATAACGCCGCCAAACCGCGCGAAATCAACGTCGTTTCAAACGCCGCCATGACGGCGCTGATCCAATCGCTGTCCGAGCAGGGCTTTGATGAGGCGGAACTGGTCGCGGCGCATAGCTTGCTGCCGTCCGGAAACACGCTGTTCGAAGCGCCCGGCCTGGTCCTTGGTCGATTGGACGGGCGTGGTTTTGCACTGGACCCGTCGCTCGGTCGGGACGTTCTGATTGGCATTACCGAAGCGAATTCAGAGATCGAGATTTATGGCGCCCAGGTCGCGCGGGCCATGGGGCGCTCCGCTCAAGGCGCCGGTGCAACCTCGCTTGAGGCCTTTCTGATCCAGTTAGCAACGTGGGCCGAGGCGGGTCGTCCACACATTCGCTTGCGGCAGGGCGCGTTTGAAGCCCGTCGGCAAGTCGATATGGCCGGCTTCGGCCGGTGGAAATTCGCCGGTGCGCTGGCCGCGGTGGCCGCGCTGGGCTGGTTCGGGTCGGTCATCCTGGAGACCAATGCGATGAATGATCGCGCGCAAGGTCTGGAAAACCTTGCAGAAGAATTTGCGCGCGTCGGCTGGCCTGAGCTCAATGGGGATGTACAACAGGCGCTGGCAGCAGCCCGAAATGCGTCTGGCGACGGATCTCAAGGGTTCCTTGGCCTGCTCGATGTTACGGCGGTCCTCTATGACGCCCTCGACCAGGTCGAGGGCAGCGAGCTGCGCAGTCTTCGCTATGATCGTGTTCGTCGTCAGATGACGGCATCGGTGGCGTTTCAGAGTTTCGCAGATGTTGACCGGTTGACGGCGATCCTGAATGGCGGCGGCTTGTCGGCCCGGTCCGGTGACGCGCGCCAGAGCGGATCCAGGGTCATCGGCGACCTCACTCTGGAGTCAGGCGCATGAGCAATTGGTGGCAGAATATGGCCCCTCGTGAGCGGCTCCTGATCGGCATTGCCGCGGTTCTGACGGTGATTATTGGGGTATGGCAATTTATCTATGTGCCAACGATGAGTGCGCGCGACGAAGCCCGGGCCAATCTCGATGAAGCGGACCGGGTCCTTTCGCAAATCCAGGAAAATTATGTCTTCAAGCGGGCCCAGGGGGCCGCGAATGCCAGCAACGCGCGGGCAACCTCCGGGAATATTGAAGACTTCAAGGCGGCTGTCACCGGCTCTGCCGGCGATATCGGCCTCGCCATTGCTCGCTTGCAGGGTAATGACACGACTAGCGTCCGCCTGGTCTTCGAGAATTCCGACCCGCGTCTGGTTTTCTTGTGGCTGGAAGACATTCAGGCCAAACATTCGGCACAAATCACCCGCTTTAATATGGAACAGGCCGGCAATGGCCTGGTTCGCGTGAATGTCGATCTGGTGTCTGGAGGCTTGTAATGCGCAAACTGCTCTTGCTGATCCTGTTTATCGTCATACTGATTGCCGGGGTGTTTGCGTTCACGCCGCTCGGCTTCGTGCTCAGCCAGTCCGGTGCAGGCGGCCTTGGCGCGGGTTGGGCCAAGGCGGATGGTACGCTGATGAAAGGGCGGATTAGCGGCCTCTATGTCGGGACCCAGCCGATCGGCGATGTCAGCCTGGAATTGCGCCCACTTTCACTGCTCTCCTTGCGTCCCTCCTATGACATTCAATGGGGCGGCGCGGGGGGACAGGGCACGGCGGTGCTGACCCTGTCGCGCAGCGCCTTGATCGGCGATGATGTCCGTATGCGGCAAGAGATTGGTGCGCTCGAGGGGCTCGACCCGGCGGTCCGGGCCATGGGCGGCAGCCTTGACATCACCGATGGGGCGTTTCGTCTGACCCAGACCGGATGCACCGAAGCTTCCGGCCAATTGTCGACCAATACGCTAAGCACGCTCGCGGCGCAGTATGGCCGGCAATTCGGCGAAATTTCCGTACCGATCAGCTGTGACGTCGGCGCCTTCGTGCTCTCCATGGATGGATCGTCCGAGTCCAATGACCGCGTCATCATAGACGCGCGCGCCGCCCCGAGCGGGCAAGGGGAGTTTTCGACGCGCGTTATGACCCAGGACGCCCAGATCATCATCGCATTGACGCAAATCGGTTTTGTCCGTGAGAATGGCGAATTCGTTTATCGGCAGGCGCGAACGGTAGGACTTCAATAATGAAACCTCTGGCTCTGATTTCTTTCATCTTGATGTTTGGCCTGGCGGCCTGTCAGTCGAGCCCGCCATCCGGAACGGATCAAACGCGGGAGCGCCTAATGGCGATGCAGCCGGCGATTAACAGCGTGCCATCGTCCGGCCTTGGGCCTCAGGATCTGCAAGACGGCGAGTGTGGTCTGTTTCTCTGGTCGCAAACGGATGTTTCGAAATTCATCTTCTTTTCCAAGGCTTTGACGGGCCAGGCTGTATTCGCCCAGGACGACTCGCCGGTCCGCATGACACAGACTTCCGCCGGCGGCGACATTTTCGGGCAATTCAATACGCGCATGGAATACATCACCACGGACAATCGCGCCGTTGAGCTGACGCTGGAGCCTGGCGAATTGCTTCAAGGTGGTCAGCGCCTGGAGCGGGGCCTGCTTAGCCTGGCCGATCGGGAAGGGTGGCTGACCAAATTACCGGTTCTGGGCGTCCGCGCCTGCAAAGGCGAATGACGAACGTCACGATCGCAAAAGTCTATACCCAGACATCGCCGGGCGCCCTCCGCGCGGTAGCCTGCGATGCTGAAGAGCGCCCCGTCAGGCTCTTTACCGAACGGTGGGGCGGCGTGGGTGAGCGCGCCCGTTTTGGCGCCATCAGCGAGGCTCGGTTGCGGTCCTTTGCGGACGAATTGCGCGGCGCATTTTGCGAGCTGCCAAGTGGTGAACAGGTCTTTCTGCGTCTGAAGTCTCGCGCGGACCTGACCGAAGGACAAGCTATTCGCCTGCGCATCGAGAGCGAAGCGAGGTTCGAAAAACTGGCCCGGGGGGCGCTCACCGAGGCCCCGTTGAAGACCGTATCGGGATTAACTGCATGGTGTGCAGCTATCGGCATGTCGTCTGCGCCTGATGTTGTGGAGTCCGCCGACCGCGTCTCTGCTGCGTTCGACGAAGCCCTCTCGCCTTCTGTCACGCTACCGCGTGGCGGCAAGCTACATATTGAACGCACGCGCGCGCTGACCGCTTTTGATATCGACACGGCCGGGCGCAAGGATAAAGGCAGCGCGGGGGCGAGAGCGCTCGCCATCAATCAGGATGCAATAGGTGAAATGGCCCGGCAGATTGCGGTACGTGGCCTGGGCGGGGCGTTTGTTCTGGATTGCGTATCCCCCATCCATGCCAGCGCCGGTGATCGCCTCCGTGCGTTCGGGCGGTCAGCGGGTGAGGCAATGGGTCTGGCGCCTGTGCGTCTGCTCAAGCCATCGGATCTTGGCTTGCTGCAGGCCGCTTTGCCATGGCGCTTCACGCCGCTGGAAGACGAGCGGACCGCCAATCCAGCAGAAACCGAATTGCTGGACCTGATGCGACACCTCCAGCGCGAAGCCGAGGCGATACCCACAAAATTCTTCACGCTGTTGCTTGGCGGGCGCGTCTGGCGGGCTTATCAAGAGCGCAAATCGGATGCCGACCAGGCCTTGCAGACGCATTTTTCAGGGCGAGTTTCGGTGCAGCAAAGCGCAACAGGCTCAAGCGAGGTCATAGGTCAGTGAGTCTGAGAATATGCCCGGTGTGCGAAATTCGCCCTGTGTCCGTAAAGTTCAAACCCTTTTGTTCAAAGCGTTGTGCGGATATCGACCTGTCACGTTGGCTGAAGGGTGGCTATGCCATTCCGGGTCGTCCGGCGGATCAGGCCGATGAAGTGCCCGGTCCGCCAGACCCCTCGGATGCTTGATCGGGTTTGAAGAGATGCCGGGCGAGATTCAGACTTCGTCCCGTTGATCTTTTGGATCTTCAGCTTTCGCACCCAATGTCAGACGCAGCATCAGTGTGGCCGTGACGGCGATGATGGATATGAAGACAATAATCTTTTCCATGTCTTGTCTCTGACTGGCTGTGATGACCCAAATTGTCCGGGCATCCCTCGCGCGCCAAAATGTCGGCTTTCGAGAATGAGTCATCGTCTGGACGTCTCACACTGAAATGCTCGGACGCGAAATCGTCACACAATCAGGGCTTGCCCTTCGAAAGTGACTCAATTAGGGAGCCAAAAAGGGAGCTCCCCACATGAATATCCGACAAGCGATCACCTTTGACGACGTGCTGCTACAGCCCGGCGCGAGTGAGGTCACACCGTCAGACGTCGACGTTTCCACCCAACTCACCAAGTCTATTGGCCTCAACATTCCATTGATCTCCGCGGCGATGGATACGGTCACCGAAGCGCGCCTCGCCATTGCCATGGCACAAGCTGGCGGCATTGGCGTTATTCACCGTAATTTCTCGATTGAAGAACAGGCCGCGCAGGTCACTCAGGTGAAAAAGTTTGAAAGCGGTGTGGTGATGAACCCGGTGACGATTTCGCCAACCGCCAGCCTGGCCGAACTGAAAGCGCTGAAGGAACAGACCGGTTTTTCCGGCATTCCGGTGGTCGAGCATGGCAAACTGGTTGGCATCATCACCAATCGCGACATGCGCTTTGCTCCAGACCTCAATCAGCAAGTCGGCAGCCTGATGACGCGCGAAGTGGTCACCGTGACCATGGATGTGCCGATCGAGGAAGCGCGTACCCTGCTGCACAAGCACCGGATCGAGCGACTGGTCATTGTTGACGGCGGCGGTAATTGTATCGGTCTGCTGACCGTCAAGGATATGGACAAGGCGGCTGTGAATCCAAATGCGGCCAAGGATGATGGCGGGCGCCTTCGCGTGGCCGCCGCTTCGACGGTTGGCGATGCCGGCTTCGAGCGCACCCAGGCCCTGATCGAGGCGGGCGCGGATGCGGTCATCATCGACACCGCGCATGGCCATTCCAAAGCGGTCGGCGAAGCGGTGACGCGGGCCAAGAAAATCTCCAACGCGGTTCAGATTATTGCCGGCAATGTGGCCACTGGCGAAGCCACCAAGGCATTGATTGATGCCGGAGCAGACGCGGTCAAAGTCGGCATCGGCCCCGGTTCGATCTGCACCACGCGCATCGTGGCCGGCGGCGGCGTACCCCAACTCACCGCGATTGAGCATTGCCGATGGCGGGATCAAGTTCTCGGGCGATTTCGCCACGGCGCTTGCGGCAGGCGCTTCGACGGCGATGATGGGGTCCATGTTCGCGGGCACAGAGGAAGCGCCGGGCGAGGTCTTCCTGTATCAGGGCCGGTCCTACAAGGCCTATCGCGGCATGGGCAGCCTCGGCGCCATGGCGCGTGGCTCAGCGGATCGCTATTTCCAGAAAGATGCAGCGAGCGACAAGCTGGTCCCCGAAGGCATTGAAGGCCAGGTCCCGTTCAAGGGACCGATCGGTCCGATCGTGCATCAGATGGTCGGCGGCTTGCGGGCGGCGATGGGCTATGTCGGCGCACCGACCATGGCAGCGCTGCACGAGCGGGCGGAATTCGTACAAATCACCGGCGCCGGCCTGAATGAAAGCCATGTCCATGATGTGCAAATGACGCGCGAGGCGCCGAATTACTCGCTAAGCCGGGGTTAGGGGTACCCGCCACATCGGTTCCATGACCGGGCTGTCTTCGCCATCAATATTGAAGACGCCCATCCGTTCAAATCCGTGCGCGGCATAGAAGCCGGAATTGGCCGGATTTGAATTCTCCAGATAGACTGGCAGGCCTGCTGCGTCGCAGGCGGCCAGGACCGGGGCCAGCAGGCCCTTACCGACGCCTTTACCGCGCGCGGCTGCAGTCGTGCCGATGGTGAACAGGTAATAGTGCGGGTCCTTCGGGTGCCATTCGGCCATCAACTGGCTCAAGCGAAGCCCACGCGGAATGGCGCCGGGTGTGCCATGTCGCAATTGCCCGAGGGCAAAGGCCAGTTCTCCGCTTCGACTGGGCGCGGCATCTATGCCCGGCGGCATCCACATGGTCGCACCGCCAGCCGAATGCAGATAGCACTCGCCGGACGGCGTATACATCTCCCGCGCCATGACCCGAAACATGGACCGAATGGAATGGGTTTTGCCGAACACATATTGATTGACCGGATCTGTCGCGAACGCCTCGGCGGTAATGTCCGCCACGGTTTTCCATTGCTCGGGCGTTGCGCGCTTAAGATCGGTACCGTTGAGATTGATGTCCATGGGCTTAGTTTCTTTGGGATGCGCCGTGAAGGCAAGGGGTGTCTGGACGTGTCTCTCCGTTTTCCTGGCGCAAGTCAGGAGCTGTGGCGGTTGAGGACTGGCTCCGCCGTCCTGAGTGCTGGCGATACGGATAAGACTCGCTTATCCCCGCGCAGGCGGGGATCTCGGGCCACCTATCCCGACATTCGCCGCATCGGATCCCCGCCTGCGTGGGGATGAGCGGTCTTGGGAATCCGACCGGGTTCAGGCCCGCTTATCTTCAAAGCCATGATCATTCATCGCTATCTCTTTGCCCATTACCAGCAGGTTGCGGTCTATTTCTGGCCGATCCTGTTCTGGAACCTGTGGCGGGTTGATCGATGGAGTGAGGCGACCGGGCGCCAGGCTTTCGTGCAAGTTGACCGCTATGGCCGGGCCTGGGTGCCTTACTTTGAGGGCATGGCGCGGAACTATATGGCGGAGGATCCGGACACGCGTTTCTATGCGCCGAGTGATGTCGAGGATCTCTGCCCGCAAGTCTTCGAACGAGCCATTTCCCTCATATCCGATTGTCCCGGACTTGATCCGGGATCTCCCTCCCGGCTTCCGGTCTTGTGGCCCGAGATCCCGGGTCAAGCCCGGGACGGTCGGACACGGGTGCGTCTCGAGCCAGGCTAGCCCTCACCCGGACCCCCGAACGCCTCATCCTGAGCCTGACGAAGGACGAGGCGGGGCTTCCCGCAAGCCCGACCCCCGATCCTTCGCCAAGCTCAGGATGAGGGTCTCAGAAATCCAGACTAAAACCAAAACCCCTCCCGCCCGCTCGCCGGGCCGCTCGTGCTGCCGCGATTTCAAAGCCCGCCCATCGCATCGGCAATCAGATCGGCCTCAGCATCTCGCAGGATGGCATCCTCAACGCTCGCCCCGTGGACCGGCTCCTTGCCAACTTCCAGCATAACCGGCACGGCGAATGGACTGATCTTTGGCAAATCCTTGTGAACGATTTTGCCCCGCACCCGCATTAACATGTCCGACAGCCGTCTAATGTCGAGAAACCCGGTCGCCGCATCATGCCGCGCCGCTTGTAACAGAATATGATCCGGCTCGTGCGACCGCAGGACATCATAGATCAGGTCCGTCGAGAAAGTGACCTGTTTCCCGGTCTTCTCACTCCCTGGCATACGCCGCGCGATGAGCCCGGAGATCTGCGCACATTGAGCGAAGTGGCGTTTCATCAGCACGGCTTCTTCAAGCCATTCTTCGAGATCATCGCCCAGCAGGTCGGGTGCAAACAAGGCGTTCAGATCAACCCGTCCCATCGGCTCCATCGCCCAGACGGCCATCGCATATTCCGATGCGACGAAGCCAAGGGGTTTTGCGCCCATGCGGTCCAGACGACGCGGCAGCAGCATACCGAGGGTCTGATGCGCCAGACGGCCTTCAAACGGATAGCAGGTCAAAAAGTGTCGCTCGCCCCGTGGAAAGGTCTCGATCAGCAATTCATCGGCGGCTGGGATGGTCGACCGCACGTCCTGAATCTCAAACCATTCCCGGACTTGATCGGGCAGGGTGTGCCAAGTATCGCGATCATGGATCATGGTTCTGACGCGTCCCGCCAGGAACTGGGTGAGCGGGAATTTGCCGCCATTATAGCTTGGAATGGCGGGATTGGTGTCAGCTGGCGCACGCATGGTGAGGCAGTCCAGTTCCTGCACACCGAGGAAGCGAAGAATCTCCCCGGCAAAGAGAAACGTATCCCCGGGCGTCAAGGTCGAGATAAAATACTCTTCAATCTCGCCCAGTTTGCGACCGGCGCGCAGGGCCGGTCGCCCGGTCGCCTGTCCGGCTTTTTCGCGGCCGACCCGGCTGGCCAGACGGACATTCAGATGACGCGCTTCCACAATCGCTCCGACATTCATGCGATGCTGCTGACGATCGCGGGCCGTGCGCGCATGCCAGCTGCCCGCACGGGTGCGCGTGATCCGCTTGAATCGATCATAAGTACGCAGCGCATAACCCCCGGTGGCAACCAGATCGACCACGCGTTCAAACGTCTCCCAGTCGAGATCGCGATAGGGTGCCGCCTGCCGGACCTCGTTGAACACCTCTTCCAGCCCGAACCCTTCGCCGCAGGCCCGGCCCATGATGTGCTGGGCCAGAACATCGAGCGCGCCCTGCCGGATCGGCTCACCATCTATCTCGCCGGCTTCGACTGCGGCTTCAGCAGCGCGGCATTCCAAGATCTCAAACCGGTTGGTGGGCACGAGCATCGCCCGACTGGCTTCATCCATCCGGTGATTGGCGCGGCCAATGCGCTGGATCAAGCGGGCGGCGCCTTTCGGGGCGCCCATTTGAATGACCAGATCGACTTCACCCCAATCAATCCCAAGATCCAGCGTCGAGGTGCACACGACCGCTTTCAGCTTTCCCGCCGCCATGGCCGCTTCCACCTTGCGCCTTTGTTCCTTGGCCAGCGATCCATGGTGCAGGGCGATGGCCAGACCGTCCTCATTCGCGGTCCACAGCTCCTGAAACAGCACCTCTGCCTGAGACCGTGTGTTCACGAAGATCAGCGACATTTGAGCGGCCTTGATCTGTTCATACACTTCGCCAACGGCGAACCGTCCGGAATGACCGGACCAGGGAATGCGCTCATCCGAAATCAGAATGTCGACATCCGCATGCACGCCGCCTTCGGCAATAATCAGATGCGGCTCATCATCGCGAACGCTCAGCCACGATTGCAGGACGGCAGGTTCGTGCACGGTCGCCGACAGGCCGATAAATCGACAGGCCGGCGCCCATTTCGACAAAGTGGCCAGACCAAGGTTCAACAGGTCGCCCCGCTTGCTCGGGGCAATCGCGTGGATCTCATCAATGATCACGCATTTCAGATCAGCGAAGAATTCCGCAGCATGATCCGAAGCGATGAACAGGGCCAATTGTTCCGGCGTGGTCAGCAGAATATCGGGCGGAGTGCGCCGTTGGCGCTGACGTTTGTGCGCAGGCGTATCGCCGGTGCGGGTTTCGATCTTGATGTCGAGTCCCATCTCTTCCACTGGGGTCATCAAATTGCGCGCAACGTCCACCGCCAGCGCCTTGAGCGGCGAGATATACAGCGTGTGCAGGGCGGGGCGGTCCGAATTGCGCTGTGCTTTTCCAGAAAGCTCGATCAGGCTGGCAAGAAAGCCGGCCAGCGTCTTGCCGCCGCCAGTCGGCGCGATGAGCAGCGCGCTGTCCCCGCGCAAGGCTGTTTCGGTCAACGTCAATTGATGCGGACGCGGTGCCCAGTCGCGCGCGGCGAACCAGTCATCAAACTGCGCGGGCAGATTGTAGGGAGGGGGCAGCGTGTCAGGCATTGCAATCGATCTAGCGCATTCTGCTCCGGAATTGCATAATTTTCATCTGACATTCAGCCTGAACCGGGTTTGTAAGGCTGACAAATTTAGGAGTTTCCATGTCACGTCCCCTCGCGCTTGCTGCGTTCGCGCTCTCATTCTCTCTTCCAGCTACGGCTGATCCGGTTCTCGAAATGATGAAGAGCCTGTCCAAGGAAGGTCCGATCTATGCCTATGAGATGAGTTATTCCGACACGGATGTCACGGCCAATGGCCTGATCGACCCGAGCAAGCCGGAAGGCGAGCGGATTGAGATCTACGCGCCCGATGAAAGCGAATGGACCAAGGATTTTCGGAACGGCATTGCCGATATGGAAGCCCAGACCGATGGCGATATTTGGTGTGCGGACTTCGCGCAAATGGTGCCGACGGATGCGACCGCCACAACGGAAGATGAAACCACTGTGACCTATGCCTTCACGCCGACACCGGAAGCGGACGCGGACAAGAATGAGCAGAAAATGATGAAGCAGTTGAATGGTACGGTCACGCTGGACAAAAGCGACGGGTCGGTTCTGGCCTTTAATATGGTTCTGCCAAAACCCTACAAGCCGGCCATGGTTGCCAAGATCAACCGGTTCGAAATGACCGCCTCCTGCGACCGCGCGCCAGACGGGCGGACCTATGTTGAGCAATTCAGCATGGACATTGAAGGCTCGGCGATGATGCAGAGCTTCGAGGAATCCGTGACGCGGCGGATCACCAAACTGCTCGACCCGGTCGGCTAGTTCGCGGGCTCCAGTTCCAGCGCGGCGGCTTCAGCGGCTTCCGCGGCCAGACGGGCGCGTTCTGCGGCGGCGAATG
>ERZ1740070.1562-NODE-1562-length-14198-cov-4.766174_pt1 | contig 14198 bp, 11 predicted proteins | sample MGYA00581734_ERZ1740070 | MGnify/ENA primary metagenome ERZ1740070 (study PRJEB43018, sample SAMN04849744) | marine metagenome | isolation source: floating plastic debris | place: Pacific Ocean | collected 2008-09-01 | study: EMG produced TPA metagenomics...
TTTGACCGAATCTGCGGGTAGCGCGCCACTGCGCGCAAAGCGCGGCGCAACAAGACCTTGGCGCGGATGGCACGATAGAGCAGGGTTAGCCGGTAAAAGCCGCGCATAACGTATCTTGTCGCAACATGGGCATTTGACGCTTAGCTCTGCTGACTGCTTGTGTTTATGAAAGGCGTCGGGCCTGCGAGGGGGCTCCTTGCCACAAATTCGATCGATTGCGAGCGGAAAAACATGTCGGCTTCCCAAGTGGGTTTCATCACTATGGCTTTTGGCGACCAGCGCTATGTTGAGCAGGCCACAAATCTTGCGCTTTCGGTGAAGCATTCCATGCCGCATCAGAAAATTGCGCTAATCACGGATCGCGAAGAACGCGTAGCGCCGTTTGACGAGCAGGTCCGAATGGAAGACGCTTCGCCTGCTGGGACTGTGCTGAAGCGAAAGATGTACCAGTATTCTCCTTACGAGGAGACCCTGTTCATTGATTCCGATTGCCTCGTTACACGCGATTGCTCGCCTCAATTGGAGCAAATGCGGGGCTGGAACTTCTCTCCGGTGGTCAACACCTATCTCGTCGCGGGAGACCGCGATCTTTGGCTTCGCGATGTCGGCGACGCCTTGGAAAGAGTTGGTGGCAACCGCTTTCCCAAGTTCAACGGCGGAGTCTACTTCTTTCGCAAGAGCGCGCAGGCCGAGAGTGTCTTTGCCGAAGCCGAGGTGCTTCTGGATCGCCGCGAAGAATTGGGGATCCTTGATTTTGATCAGGCCGGGCCGGGCGAAGAGACCGTGCTGGGCCTTGCCATGGCGAAGCTGGGATCGCGCGATCTCTACGATGATGGCGGCTTTCTTATGCGCACGCCCTTGAACGCCACCGGCCCCATCCATCTCGATATTCTTGATGGCGAATGCTGGTTTGAAAAAGGCCATAAGCGCGTGGAGCCGGCCATCATCCACTTTTGCGGCGAATGGATTGACCATCCTGCCTATGTCATAGCGTGCCGTGAGTTAGCTTTGGGTAAGCGCCTCGCCACCCTCGAACGCGCTGGGATTGAGGCGTCTTACAAAGCACGTAGACTCAGCCAGAAACTTGCAAAGCGCTTTACCTAACGGGCCAGCATACGCTCTTTCCGTGCCTGAGCCCTTCCATGGGCAAGGCGCGCAAGCTTGATCGGGTTACTAAACCTGTAATGCTCGGGATGATCAACCAGTCGGTCCGCTTTCAGAGGATCGTTGCTCGGCATCCAGCGCACGCCGGTCTTCGCAAGGCTCTGCAAGGCGTTCTGCTGTTTCTCAACAAAGCGCCGCGACATGCGAAAGGCGGTGCGCGTCTGCGTTGGCGCGCGGCCTGCCTCATAGCCGTGTGCTGTCAGCAATTCATAGCAGATGAGGTCGCACACCTCGCGCCACTCGTCTGGCAGATCGCTTCTCCAGGCGTATTTGCGCGTTTGAGAGAGACCAGATGCGACCGGCGCTTTCCATTTCTCGTTCGCGGATGAGACATCCGCTGCCGCCTGCGAAAAGTCCAGCATCGCCGGATCGAAGGCAAGCTCTGCTAGCTCACAAATTCTGCGAAGATGCTTTTCTGGCTCCTCCACAAGGTCTTCGTATCGCAGCGACACACTCTTGGTGTCAGCCGCAAGGAAGCTTTCGGCTTGGGCGTTCCATCGCTGCCACAGGTAAATGTTCGGCAGCAACTCATCACTGAAGCTTGGCAAGCGTCGCATCGACAGACCAACATCGCGTGGATCGCGAATAATGCGCACAATCACAGCCTGAGGCCAAATCGCGCGCAGCGTCTCAAGATGAAGAATGTGATTGGGCGTCTTCTCCACCCAGCCCATTGCGCTCCGCGCTTCAGCATATGGAACGGTTAGCGTCTCGAGCATGGCGCTCACGCCGGGATTGCGCGCTTCAAGGAATTGTGCGGTTTTCCGTGTCGATGTCTCAAAGAGGCTCAGCACAGATTGCTCGGCTAAGGTCAGTTTCGACAACAATTGAACCGCCTTGTTAGGCCAGTTCGTATCATCAACAGCGTCTTGCAATTCGGCATGCGACAGCTTCGAAAAGAACTGCGTTTCAGGACCGGCAGCCAAGTCAGGATGCGAGCCAAGCATTGCGGCCAGCATTGTCGTGCCTGATCGCGGTGCGCCGACCACAAAAACAGGCGGCAATTTCATGCTCGGCACGGATCCCTATCTCATTCTTGCAACACATCGCTGCCGCCGCTCTCGACGCGGACGGAGCGCTTTGTCGCATTCTTGCATCTGTGTGTAGCCGATTAAACGAAAGCGCTGGAATTTACAGCCTGCGTGGGTATTAGTCTGGCCATCTTACGCCTTTGTGGGGAAGGCGCACCGCGCTGGGCGGTGGCCAAGGCGTATGAAGGACACACTTTCTAAATGGATGAAACGGACGAGTTTCGTACTGATGAGGCGCCTGCGGAGCGCGTCTCTTTGCTGCCTGATCCTGGGTTTCTATGGCAGGTGTTTCGCCGCAATCTCTGGATATTCGTGGGGGGGATCGCTGCTGCGTCCATTCTAGCGCTGCTGTATCTTCTCACGGCCACACCGATGTACTCCGCAAGCGCAAGCTTGTTGATAGAGCCTAAAGCGGAATTGGTTCAGACTTCGGGTCCAAACGAGCGCGGGTTTATACCAAATACTGATGAAATCGACACTCAGATACGGCTGATTGAGTCCCCTCTGATCAGTGCGATTGCGGCGCAATTGTACACGGAGCGCTTCGCTTCACCAGACGGCGATCCATTTCAGGAAGAAGAAGTCGACGATCTGGCCAAGGCCATATCTCGTACAACCACAGTGGTTCGATCCGGTAACACCAAAGTTATCGATATCACCGCCATTGGTCCCGATCCGGTGTTCGCTGCAGCCTCAGCCAATCTTCTAGCCGAGGCCTACCTGCAATCGCAGATACGCGACAAATCTACGCTGTCGGATAGCACTCAAGCGCTGCTAAATGAGCAGATTCAAGAGCTCGAACGCAACGCCATCGATACCCAAGCCGCCGTTGACAACTACAAGGCAGCGCGCGGTTTGGTGGTCGCCAACGGGAATTCCAACGCAGAGCAAGAAGTCTCGACGCTTAATCAGCAATTGGCTTCGGCTCGCGCCCTGCTGGCAGAGAAACAAGGGCGGCTAGCGGCTGCGCGGCGACAGCTGGCGCAAGGCGGTGGAGGCGCCAATGTTAGCGCGGCTCTCGGATCAGCCGTGGTGTCGAGCCTCCGGCAGCAAGAGGCCAACGCTAGCGCGCGTCTGGCGGTTCTCGCCGATAAGTATGGAGAACTGCATCCACTCCGTGTCCAGGCGCAATCCGAACTCGACGAGATCCAGTCCCGTATTCAACAAGAAATCAACCGTGTTATTTCGAACCTCGAGGCCGAAGTAACCGTGGCACAGTCTCGTGTTAATTCGCTGTCCGGCAGCCGCCAGCAGGCTCTGGGAACCTTAACTGCGAATTCGCGCGCGCAAGCCGGGCTCAGCGAGCTTGAGCAGAAGGCGCAAGCGGCTAGCCAAATCTACCAGTCTTTCCTTGAACGTTCACAAGAGAATGTTGCGCTGCGGGACAGCGCCACTCCTGATGCGAAGATTGCCTCGCGTGCAGAAGTGCCTTCAATCCCGGTCACACCCAACACGCCACTGACTCTGGTTGCGGCGCTCTTTGGTGGTCTGCTGCTTGGCGGAGGCGGACTGCTAACCGCTGAGTATCTGCGGCGTGGTGTCCAGACAAAGCGTGATATCGAGAAACGTCTCCGGCTGCGGTATGCGGGTGCAATTCCGACGCTGAAATCCACAATTGATGGCCATGGTCCGCTTGAATCGCCCGCTGACTATGTCGTGGCGCACCCGCAGTCGCTGTTCGCTGAGAGTTTCCGGTCGATCCGGACCTTCCTCACGCTTTCGAAAGGCAAGCGTCCGCGAGCCATCGCTATCGCATCCGCCTTGCCTCGCGAAGGCAAGACGACAACCGCTGTTTGCCTCAGCCGCGCGACCGCGATGGAGGGGATTAAGACAATCCTTGTTGACGCCGACCTTCGCCGGCGTGGATCCAGTGAGCTCTTTGAATATGAGAACGAATACGACATCTACGACTACATGTTTGGTCGCGCTCCGCTCGAAGATTGCCTTTATCGCGATGAAGTAACTGGTCTCGATGTACTGGGAAGCCGCGAGGGCACCTCCTCGCCTCAAAATCCGTTCACTGAAGAACGTATTGAACGCATGCTCACTGAATTGCGCGAAGACTACGAGGTTATCGTTCTCGACACGGCGCCCATTCTTGGAATTGCCGAAGGTCGAGTGCTTGCCGCCGCTGCTGATCGTGTCCTGCTCTTGACCCACTGGAAGAAGACGTCCGTGCGCGCGGTTGAGGCCGTGATCGATATGCTTCTGGAGGCCGGAGCCAAGGTAACCGGGATGGCTTTGACGCAAGTGAACATCAAAAAATACGCGAGCACTGGGGACGGCGACGTCTACGCCTATTCGAAGAAGTTCCGCGGATATTACACCAACTAGCCAGGGGACGCAGGCTGGTTTGAAGAACAAGGAGCGCACATTGCCGACATTGAAACAAAAGAATACGCGCGCATCACTGGGTTTGGTGGCCACAGGGGCTATAGCGCTTGCTACAGCTTCGCACGCCACACCTGCTTTTGCGCAGGAAGATCGGCAAGCCCAGTCTGTTTCTGAACGTAACGCGCCCGAATTCACGAGCCGGCCCATCCGGCTCGGCTCCTTTGATCTGTTCCCCTCGATCTCGGTTGAAGCCGACTACAACGATAACGTGTTCGTTCTGCCGACCAATGAGGTTGACGACGTTCAGTTCAACATCAGGCCTAGCATTTTGCTGCGCAAACGCCGCCCTGATCGAGATACAAGATTGAACCTTAACGCCAATATTCGGCGATATGTGGACCTCATCAACGAAAACGCCGAGCAGTTTTCAGCGGACCTGCGAACCCGGCAGGGGATTGGCAGTGGCACTGAGTGGCGCTTGGGCGCGGGAATCTCGCAAAACTTTGAACAGCGGCGCGATATTGAGGCGTTCAACGAAGTTGGTGAACCGATCAACTTTACGAATTTTCAAGGCAACATTGGGGTCTCTCAAGACTTAGGCCCGCTGAAGCTTAGCCTGGATGGGCGGGCAAAAGCGGTTCGATTTTCAGGGACTCTTGATCTCGATGGAGAGACTTTTGATCTCTCTTTCCGCGATTTTGAGACCTACAGCGGCATCCTGCGTGCATCTTTTGCGCGGTCGATGAACCAAGAGTTTTACCTACAGGTCACGGGAGAATCGCGGGAATTCGAGCTCGCACCGTTTTTCTTCAACGGGGAAGTCACTGGTGTGATCGACCGCTCGTCGCAGGGTGGGCGTATCGAAGCGGGATATCGGCGCCAAGTTACCGAGCTGCTGTTTCTGGACGTGCGCGCTGGCTACCTTGCTCAAGATTTCGATCAGCCGACGCTCAACAGTGTCGATGGACTGGCGTTCAGCGCTGACCTGCTTTGGAACGCAACGCCACTGACTTCGGTCAAGTTGACTGGCCGTCGGCAGGTCGATGACAACATCAACCCCAATCTAAACGGGCTTGTGCGAACCGAAGCGCAGCTTCAGGTAGAGCATGAATTGATGCGCAATATGTTCTTGATGGGGCGCATTCGTTACGCTGATCTGAACCAGATAGATGATCCAACCGATGGCACTCAGTACGACCTTATGGCCAGTGCAGAATATCGCTTTAGCCGGTTTTTGGGTCTCACGGTTCAAGCCGAACGCTTTGATCGATCGGGCTTGTTCGCCTTTACGCAGAACCGCCTAAGGGCTGGGGTTACGTATAACTTCTAATCGAAATATTAACTGAAAGGCGGTATCTCAGCACGCAAAGATTACGCGAAAGTGATCTTGCGGGAGAGTATCTGGTGCCGTCATCGTATGCGAAGAACCGTGCGATCCAGCCGCTTTGGCGGGGTGCGTTCCAACCTCGTGCTGAATCCCGATTGCGATCGGAACGCGCAACGCCGCGCCCGATCAATCACCCATCTCCCTCGAAAACATACCCTGCAGTAGTTCGGTTGGGAGTGCTGGCGACGGGCATTATCGCAAGCTGGTCGTTCGTGATCGCGGTTGTTTCTATCGCGCTTTGACCTGCATGGTACGGTGAGTTGGCCCGACCGGTTGGCCAGAAAGCTCTTGGCCACGCTCTGTAACATTTTGGGGCGGCCAACCCTCGCGACCAATTTCCGGTTTATAAAACCCTTCCGCGGTGGTACGTGTTCGCAATCGCAGCATAAGCATGTGGGGGTAATGAGCCGTGTCGTCGCAGACTGCGCTTAAGCAGCGAGCCAAATACGAACGTCCAATGATCATGGATCGGCGCGATTTGATCGCGAACGATCCGCTCGTCGCGCGCATCATCGACAGGGCTGGCGCGCTTCTGCTGTTGATACTTGTTCTGCCGCTGATGGCCTTCATTGCGCTTGGTATCATGATTGTCTCGCCGGGCCCGGTCCTTTTCAAGCAAAAGCGTATCGGGCGCGCGGGTCGGATGTTCCGGTGCTACAAGTTTCGCACGATGAACGTCGATGCCGATGCGCAGCTCAATGAATTGCTTGGCCGATGCGCCGAATCGCGAGCGCAATGGGACGCCGATCGTAAGCTGCGCCATGATCCGCGCGTTTTTGCCTTTGGTCGGTTTTTGCGTCGCAGCAGCCTGGATGAGCTGCCCCAGCTGTTCAACATCCTGCGCGGTGAGATGAGTTTGGTCGGTCCTCGTCCAATCGTTGAATCCGAAGCCCCTATGTATGGGCGCTACATCGTTCACTACTGCTCTGTTCGTCCGGGCCTGACGGGCCTGTGGCAGATCAACGGGCGCAACGATGTGAGCTATCGTCGCCGCGTCGCCTTTGATGTTGTGTACGCCCGCAAAGGCCGGGTTGGAGACAATATCCGCATTATCTTGCAAACGGTCCCGGCTGTGTTGGTAGCCAAAGGCTCTTATTGAGCTTGGATTTGCCATCGGCCCTTTTGTACAACCTGCGCTCTCAAACACACTTCTAAGACAGCGTTGGATTTGCCCGAGTTGAACAGAGGACGCGGATGACACGTCGACCGATCACGCTGCTGTGCGGCGCCTTGGCCTTTCTGGCGGTCGCCGCATCCGCTTCGATACCTATCTTGGATACTCAATCTGCGACATCGGCGGGGGTGGAGACGTCGTCTGCGCCTGTCCCTTTAGCGGAGCCGCGAATAGTCGCTAGTCAGGCGCCATTTCGCGACAAATTCGGTGGCTTTGACCCAGACCTTTGGAAGATCTCGGATGGCTGGCGCAACGGGCGATGGACGGCCAACGATTGGCGTCGTTCGCAAGCGGTGATTGATGATGGTCTGACTATGACCCTTGAGGCCGAGCCGTCCAAGCTTGCCGATTACGCCGGTGCCGAGATCCAATCGCGAAGGCGTTTTGGCCATGGCTATTTCGAGGTGCGTATGCGCGCGGCCAAAGCCTCGGGCACAGTCAGCGGCTTCTTTACCTACACGGGGCCGCCGTTTGGTGACCCCTGGAACGAAATTGACGTTGAAATCCTTGGCCGTAAGCCGCGCGAAGTCATGTTCACGTACTTTCGTGATGGGAAAAAGACAGAGCACCGACACACGCTCGACTTTGACGCGACCGAAGGTTTTCACACGTATGGCTTCGATTGGCAGCCAGAGCATCTGCGCTGGTATGTCGATGGCGATTTGGCGCACGAGGCGTCGCCCGCTGAGTTGGCTCTTCCTAATCTACCGCAAAAGCTCATGACCTCTTTATGGGGCTCAGAAACGCTTACCTCTTGGGTGGGCCCTTTGAGGCAAGAAGCTTTGCCAACGACGATGGAGGTGGCCTGCATCTCCTACTCCAAGGACTACGCCTCGCGCACACCTTGCTAACGGTCTGTCACAACTCGAGAAGACCGTTGGCCCATTGCCGCAGCTCGCGGTGAACGGTCTGGGCAGTGAAGTGCCCACGAGCAATCTCAAGCGCTTTCTGAGCCAGCGCGCCTCGTTCGGCGTCATCACTTAGCAATCGGACCACATGGTCCGCCGTGTCCTGCCCTGTGTCCGCCAAGGCAACGCTAGGCCGACAGATCTGCTCAACCCCCTGCAGCGTCACCGACGTCACGACCATCGCTTTGCCGTTGGCCATGCCTTCGATCAGCTTGATTTTAAGCCCGGAGCCGAAAGTCAGCGGTGACACAACAAGCCCAGCTTGAGCGTACAGCGCGTCGAGGCTGTCTACCATTCCCAGAAAGCGCACGTTGGGCCAGGTTTCGCCGACAAACGCGCGGTCCATCGTTCCGGCGACCTCCAAAACAGCGTTTGGCAAGGCGGCGTGGATCGCCGGCCAAGCGTTTTTCAGAAAGTCGCGCAGCCCTTCAATATTGGGTGCGGTGTTGCTGCCCACCATCAGCAGTCGGTCACAGCGTCCCGGCTGGGCGCTGGCCACAGGGTCGGCGGGCATCGGCGCAAGCACCGCCTTGGTAGAGGGCAATTCGCGTTTCAGAAAAGCGGCCTCGTCAGGCTGAATGGCAAACACGGTTTGAGCCTTGCCCAGCATCGCAATTTCATCAGCGGCGCTGACCCGCGCGACGGAGTCTTTCCCTTCTCCCGTGCGCGCGTGGAACAGATCGTGCATCACAATCGCGGTTCGGGCCCGCTCTGGCGCGCATCGGAAAGCAGGATGGCAGAACATGTAGTCTGCAACGACGGCTTTAGTCTCGGGGACCATTGTTCGCCGAAGGAAAGCCAAATCAGCGTCCAACCATGGCGTTGAAACCGCGTAAGGGGCCGGGCGATCGCGCCACATCTCACCTTTGAAACCCAGCTTGCGCCCGAACGCCGCCAGAGTGCCAAAAACGGCTTGAGCCAAGACCTTGGCGTTGATGAACCAGACGCGCGCACCCAAGCGTCGCCCGCCGCGTATCTCGTGCCTCGCAAACACGTTCGTTTCGTGTCCGATCTTGAGGAACGGGCTGCGACCCGCGATGGCCGGTGAAGGCTGGAGAAGGTGCAACTCAAACCCGGCTTGGCTCAGCGATTGGGCAAGAGCCAAGAGATAAGTCGAACTTCCGTTGTTCGCGCCGGTCAGGCGTTGCTTGCTGACAAAAGTGATGACGGGGCGACTACCTTCCTTTGCGCTCGTCTCCCGCATCTGAGGGCTACCCGGCGCTCGCCTGCTCGCCTTCGAGCATCTGAGAGAGCTTTGAGGACTTGTCTTTCGAAAGGTCGGAATACAGGCCTCGTTCGACGATTTCTCCCGCCTCAATGGCGATAACGTCGTCGGCAAAGCGGATCATGGACGGACGGTGCGCAATTGTCAGGATCGTCAATTCGCCGCGCATCGCTTCGATATCGCGCGCGATGCTCTGCTGATTCTCCCAATCAAGCGCGCTTGTCGCTTCGTCCAGAATAAGCAGAGCTGGATCGCGCAGCAAAGCGCGAGCCAGAGCGATGCGTTGACGCTCTCCCCCAGACAGGCGTGTCCCGCGTTCACCTACGATGGTCTCCAGCCCGCTGGGTAGATTCTCAACGAAGTTGAGCGCCTTGGCTCGCTCCACAACCTGCCACAGTTCGACATCGGTTGCGTCCGGCTTGGCGATGCGCAGATTGGAAGCGACGGTGTCGTTCATCAAGAACGGCTCTTGCGGCACAAACGCGACAGATCCGCGCCATGCGCGGCGATTGTCATCGCTCAAAGCCGTGTCATCAATCAGGATTTCGCCTTCATCGGGGCGCAGCAAACCCATCAAAAGGTCCGACACCGTGCTCTTGCCGCTGCCCGAAGGGCCGATCAAGGCGGTGAAACGACCGGCGGCGATTTCAAAGCTGACGCGGTGGAGCGCGGGTTGATTGGCGTTGGGATAAGTCAGCGAAACCTCTTCGAAGCGGATAGCGCGTTCAAATTTAGGGGGGGCAGCCGCTTCGTTCGTCCTGTCTTCCGCGACACTAGCGAAATGATCGGTTTGCGCGATCAACCGTTCAAAGGCTGGAAGGTTGGCCAGCAGGCTTTGCAGCCCGTCCTGAATAGCGCTGAACCGCGGAGCGAGGCGGATGAATATCAGAAGGAGCACGATAAGCTTGGCCAGTTCAATCTCGGCTACACGAACCGCGACCCATATGAACAGCACGGCCGCGCCCGCGCTCAGTATCTGGAACGCCATCGTTGAGACGCTTGTGACCTGCGTCAGGCCGATCATGTTGTCGCGCACACCTTTAAGCCGCGCTGCAAAGCGCGCGGCGTAACTGTCTTCGACCACAAAGGATTTGGCGACTTTCAAGCCAGTGAGAAAGTCTAGGAGGGTCTGGTTCTCGCCCTGATACAGATTGGTTAAGTCCCGGCCATACAGTGTCGCACGCCGCCGGAGCGGAAGCAGTAAAACGAGGATGAACACTCCAAACAAGGCTGCGGTCAGCGCCATCGGCCAGGAGACAATCGCCGCTAACCCGAAATAGGTTAGTATCAAGATTCCCGACTGCAAGAGCGTTGTCAGCGCTTGCGCCGCCATGAGAGTGCGCCCCGCTTCCATCGTGATCATCGCCTGCAGATCGGAGACACGCGTGGTTTGCAGCGTATCCCATCGAGCGGCGCCAGCGTTTGCAAAAAAGCGCTGTTTGAGCTGGTCAACCGCCTCATGTATCACAGCCGTCAAATAGACGGCTTTGGTGCGCACCAAAACGGCTTGAAAGACGATCAGAACCAGAAACCCTGCCAGCAATACTTCGAGGGTGGGATTAAAGCGCGCAATCGCCTCGCCCAGCACCGGGATCTCTTCGAGCGTCGAACCGCGTTCGCTGTCGATCAGCAGGACGAGCGGGATCAAGAGGAAAAGCGAGATACCTTCCGTCAGGCTTGCGAACAGATTCAAACCCATCGCCACGCCAAGGCGTCCCTTGGTCAGGCGCATCATGAACGTCAGGAAGGCATAGATCCGCTGGATCATGGAGGGGTTTCGCGCAGCACGCCGAGCATAAGCTCAACCGTAGCGTCGAGCGTATCGAGATCAGCCGGGATCCGAAGGCGTCCCACACGAGCACGCTCAGCCAGCGTGACGCAATGGCCAAAGTGACGGGCGTGATCATCGGAGCTCCAAGACGCGTCCCCAAAGCGCTGTAGATAGCTGTAGCGGTTCAAAGCCGCTGGTCCGTCAGCTTTGGAAAGTGGTTCAAATATAGGGGTGTCGCCTCCACGCTCAAGCTGGACCAGGCAATCGATAGATACGGCTTCGGTCGTCATCTGCGCCAAAGCGTGTTGGCGCTTGGGAAACCCTTCCATCACAAGCGGGCGGGGCGTGGCTCCAGCCACTTGGATTTTTTGTGATGCCACATCCTCAAGCTTGAGCTGAGGGAACGCGGGATAGCAAATCGCCGGTTGTCCTTTCGCCAGTTCAATCGCGAGCAGATCGTCGGTCACAAGCGAGCAGCCGGCGCGAATGAACGCGGCCGCGGTGGTCGATTTTCCAGCAAGTTTATCGCCCATGAATGCCAATGTCCGCCCCTCCCAATGCACGGCGCTGGCGTGGAGCACAAACAGGTGCTGCATGGTCAGAAACCAAGCCATAACAGGGCCTAGCAGGGGAAACGCGAAGTATTTGTCAGGCGCCTCTTCATACTTGCGCGCCCAGATCGTGCGCTCATCGACAAAACGAAAGGCGGCAACGCCGGGCCAAGCCATTACGACGCCGTCTGGATCAGCGTAATCGAAGACCACACCATCCTGTTTTGTGGGCAAGTCTCGCCCAATATCTCGATCAAGGATGGCCAAGTCGACAGGCCGACGCTCATTGCCCGCGCGCAGCTCGGCTACTTCGAACTCGCTCGAAATGCTTAACCCAAAAGCGTCGTATCTGTGTGTCTGGCGCTGTGCCACGGACACTATCCCCCAAAAATCAGAAGTTATCCTTTAGGCACGCATCGCGATCGCTGTCGAGCCATTGCGCAAGAACCGCCACCCGCCAAATCGCCCGTGCATCGCCGAAGGAAACCGCGCTTGCTGACTGCTCCATCTTGAACCATGTCTCTTTGAGCCATTGCTCGTTGACATGGCCTTTAAGCTTTGTGTTTGAAGGGTAGGCGAAGTCACGCACAGCTTCGCTCTTCAAAACTCCTCGAAAAAACGCTGAGGCAAAGTCATTCTTGTCGTTTCGTTGTATTATACCATCCGGAACTCGGCCTCGCATGCTTTCACGCAATATGTAGCGGGTCTGCCCGTTCTGCAGTTTCCACTTCGAAGGGAGCGATAAGGAAAACTCTGCTAGCTTTCGCGAATAGAACGGATAGGCCATGTTCAAATCAAAATGGCGACCAGCTAGGGTCATGACTTCAACTGCGTGCGCTTGAACGGGAGACAACAGTGCGGCTTCCTGGATGTCGCGTTCAGTGTGGTGCGAGTTGCTCATGGGCTGAGGCAAGGCGTTTGCGTCGGCAGGAAAAGCTGCGCTCAGCTCGCGATCCAAGACAGCTTCATCGTTGTAATAGGGGGGGTGTTGAGACGCTTTTGGGTCCGGAATTTTACTCAGAACGGCGTGAATCTTTCGCCAATATTTCTTGTGCTGAAGATACATGCTCAAGACCCGCCAACGCGACATTGACGACAACTCAGCGGGACCGTCTGTTTCTCGCCAAAGCTCACGCCAGCGGCCAGCGCGAGCAAGCTCATTCAAGCGACCTAGCCCATAAGAAACGATTTCATCGCCACCATCGCCTGTTAAGAGCGTATCGACGCCCAAGTCGCGGGCCAACGGAAACAAAGAGGCGTTCGCGGATAGCCCATAGGCCACGCATGGACCGTCAAGCGCCTCGAGCATTTGCGGCATTCGCGTCATCGGGTCATGATGCGAGCTTTCCAAGCTGTGATGATCCATGTCGAGCGCGGCGCGCATGGCTTCAATATGCCGGCCGTCAGCCCACCCATCTTGATCATAATAGGTCATCGAAAAGGTCGAGACCCTCGAATGATTGGGGTGGTTATGCGCTAATGAGCCCGCAATTGCCGATGCATCCAAGCCACCGCTTAGCGTAAGCCCGATGCTGTGGGCGCCGCGACTGTATAGTTCGACTGCTTCGTCTAGCAGGCTGCGAAACTGATTGATCGGTTTCGTAGCGGGCTCGGCGACCGGCACTTTCTGCAAATCGAAGTAAGGGTGCGGCTCGCCTTTCAGCGAGGCGTCAAATGTCACCAGGTTGCCTGGAGGAAGGCGTTCTAGACCCGTATGAAATGTGCTTCTCTTATCGGCGACCGTGCCCCTGAGCAGCGCTGCGATCATGGCGTCGTTCGGCGAAGAGCTGAGGTCCACCGCAGAGCGTGCGATCCTTGGATTGCAAGCCAAAGCGATCTTACCCGCATTTCGAGCGATAAACATCGGTTCTACACCAAACGTATCACGCGCCGCAAAAAGGGTTTGCGATCTGGCGTCCAGAATGCAGATCCCGAAAGGGCCTCTTAGGTGGTCCGCAAGGTCCTCCTGCCATGCACGCCAACCCTGGGCCAGAATTGTTTCAAGCGTAGCGTCGGCATTGAGATGAAGAAGATTGCGCAGTTCGGCTGCGTTGTCGCCGCGCCAACGGCCCGTTGTCCAAAGGTCTGGTAGATGAGATCGTGGGCCCAAAATCGGCGAGTCAATCGAAGACGCCTTGGGCTGAGCAATCGTGGGCGATCGCGCTCCGCCGCCCCAGGTGATCACAAAACTCGGCATCAGTGGCTCGGCGTGAGATCAGTCAGCACCGTGTAGCGCTCCAAGTCTTCGTCAATTCCACCGAGGATCACCGTGTCATCGAGAAGAACCCACGAATGTGCGTGTACAGCGTCGTGTTCATCCACTCGCACTCCGACGCGAACAACGCTGGATTGAGCGTGGGAGGCAAGCATGTATTGCAACGCAAGAGATTGCGTCAGACAACTGGCGAACGGGACTACACGAGCAGCATTCCTGACCGCCCATGCGGTAACAAGGGGGTTGTTCGGTTGTGTGTTCGCAGGGCCCTGTCTGAGCTTAATCCGCTTCGCAATCGTTTTGTATTTTGAGAATATCAGCGCGATGCGGAAAAAGGCGACCGTTGGAAGCGCCCTGGCAAGGACCGGAAAGTGTCTCGCTGCCTGGCGTATAGCCCACCGCAGATACATTCACGGCTGTTACGAGGTCAGCTTCGCC
>ERZ1740070.1563-NODE-1563-length-14196-cov-4.676756_pt1 | contig 14196 bp, 14 predicted proteins | sample MGYA00581734_ERZ1740070 | MGnify/ENA primary metagenome ERZ1740070 (study PRJEB43018, sample SAMN04849744) | marine metagenome | isolation source: floating plastic debris | place: Pacific Ocean | collected 2008-09-01 | study: EMG produced TPA metagenomics...
AACTATCTCTGCGGCCACTGGTCCCCACTAGAACGATGGTGGCCATCGCGCTATGGGTCAGGCATGGGCCGATAACCCCGAGCAGTTCTTTAACGTTGTTGGTGTGACTGGCTTCCTCAATAATCACAAAATCAACGCTATCCAGGCCCCGGCCTGCGGCTTCTGCCCCGTCCTCTTGCTTATGGTTGGAGCTGCGAAAATGCAACGCCGATCCCGTCTCTGCAAACTCAATCAAGCTGAGTGATTCGCTAGCCAGCTTCACACCACGGGGAATTAACCGCTTTGTTCTGCGAGCTAGTGTCTTTGCATCGTCACCTTTCCGGTGGACTAACAGGCCGGTAAACTGCTCACGGCTCAGGGCCAGCCACACCATTAGCGCCAGCAATACCGCTGTTTTGCCCGTCTGCCGACTGGATAACAAGGTAATCGGAATACGGGGACTATTTAACAGGATGTCTGAAAAATCACCCTGCCAGTCGAATACCTCAAACGGCCTAATCCCCTCAGCTGTTTTGATGCGAAGGTTTTTACACCATTCAGGAAACGGCTGCTCTAACAACTGTGGCGAGGTACCCGCACAGGTCACCGCAACGGGCACCTTTAAGGCTTCAGACTGGGCTCTAATTTGTCTCTGGTGAGCCACCGAAGGCGAGGGGGATAATCTTTGCTGCGTGAACTTCTTGAGTTTTGCCAAGCTCATCTAAAAGCACCTCTAAGCCGCTAATGCGGTCGTTCCCCTTGCGTAGACATTCAACAGCCTCAACCGTTGAATTCATCAACCCTTGAATCCGAGCGGGGGAAATATTTTCTATCCCTTGCTTTCGGACATGTCTAATCAGGTCCAAGACCAGGCCGCACATCTCCTCAGCTAATGGCCGGGTATATTCCCTGAGCACCAGCTCATCAGCGCGGGATTGCTCTACATCGGCCTCATCGCCAGCCGCTAACGTGACCTGCTCAGTGGTGAACAGTTGGACAGCTGCGTTAAATTCTTCAGAATCTCGATAGTTATAAATTGAACTCCGCGCAACACTCGCTTTCCTTGCTGCATCAGTGACCGAGCAACCAGAAGCTAAAAGCCTTGCAACCTTGATTTGAATAATACTTAGTCCCATGACTGTCCAAAAGTGTCCAAAAATGTCTAAAACCAGCTCAGGGAGCCAGATACAGCCCTATCAATGTCGATAATAACGGGTCTTTTGCGAGATGTCCCCGATAATCTCTTGGCGGGCCGGTAGCGTACCGATAAAAGCCACCCGGTAGGCCCATACGCACGATATCCACGGCATAGGTAGGGGCGTTGCATATCCAGGTCATGACGTGACCCCCTGTGGCTCCATGGCGCATATAGACCGCTGCTGCTGCCCGGTCAGCATTCCCCACAACTGGCCAACCCTCTGAGCCCCTATACGCTCAAAGGCGTTGATGTATTGACCCCAGCATTGACACTTCTGAAGAACCTCTAAGCAAACCCGCTCAATCTGGGTGAGTTCTGTGGGGGATTCTGGGACTGCCCCGGACTGCCCTTTGATGGGGGGAGTTTGGTAGGCATTAGGGGGTGTAATAGAAATACTATTACCGCTAATGCCTACCGGTTCTTTGATGTCTACGTGCTCAGATTCTTGCTGTACATCCGTTTCAGCTGTTTCAGTCGTTTCAGCCTTAACCACAGCTGCGGCTAGTTGATCTTCAGCTAACCAGTGCTCAAAAATAGACTCTCTTGAGTATGAATACTCATGAATGGCCGGTTTATCTTTTGAGTCTAGTTCGATAACTCTGCTATCAACTTTCTCAACTAAATAAGGCCAAACCTGTTTGCCGTTCGATGTGATTTTGGGCTGCTTTTTCAGGCCAAAACCAATCTTATCCAGTAAATCTCTGACAAAGCTAACGGGCCGGGTTTGGGATGTGACCCTGATTCCCAGGGCCAGCCGTACACCCATTGGGTTGCTCTGGGCTTTTTCAAGGATTCCAGTCACTAACGGGTGGTCTTTGTGGATCACCTGATCAGTTCCAGCTAAATCCATCAGTTGGGATACCTCAAGCCAGTCTAGGACCGCAACTTTTAGGGTCTTAGAACTGCGGGCCACGTCAGGCAACCATAGGCCATTCCCAGCGCTGGCCTCAGTCAGCTGATCTAGCTTCTCTTTTTCCCGGCCCTTGAGGTTTTCCCTGCCAACAGTTAGATAGTAGTGAAGCCTGATTTTAGAGTTCCATCCCTCCTCGTCAAGCATGAATAGGTCAAGCGTGGGTTCTGCTCCATAGCGCTTTGATAATCCCTTGTGGGCCATCTCCAGCTTTTGAGCTTCGGTCTGTGGCTCTGTGCTCTCGGATCGCTTTTCGTACTCGTTGTCACTGATGCTTTCAGCGCTGCAAGTGGCTACCCCGCGAGTAGCTAGACGCTCATGCTTACTCTCTTTTGCCTCGGCCCTAAGTTCTGTTATCGCGTCTTTGGTGTCCTGGTCGGGGTCGTCTTCCTCTGTGACCGTTTGACCTTCGGCCCGTAGCTGAGCAACGATAGTTTCACGATATGCGGCCATCCCTGCATTACTTCGAGCTGCATATTGACCCCACATTTTTAGGCCACTGTCCAGGAAAGGTCCTCCAAAATCAGAGACGTAAGCCGCTGTGAGTGCGTGAATGATTGCACCGGCTTTCCGGTTGGTGTTGTCTATCAACGCTTCCCAATGGATGCCCCCCCCTGCGATAGCCTCTAGTCCTTTTGTAGCCGCATAGATAACCCGGTCTACCGGCTCCCTGAGACGCGCTAGGGACTGCCTAACGCTGTTCTCTGATAGAACACCCTGAAAGCACCCGTAAACCTTGTTGAAATGCCCCTTAAGGTCAAGACTGATACCTGTCTCAACGGATGGGGAACAGATTACAACGTTATATTGCGAGAATACCTCGTTAGCGTTCTTAATGCAGCCGAAAGCCGGATGCCCTTTAGTTCTGAGGCTGTCTGAATCAACCCGCAATATCCGCAGATCAGGAAACATCCTTTTCCATCGGGCCTCTAGAGCAGTACTAGAGAAACTTCTTTTATCTTCTTGGCTGTCGGTCATTACCAACAACTTCAAGTCGTTGTTAAGGTCTTTATCCGCCTGCATTAGCCACTGTTCACGGCTTTTATGGACGTGGCAGTTATAGCCCCCTTCCTGGTAGTTACTCACAGCGATCCAAGGCTTGAGATCTGGCTGGTCTGCAATTTTGCGAACCCCGTCAACAGTGATGTAGTCCAGGGCAGCATCTAACAGGAACACCCGGCCTTCTGTTTCTGGTGATAGAGCCCCTTTCAGTAGGTCTCTAAGTTCCTTTAGGATAGGAACCCTTGTCTTACTTAGGATCGGGCTGTTGAGAACATCCCAGAGTACCTGTGTAGCTTCATCTATGACGATATTGGCGTCTAACCAGTCCTCACCTCTAAACTGAGCTTGGCTGTCTGGGTGGCAGCTGTGGACGCATAGACTCATCCCGTTAGCCATGACCTCAGCTAACTTCTGGCGTTTGTGTTCTCCTTTCTCTCTAACAACCTCGTAAATACTCAGGGTGTCTGTTCTGTCTCCAATAGCGTTTGCTAACTGGACTCGGTGAACAGCTACGAGTGTTCTTTGACCCCTTTCCCGGCCCTGTTCAATAACCCGGCCTATCGCCTCAGTTTTGCCGGTCCCTTTTCCGCTCTTTATGCCCACCAACTTGACATCTGTGGGGATGGCCTCAACTAAGCCCGCATCAGTCAAATATTTAGAGCCCTCAGGTGCTACCCAGTCAGGGGCAAAACCCAGTTCAGACATTCGCTGAACCGTGACCACCTCAGCACTGACCGCGTGCTCGTAAGCTTGTCGGAACGCCTCAGGCCCATGCGCTGTGATTAGGTCATCAACGCCCTTACCTAATTTTGAATCCCACTGAATAACCTTGACCTTGCAGCCGTACCGCTTCAGTGCTGAGGAAAGTTTAGAGATTTCCCGGCCAACAAAGCGACGGGTTGAGCGCTTGGTGTCCTGGTCAAAGCAGATATAGAACACCCGGCCATTGACTGCGAATAATTTCAGCTCTGCTATCAGCTCACGAGTCTTAGGCTTGTTCCATTGAGCCACACCTGGTAGTCCAATACTCGCAAATCCCAGTTTTTGGCTTATTAAGCAGGCCGTTTTCTTAGCCCCTTCAGCAATGACGATGGGGATAGTTTTGGTCTTTTCAACTAATGCCCATTTGTATTGCCCCACCTCTGGATCTTTGGGATCAAAGTCAGGGAAAAAGGCGCGGGTTGACGTGCTCTGTGGATGCTCGTATTTAACCCGCTTGCCTGTGGGAACCCATTCCCCATCTTGATTCTTTCCCCACCCTTGGCGCGGCTGGTCTGGTTTGAAGCATCCCCATTCCATGCGCTCCCAATTATTGAGCGGGTCCAACCCTCGGAACCGCCAGCCCCCGGCATCGGCTACCGGCTCCATTCGGTCAAGCAGGTGCTTAAGTTTGCCCGTGGTGTACTGCTGAGCATGGCCCCCAAGTTGAGCCGCTTTATGCTCGATCAGCCACTCTAGAACGTCGTCACCGGCTACGCTTTCAAAATTTGCCGCTGCTATGGTCGGGTCTATTGCGCTGCCGTTAACCAGTTCTTCGAAATGATGCGGCTTGATATGCGGAGAAAGGATAGTTGAGTTGTCTGATATTTCCGATGTTGCCAGATAGCTTTCTTGGCTATAATTTAGGTACATGCAAACACCCCCTTGGTATTTGCACGCGCCCTGCATGTCTTTCTGACAAGCATCAAGTGGTTAGTCATCGTAGTTTCTCTTGGTGATTGACTGTGACCACCCACACCTAAATCGGACGCCAATCGGACTAGGTGTGGGCAGGCTTTTGAACCCCTCAGGCTGTAGCTCTGCCTGAGGGGTTCGCTTTTGGGATGATATTCAGGCTTTTATTTGGATCTTGGAGGTATGCCCTGAGTGCTGCCCTGATCACGTCAGAAAAGGAGCAGCCTGACTGGGTGGCCAGTTCATTAGTCGATGTGATGTCATTTTCCGGTATTCGGATGCATTTTTGCGTCATTTGGCTTTCTAATTTCATCGTCAAAATCATGGTGGCTCTCTAGATATTCTAGCGCCCGTAATGCGAAGATCAATAGTTAGCTTAGAAAAAGAAATTTTATTTCTTTTGTAACTCGCGTATACGCGAGTTATTTTCCTGGCAAGGTTTTCAGTGTCTTTGGCGAATCTCTTTTTATGAAACTGTTCTGTTGTTTTCTTAAATTAGAGTTGAACTAACTCTAAGGTAATTGTTAGTTTACTGAAGAGAATCGACTCTGCTCATGAGTGAATTAAGCAAGATGCTCTCTCAATGAGGGCTGCGGTTGCTGTCAACCAAAAAAGCAAAAAGATCGGTGACCGCTTGCAAGGGCAAACGACCTGTGTTTACATAGAACTAAGCTTTTTCAATTCCGCCTTATTTGAGCCGCGTCGGACCCCCATCCGTTGCGGTTTTGGCGTTTTTAGGGCTATCTAAGTCACTGCATCACCTCCTTTAATGGGCCAAGGATACGCCTCAAATGCTGATCGATCAAGGGCTATGCCGCATTGATCCGCTCCCATAGCCTGCGTATCTCGCCTAGTATGTTTTGTATATTTTCTTGAGCAGCCCGTAGCCAGTTGCGAGAGTCGCGGGATTCTTCGATCAAGACCTGAATCCGTTGATTGTTCTCAGATACAGCTGTAGTTAGCTCAGCAAGTTGAACTGAGTTATTTTCTTGAATCTGCTCTGTCCGATCTAGTCGCTGGTTTACTGTGTCCATGTCAACGCGGTTAACCTCAGCAGCGGCCCGCCATTCTTGGCTAAGGGCTTGGATGCTGCGAGCGTTAGATTCTACTAGGGCGGCTAGCTCTTCAATTGTCGCCATCCGATTCTTCTTCCTCCTCCTTTTGTTTTCTGACCTGTTCTTCGAGCATCTTGGTCATAACGTAGCTAATTGGGCGGTCCTGGTCGTCGGCTATCTCTTTAATTGCCTTGGCTAGGTCGTCGTCTACGTAAGCCGTTAGTTTTTGCTTTTTGGTTTTCCCCATGACGATTGCAATATGCGTACACCAATAGTATGCGCTTTCACACCGTCTCGCGTACCTTAGCACGTCATAGTGACGAACGACAACTCTTGACACGTCATCGCAAGGTAAGCTACCGTGACTTTAGCTGACGTGCGACACGTCGTTATGACACGTCGTATGTATTTCACACCGTAATTTCGTAGGTACTTCGCATGACAAACGCTACTGACAAAGCCCTGAACGCTACCGACATCAAACGCCCTCATACTCTTGCAAGCATCGCTACTGATGCTGATGTGACTAAGCGAACTGTTCAGCGCTGGCTAACAAAGGCCGGTGATATCGGGGTTTTAGACGGTGACACCCGCTATTTTTCTGATGCTGAGCGTGACACGTTGTTGTCACACCAGAGCAAGCGACAAGCTAATGACACCGTTGCTACTGAGCCTGCGACATTGCCCACGACACCCGCAGAAATTCAAATCTACGAGGGCAATCATCAACAGACGCTGGCCCCCATCGATATGACCGGGGCGCGTGATTTGGGTCAGTTGCGTAGTCCTTTCATGGAGATTCAAAGCTACCAAGACCCGTTGGCCATGGCTCAGCAATTGGTTTCTCAAAACTCTCAATTTGTTGGTGCAATGTCGGCTGATTTGCAGCAAAGACAAGAGCAACTAAATCGCACTAATGAAGCGCTGGCCTTGGTTGAGCAGAGTAATCAAAATCTCTTGCACCAAGCTCAGCAGTATCAAATTGAGAGCCGCGTACAGGCTGCACTGATTAATCAGTCTACTGTTCAGCTACAGCAAAAGATTAATCAACAGCAAGGCTTGGGAAAGCCCGTGTCTGGGCAATCACAGGATGTATCGCAGTAGCTCTGATACTGCTAGCCAGTGCTTACCTCAATCCTTGTAATTGCTTGGGTAGTCGGCCTACCACTACTCATTCTCACAGTCAGTAAAGGCAATAAGCCTAAGCCTCAATACCGTTCACTTTGGGGCAATCATCGAAGATTTTGACAGGGGCTATCCACTTGCAATGTTCAGCCCCTGCAATCCCCACAAAGTAATCAACTCATAGGAATAATCCATTATGGCAAGTTCAACGACCACAAAGACCCCAAAAGCTAAAACTCCTAAGACTAAAGCCACCACTAAGGTTTCACGGACCACAAAGACAACGCCCACAACATCAGCCCCGGCTGTTCAATCCCCGGCCCCGGCTGCTCCTGTTCAATCAAGTTTGCAACTCTCCAGCCAGCTACACCCCGGTCTAACCCCGATGAGCGCTGATCAGTACGTTCAGCAGTTTGAGGCCCTGTCTGGTCAAGAGCGTGATGCTCAACTGATGGCAAAGCGGGCCGATGTGGATAAGGCGTATGCAGTGGCCCAAGGTAAAGCGATTCAGGTTCAAGTAGAGAACGCTAAGAACTTGGTTACCGCTGAGGCTATCAACCTGCAAACGGCTAAGCTTTCCTACGCTCAGACTCAAACCCAGTTAGAGCAAGTCAAGGTTCAGTCAGTTCAGATTGATGTTGCCGGTGAGCAGGCCCTGCTGCCTCACAAACAGCAGGCTTGGGATATCAGGAGTCAAGAGATGGCCATTGATAACCAGGGCGCTACTAGCCTGCTAGAGCCCCGTCAGCAGCATTGGAACGTAAAGCTACAGCTGGCTCAGACAGAATTGGCGCGGCTTCAGCAACAGGTGCAACTGAAGCTAACCGAAGTCAACGCCCCCATCGAGATCAAGGCCCTGAACTAATGCCGGTAATCATGGGGCGCGGCTCCCGTGCCCCTCAAAGGTGCTGAACTATGAAAAATACTGAAATCCAAGAAACGAATATTCGACTACATCGCTTTGGTAGTGCGGGCTTTGCTGGGTTCTCTCTGCTGTTGCTGCTGATTGATGCCCCCGTGTTTGTCCTGATCGCGCTAGGTGGCTTTCTAGCGGGTGGTAGCTACTCCCTGGCTACCGTCACACTCTCAGACACCATCAAGAGCGGTCAAAGCCGCCTACAGCGCTGGTGCAAGCTACTAGATGAGCGTCAGGTATCCCTAGATAAGCGAGATAAGGATCTAAAGGCTGAGCGGGAGAAGGTTAAAACTGCTCTGGCGGAAGTTCAAGACAGGCTCAAAGGCATACAGCAAGAGGCTATAGAAATCAAAGACGCTGTAAAAGTCGAATGTGACCGTGAAATCAAAGCCCGTCGTGCTGCGTTGGCCGCTGAGTTTGAGCAGCTGGGAGATGACCAGGCCGCAGAGCTGGCCCTGAAAATCAAGGCCGCTAATGACGATGCCCTAAAAAGAATCAAGTTTCACAAGTCCCGACTGATTGCGGATAATGCCGAGCTGCACAGCAAAATTGTGGAGCTTGAAACCCAACTAGAGCAACGTGATAACTACCTGCTTGAGGAGTTCAATAAGCGGTTAGACACTTACCGTGAGGGCTACACCGAAATGAACGCGGCTATCGAGTGCCAGGGCCGTACAGTCGGGGAAGCTAAGGCCGCATTTGAGGCTCAATACCACGCCCTGATTGATGAGCGTGATCGGCTGGCCATGGAAGTCAAGCGACTATCGGCCCCTAAGCGCTTCAGACGCAATACTGATAACGATTTACGCGGTAACCGCATCCTTGAGTTTTACCGTGAGAAAGGCATTGCTCTAGAGGGTGAAGATTGGGACGCAAAGTTTAACCATGTGGACTATTTCTTGTACCCGCTACAGGGCGCAGGTGTGGCCAGCGTCAAGCTGCATCTAGAGGAAATGATAGTAGCTTTAGGGTTCTAATCCACGCCCACCGCAACGGCTGACAATGGCTTTATCCGATTAGGGGTGAAGATTGCTAATCAGCCTGAAGATATCACCGTTCCCACCCGGCCCTTGAGCAAGCTTGAGCAGACTATTAGGGAGTGCAATCACGTTTCAATCGTGGGTAGCTCTGGTAGCGGTAAATCAGTTTTTGTAGACAACATCATCCGCATGGGTCAACTCATCTGGCCTGATTCTGAGCAGACAATTTTTGACCCTAAATTTCAGCTTGAAAACTGGCACTCTGGGCTAAAGCCTGACTACAAAAATCAGAAGTGTGTAGCGGGAATCAGTGACCTTTCAGACAAGCTTTATACCCGATTAGAGGAGTACGAAGAGTTAACGGATGCAGGTCTAGAGCCCAAAGAATACCCCCGTCATATGTTCGTTGTTGATGAAGCTCAGCAGCTGTACATGAATGCTCAAGATATGCATATTGATGAGCCAAAGGCTAAGTACCCGGCTCAGGTTTCCCGGTCATTTACTCGGCTTCTAAACTTGGGTCGTGCCTTAGGTGTTAGAGGGTACTTTATCCGCCATAACGACTTAGTTAAACCGCTAGGTTTGAATGATGGTCAGTTTGATGGTTGCGTCAATATCTTCTTAGGAAAAGGGTTTATTACTAAAGCATTAAATAAGTCATTGAAAGACTTATTTAGTGATGCAAAGTTAGCAGCAATTCAGGCTGAATACGATAAGCGTCTTAAGCTTGGTCAGCAATATATTGCATTGATTGCTGATATTCCTAAGAGCGATATCTATCTAATTGAGATGCCCGCTCCTGGCCATTATCACCGGCAATGGACCCAAGAAATTGGCAATGATACTTTCCAGGTTTTAGGGGGGGTAGACCCACGCACCCACGACGCACCTAAAGTGGCTGAAGTCATTGCAGGAAGAGAGATAGACGCGGGTGATGGTTCGGGTGTAGCGGTGCAGGCTAGCACCGCTCTATCACCGGCCAAGGGTGACCTTAGCACCTTGCTAAAGGCTGGTACTCATTGCCCAAAGTGCGGCCATCATTCAGCGCGATATAGCAAGAGTAAGCCCAACGGAAAAGGCAACGTTTCTGTTAAGTGCCTCAACAAAGAATGCTCAACTAAAACGTTTAGCTGGAAGGTTATTTAACTAATCAATTTCTGAAAGTTTTCAACTAATTAACCAGGGATAATGCGTTATTCATACTCAATTAATCCAGACTCAAAAACCGGCAAGTTCCGCTTTTCATTCTGGGAGAATTACCCACCTGGGAAAGTATCAACTACCGGAGAGTCCTATCAATATAAGGTCAATATATCTTTCAGTAGCCAGTCTGAGTTAAGCCTGATTTGCACGGCTTATAAGGTATCGAAGCCTGATGCATTTGGTATGTTCATGCACAATTGTCTGGGCGCTGTAGCCGCTTAATTAAATTATGAAACTTAGTGTCAGGGATGAAATAGCCAAGAAATTTATAGCCCGGTATCCAAATCGGACAGCTACTGAAGCGATGGCCATAGCACTAGCCGAACTCAAGCTTTTGGATCAGCTCTTAGAAAAGGATGTTATCCGCTCCCATATTTCCACATCACCCAAATCATCGGAGGAAAACCCAAAACGAAAGTCACTAAAACGCCAACGTCGGACCAAGTGTATGGCGAGCCCGTGAACCGGGTCATTATCAGCGGTAAATCAGGCATAAAAATAGAGCGGTAGCTGTGGGCATAATTCTCGGCTACCGCTCGTTTTTATCGGGTGGTTATGGTTAAGTAGATACGTAAACACTTAATTACTTGCCGTGATTATTTGCTTCAGTTCGCTTAAGGGTGGATGCGGTAAAACGAGTCTGAGTATTCATCTGGCCCATGAGATCGCAAAGTCAGGCCCACGGGTTTTACTGATTGATGCTGACCCCCAGGGGAGCGCTTCAGACTGGAATGCCAGCCGGGAAGATAAGCCGCTGTTCTCGGTTATTGGAATGGCTCAGCCAACTATTCACCGTGACTTGCCCGACCTGGCTAAAGACTATGACCATGTAGTGATTGATTCGCCGCCACGGGTGGCTAAGATTGCCCGGTCTGGAATCATCGCTAGCAACCTGGTGCTTATTCCAGTTACCCCCAGCTCCTACGATGTGTGGGCTGCTGATGAAACAGTAGAAATCATCGGTGAGGCTCAGCTAACCCGGCCCGATATCAAAGGGGCGTTTGTGGTGAATCGAAAGATTGTGAACACATCCATAGGCCGGGAAGTTGCCACAGCTTTAAAAGAATATGACTTGCCTCTACTCAAGACCGCTATCAATCAACGGGTGGTGATCAGTGAAGCCAGCAACGGGAGCACGGCCCAAGAATTAGAACCCACCGGCAAGGCCGCTAACGAAATTAGATTGATGGCCCTGGATATCTTGCGACTAATGGAGGTTGAGCAATGGTGAAGCCACGGAAAGGGATCGGACGGAAGCCAGCTAAACCGACCGCTGATGATTTTGTAGCCGGTGGCAATGATGCAGAGCTGGCCCCGCCCCCCAAAGAACCAGCCAAGGAATACAACCACCGCATCAGCCTAGATGTTGATGAAACCTTGTACATGGCCCTCAAGATGAAAGCGCTTAAATCTAAGACTCCCATGGTTCAACTGATACGGGAAATATTGAGTGAACAAGTAGATACTTAAACAAGTGAATACGCAAATACTTAAACAAGTAAAGGCCGGTACTGATGCAGCACCGGCCTTTTAAGTTTCGGTCATTGTTTTTAGTCGGCCATCAATGCGCCCAATAGAGCTGGCACATCCTTTCCCCGGTTTGAGTATTGATTGACTTGCCAGTGCTCATTAAATGCCGCGATATCTGCCCCGGCAATTGAGCCGATGTGCTTGTTCACGTCGTTAGCCCTTAGCCCGGTGATGGCCGCAACAACGGCCCCGGTGATGCTGATTCTATGATCTGGCTCAGTTTCGTTGTGCTGCTTTGCCGCCGCAATGATGAGCGGTACTTGTTCGGTAAGGGTCGTTTTAACTTTGGCCTCAGCTTTGCCCCCCTTCACAGCGAATCGGTTAGCGTAAGCGGTCGCAGCTGCGGTTAAGAATTCCTCGTAACTCATGCCCCGATCATCGAGTACGGCTTGAATCTCAGGGGTGATCGCTGGCGCGGTTGCCTCAGTCTTTGGCATTGCCTCAGCCGCTCTCAGTTGCTCAACAATCAGCAGGGTCTTAACTTCCCGGCTTTTGCCCCGTCCCTTGAACTGAACCGCCTGACTAGATTTATCCTTGACCTCGTAGTTTGCATCAATATAGTCTGCCAGCCCAACGGGTAAGCGGTTGCCTAACTCAGGCAACACAAACGCTGTGAACTGGTGAGGATTGCAGGCCATCACAGCCTTGGCAATCTCAGCAATCTTATCCTTTGAGTCTGCCAGCTCCAGCGCATCAGCCACCGCTTGAACCTTTGCATTGTCGTTACTATCTCGCTTGCCCATTTTGTTTTCCTCAATTCGTTATTAATATCATAATGCAGATTGATATTAATTTGAATCTAAAAACGTTATTGATAACGAACGCATATTGATACCCTAAGAATGATTGGTTTAATAAATGCGGTGGTATAACTGCGGTATTGTATGTCAGTATTGATATGTAAGGAGTTCAGGCTAAATCGATGACACCGACCGTAGCAGAAATCAATCAGAAGCGTGCTGACGTTGCGGCCCTGAGTCGTGAGCAGCTGACTGGCAAGACCGTAGCAGAACTGAAGGCATTGGCTAAGGGTGTTTTGCCCAAGGTTTCAGGGCTCAGAAAGGCTCAGTTAGTTGCCCAGCTCATAGCGGCTACTCAGTCAGAGCGTGAGCTGATGCAGGATGACCGTGAGGCCGTTTCCTCAGTCCGTGAGAAGTCAGAGGATTTAGCCGAGTTTGCCCAGCGGTTTTATGATGAGTTCCGTGATATTGTTCGCACCGCAAAAGAGAAAAAACAGAGCTATGAATCTTTGGTGGGCCGGGTTACGGGGTTAGCCGTTCGCCTGGTGGACTGGCTCAAGTCACAGCCCGGTAATCAGGCTAACGGTGGTCAGGCTGTAACAACAATCCTGAGGAATCGCACAACCGTTATGAGTTCGCTAAAGGAAAGCATAACGGCTGATACGGGTATCTATAGCCAGGTGTTGAGCGATTGCTATGGTGTGCTCAGTAGTGCGGTATCTGAGGCTTTAGGAGAGTCCACCCGCCGCAAGAACTTAGGCTATAAGGCCCAAGTGTCTGAGCGGGGCATGTCTGCCGCCCGTGTTGATGTTGATGCGGCTGAACTGCTGCGGATGGCTAACGATGTGCTCAGCGACCTGGACAACTTAGACGCCCCGGCATGGCGCAAGGTTGTGTTTTGCTTGGTGCTGGTGACGGGTAGACGCCCCGTTGAGGTTCAATGCACGGCTGAGCTGTCCCCTGTGGATGACTACACCGTGAACTTCACCGGCCAAACCAAGGTGAAGGGCAAGGCCGGTGAATTCTACGGCCTGTATCCTGGTTACGATATCCCTACCCTGGCCCCAGCTGAGACCGTCATTGCTGCGTTCAGCTGGCTTGAGAGCCACGGCAAGCGGATAGACAAGTCTATTGAGGATGCTGAGTCAAAGACCCACCGGAAGTATTCTAAGGCCCTGAGCCAGTACACTCAGTCATTGCGTAGCGCTGAGCTGATCCCTGATAGTTTCACCCTCAAGTCTGCTCGCTCGGTTTATGCCCAGGTCTGTACTCATGTAGCTGAGCCGGGGGACAAGGAATCATATGTTGCTCAGATTTTGGGCCATGGTAGAGCCCACGCTGTAGAGACTGGCTGCTACTACGATCCCGAAACCCCTAAGTCTTATGAGGCTGATTGGAATATCAAGGGATTGAATACGCCACTGCTCGGTGGCTTAGTCGGTCACAAAGGCTTTGTTCATGACCCCAGATTTTATAAGCGTTAACCTGCGACCAGATTTTCTGTGTGTGGTGCGATTAAAGCTTGTAGTGCCCTGGATTTAGTCTTCGCTGATAACCTTCAGAGCATCCTTGTTGGCACATATGCTTGCCGCGCTTGCGCCTGCCATGATGGGCACGACTAAAAAGGCAAACGGCCCTACAGCTACGGCAGTAGCAACCTGGGCTCCGAACACCAGCATCCCAGAATGTGTCCAAAAAACTTGGTTGGTTGCGATAATTTTATCCTTCGTACTAGCCATCGATTGTTTCTCCCAGGAAGAGCATTTAGTTGAAAATTGTTGACGCAACCCTAGCACATTTAATTTAATTTGTTTTCGCGATCGCAACCCCGCAACCCCCACAGCCCCAACCAGTACACCCGGCCCCGCCCCAGGCAGCCGGGTT
>ERZ1740070.1567-NODE-1567-length-14182-cov-6.374673_pt1 | contig 14182 bp, 13 predicted proteins | sample MGYA00581734_ERZ1740070 | MGnify/ENA primary metagenome ERZ1740070 (study PRJEB43018, sample SAMN04849744) | marine metagenome | isolation source: floating plastic debris | place: Pacific Ocean | collected 2008-09-01 | study: EMG produced TPA metagenomics...
GCGCAATGACACGGCCAATCCCGCCTGCCCCGGCGGTGATCAACACCCTTTGGGTCATGACTTCGGGACAAGCATTGCCACGGGTGCTGTGTCCTGATCGGGTGCCAGTTCTTCGAAATCGAAGTTGTCCAAACGGTCGGCCCGCTTGCCCGCCCGTGTTGCCGCGGTCAGCACGCCAGACACATCATCACCTGCCTGCCGCAGGTGGGTTTCCAGTTTGCCCGCCTTTTCGCCGATAATTTCCACATCGCGGTGCAGCATGCGCAAGGCTTTGCGGATTTCACCCGCTTGTTCGCGCATCCGCGCGTCTTTCAGGATCGCGCGCATCGTGTTCAGCGTCGCCATGCAGGTCGTCGGCGACACGATCCAAACGCGCGCGGCAAAGCCTTCGCGGACCAGTTCGGGGAAATTGGCGTGCAGTTCGGCATAGACCGCCTCGGACGGCAGGAACATCAGCGCCCCGTCGGCGGTTTCCCCTTCGATGACGTATTTTTCGGCGATGTCCTTGATGTGCTTTTTCACCGAGGTTCGCAGAAATTTTGCCGCCTCGTTTAGCTCCCAATCTGTGGTCGCGTTGCGCAGCGCCTCATAGGCTTCCAGCGGGAATTTGCTGTCCACCACAATCGGCCCCGGCGGGTTCGGCAGATGGATCAGACAGTCTGCACGCCGCCCATTCGAAAGCGTTGCCTGCAAGCTGTAGCTGTCTTTGGGCAGCGCTTTTGAGACGATGTCATGCAGCTGGATTTCCCCAAACGCCCCGCGCGTCTGCTTGTTCGACAGGATATCCTGAAGGCTTAAAACATCGCCGGAGAGCTTGGTGATATTGGCCTGCGCTTTGTCGATCGTCTGCAAGCGTTGCTGCAAATCGCCCAGCGACTGCGCGGTGCGCCGCGCTGAGCCTTGCAGGTTTTCATTCATCTTTTCGGTCACTTGAGCCAGACGCTGCTCCATCAGGGTCAGCATGTTGTTTTGCGCAGCCGCCTGCGCCTCTGACACATGGGTCAAACCACCCGAGAGCTGTTGCTGCCCGTCGCCCAGCATCTGAACACGCTGGCCCAGAACACCGATTTGCTGCGCCAATGGTTCAGCGAGCTTAGCCGAGCGGCCCGCAGCGCGCACGGCGGCAATGAGCAAGATTAGGATCAGCAGAACCGCCCCTGCCCCGGCAAGGATCGCGATTACCAGCGGATCGCTGAACGCGTAGGTCTGATCGCCAATCTGGATCATGTGCGCCCGAACAGCCGTTCGATATCGGCCAGTTTCAGCTCCACATAGGTGGGTCGGCCGTGGTTGCATTGCCCAGAATGCGGCGTCGCCGCCATCTCGCGCAAAAGGGCGGTCATCTCGTCGCCGCGCATCTGGCGACCCGTGCGGATGGAGCCGTGACAGGCCACCCGGCTCAGGATCGCCTCGATCCGCGCTTGCACAGTTTGGCTGTCACCCAGATCGGCGAGTTCATCAAGGATATCGCGGATCATATTGGCGGCGTTGACCTCGCCCAGAATGGCGGGAGTTTCGCGGACGGCGACAGCGCTACCTCCGAACGGCTCAATCGTCAGACCGAGCTTGGACAGATCATCGGCAATCTCCATCAGACGGGCCGCATCACCTTCGCTCAATTCAACAATCTCGGGGATCAGAAGCGCCTGCGCCGCGATGCCATTCTCGGCCATCTGACGTTTCAGCTTCTCGTAAACCAGCCGCTCATGGGCGGCGTGACCGTCGACGATCACCAGACCATCGGCGGTTTGCGCGATGATGTAATTCTCATGCAGCTGCGCGCGGGCGGCACCCAGCGGGTGATCTTGTGCCTCGGCGACCGGCTCTTCGACACGGGCGAAAACAGCGCTGGTTTCGGCAAAGCCGGGCGCTTGGGCATGGTGGCTTGCGGTTAATACCGAAGGCAACGGCCGATCCATCTGGTAGACGCGAGGCTCAGTATATTGCGGACGCATCGCGCCCAGCGTCGCATCGGCAACAGTGGTCGAGGCGCGGTGCCCGGCTTCGGCCAGCGCATGTTTCAACGCCGAAACGATCAGCCCGCGGGCCTGCCCTGGCTCACGGAAACGCACCTCGGACTTGGCGGGGTGGACATTGACGTCAACCAACGTCGGATCGCAATCGATGAAAAGACACACGGCGGGGTGGCGATCCCGGCTTAGAAAATCGGAATAGGCTCCGCGCAAGGCGCCGATCAGCAGCTTGTCCCGCACCGGGCGACCGTTCACATACAGGAACTGCGCCACCGCAGAGCCGCGCGAATAGGTCGGCAGGGCGGCATATCCGGTCAGATGCAGCGCCTCGCGTTGGGCATCAATCCGAAGCGCGTTATCGGCAAACTCATGACCCAGAACGCGGGCCAGACGGCCATGCAGCGCATCAAACATATCGCCCGTTTCGGCATCCGCCCGGAACGTCACGCGCCCTTCGCCGCCGCCGGTCACATCGCGCAGGGTGAAGGCGACAAACGGCTCGGCCATCGCAAGGCGCTTGATGATATCGGTAATCGCCTGGGCCTCGGCCCGGTCGGTGCGCATGAATTTCAGCCGCGCTGGCGTGGCGTAGAACAGATCGCGAAGTTCGACGACTGTCCCTTTGGAGAGCGCGGCGGGGCGCACGCGCTCCATCTTGCCACCGGCGACATGGATCTGTGCGGCGTCTTCGCCCTCCACCCGCGACGTAATCGTAAGGCGTCCCACCGCGCCCAAAGACGGCAGCGCTTCGCCACGAAACCCGAATGTGTGGATGTTCAACAGATCTGACCCGTCGATCTTTGATGTTGCATGGCGCGACAAGGCGAGGGGCAAATCAGCCGCCGCGATCCCGCAGCCATCATCGGTCACCCGGATCAGCGCTTTGCCGCCCTCGGCATAGCAAATCTCGATCCGCGCGGCGCCTGCATCCAAAGCGTTCTCAACAAGTTCCTTCACCGCAGAGGCCGGGCGCTCTACGACTTCACCGGCAGCGATACGGATGATCGCCGCTTCGTCAAGCTGCCGGATGATAGGCTTTATATTGGGGTGACGGTCAAGCATGCCACAAGGTGTAGCATGCCTGAGCGCGATTCTGAAAGATCAGATCAGTTGGTCGATGACAAACCTTCGGGCTGCCCAACGATGACAAACTGCAATGCATCGGGCTGCATCAATTCGGAGGCGACGCGGTTAATCTCTTCCAATGAAACTGCATTGATCCTGTCATTGCGCGTCTCGGCATAATCAATCGGAAGACCTGTCATCTGCATTCCCACAAGAATGTTCGCGATCCGCCCATTGCCATCAAACCGCAGCGGATAGGCACCTGTCAGATAGGTTTTTGCATCGGCAAGCTCTTCGGCGGTGACACCTTCGGTTTGCATGCGCGCCCATTCAGATTGGATCACATCAACAGCTTCGGCAATGCGGCCATTTGCGGATGCAAGCCGACCCACCATCGTTTCGGCCAAGTCCTTGGACATCAGGAAGGTATAGATGCCATATGTCAGCCCACGTTTTTCACGGACCTCGTCCATCAGGCGGCTTTCGAAGCCCGACGCGCCGAAGATATTATTCAGAATGAACGCAGCAAAGAAATCAGGGTGATCCTGATCGATCCCACGGTGACCAAAAACCGCGACGGATTGCGGCGTCTCAAACGGCACGATTGTGATATCGGCCTCGGTCGTAATGTCCAGCCGCGGTGGCATTGGCGCGGCCTCGGCCGGCAAGGCGCCCAGCAAGTCATCAAGCAGAGCCCCAAGTTCAGCGGCGGTGATATCGCCCACCGCGCTGACATAAAGGTTATCAAGCGCCATGGTATCCTGATGGGCTTGCACGATGTCGTCACGGGTGAGTGCGGACACCGTTTCAACTGTGCCAGCCTCGTTCGAGCCGTAGGGGTGATCGCCATAAATGATCGCGTTGAACGCATCCGAAGCAATCTCGTCAGGGTCTTTCAAATCAGAGCGGATGCTGGCCAGAACCTGCGCCCGGACACGGTCCATCGCGGTTTGGTCAAAGCGGGGTTCGATCAATGCTTTGCGCAGTAAGGCAAGCGCTTCTTCCCGGTTCTCGGACAAAAACCGGGCCGAGACCGAAACGGCATCATCATAACTGTCGAAGTCAAAACTTGCGGCAAGATTGTCGCGTGCAACGGCAAACCCGCGCGAATCCAGATCAGCAGAGCCTTCTTCGAGCAAGCCCGTCATCAGATTGACCGCACCGCGTTTGCCATCACGGTCCAGACTGGTGCCGCCGCGAAAGCGCAATTCGAGCGCGGTGAACGGGATCGACGGCTCTTCGACAAGCCACGCCGTAATACCGCCGGGCGAGGTTACTTCCTGAATATCGACAGCTGCACGGGCTGGCAGTGCCAAAAGAACTGTGGCGCAAAGCGCAAAGAAAAACCGGGTCATTGCGTCACCTCCTGAGGCTCAGAGCGGGTCAGCCAACCCGTCACAGAGCGGCGTTTATCAAGCACGTTTTCAGCAGCAGCCATGATATCTTCAGGCGTCACCGCTTGCAGAATATCCGGCCAGGCTTGCACGTCCTCGACTGTCAAACCACTGGTCAAGGCCTCGCCATACCGGTTCGCCAAGGACTGGACGTTGTCCTTGCCATAGATCAGCGATGCGCGCTGCTGCATCTTGATGCGAGCCAGCTTATCGATGTCGACACCATCAACCATGAACTGCGCCAAAGCGGCATCAAGCGCATCTTCAGCCTCTTGCAAGGTCACGTCCGGCGTTGGCACGACAACAAAACCAAAGGTCGTGTCATCAAGCGACGTGCCACTGTAAAACGCCGCCGTGTAGACCGCTGTTTGCGTATCAAACTCAAGCGCACGGCCCAGATACGACGTGGCGCTTTCGCCGCCCAAAAGCTCGGAGAGCATCACAAGGGCCGCAGCCTCTTCCTGCGCGCCGGGGTCGCGCTCAGGGGCGAGGTAGGTGCGAATGACATACGGCTCTGACACGCGCGGATCCGCAAAGGTCAAACGCCGCTCGGCGATTTGCGCGGGCTCTTGAGGGCGGTTGCGTGGACGCAAGTCAGGATTTGCGGGGATCGGGCCGAAATAGGTCTCGGCCAGCGCGCGCACGGCGTCAGGCTCTACATCGCCTGCGACGACCATCACCGCGTTATTGGGCGCATAGAACCGATCATAAAACTCCAATGCATCGTCCAATGTCAGCGCGTTCACTTCGTCTTTCCAACCAATGATCGGCACGCCATAGCGGTGGTTGAGATATTGCGCTGCCCGGCGCTGTTCCCCGAACAAAGCGCCCGGATTATTCTCGACCCGCTGATTGCGCTCTTCGTTGACAACGTCCCGTTCAGTCCGCCAATCGTCATCGGTCAGCTTGAGGTTCACCATCCGGTCCGCTTCCATCTGCATCATCAGCTCAAGCCGATCTGCAGCGATGCGCTGAAAATATCCGGTATAATCGTAGCTGGTGAAGGCGTTGTCGGTTCCGCCGTTTGCAGCAACCGTCGCGGAAAACTCACCCGGAGCCAGAGTGTCGGTGCCCTTGAACATCAGGTGTTCAAGATAATGCGCAATGCCGGATGTACCCGCAGGTTCGTCGGCAGAGCCAACGCGATACCACAGCATGTTCACCACAACCGGCGCGCGGTTGTCTTCGATGACCACAATCTCAAGACCATTGTCGAGCATAAAGGTGGTGACTTGATCCTCCGCCCACACGGGCGTGGCAAAGGTCATGGCCATAAGGCAAGCAAAGAGACGGCGCATCCGGCGTCCTTTCAATAAGAAGCGTTGCGAAAGACTTACGTCACGGCAGCCCAACTTCAAGCATCCCAACGGGGATGTGAGGTCATTCTTCGATGGGCGGCGGAGCCGAGGGCGTGCGCACACCCAAACGGCGGAAGCGCTCAAGCTCGCGATAGGCATCCAGCGACTGCTGTGCGTAGGCATCGAAATAGATGTTCACGTTGAACACACGCTCAAGCAGCAGACCATCGTTTTGGCGGCGATAGTCTTCATCTGCGGCTGCAAGGCTTTCACGAATGCCACCGGCGCGCCCGAAGCGCGTCGTATGCGCAAGGATGGCGCCATCCCCTGCAGCAGAGGCGTTGTTGCGCTGCAACCGCGAAGGATTGCCACCAAGCGCGGCAACAGCATCCTGTTTGGGCGTCGGATCAACAAGGTTGGCGCCCCCCGGCGTGGGTTGCGGCAGGGCCGTGTAATCGACCGGCGCTTGCAAAGGCTTGTTCGGCAGGATCGCAAACTCATCGGGGCCGTCAGACCTGATATTCAACAGTTCCGGCACCCGGTCACGATCACAGGCGGACAAGGTCATGGCCACACAAATCACACCGATTGTGCTACGCATCTTGCCTTGCATTGAAGCCTCCATCTGCTTGTTGCCCCTTTGTTAGCCCATCCATCAGGCGGCGTCACGGGGTCTTTGCATCATCCGTTTTCTTTTCGCCAGTGAAGATCACCAGCCCGATTGCACCGGCGAAAATAGCAATATCTGCGACGTTGAACGTATAGGGGTTGCGGATGCCGCAACATGACATGTTCAGAAAATCCGCCACATAGCCGTACAGGACACGGTCAATCACATTGCCCAGCGCCCCACCGATCAGCAAACCGGCCGACAAAAAAGACCACCGCGAAGTCTCGGAACGCATCCAGTAGATCACCATCGCGCAAATCACGAGCGCCAGACCAATCAAGGCCCAGCGCATGACGTCACCCTGATTGGCAAAAAGGCCGAAATTGATCCCGTAATTTCGGCCCATGATAAACGTCAGGAAAGGCGGAAACACCTCAATCGGTGAATTCCGTTCAAGCGCCATAACATGCACGACCAGATATTTTGTAAGCTGGTCGGCCAGAAACGCCCAAAAGGCAGTCCATGTGAGAAGGCGCATTCGGGGGCTCCTAATGGCGGAAATGGCGCATGCCGGTAAAGACCATCGTCAGTCCCGCTTCATCAGCAGCGGCGATAACGTCGTCATCGCGCATCGAGCCGCCGGGTTGGATCACGGCTGTCGCGCCGGCCTCGGCCGCAGCCATCAAGCCATCCGCAAACGGAAAGAACGCGTCAGAGGCCACGACCGAGCCTTGGATCAAAGCCTGATCCAGCCCCATCGCCTCGGCCATGTCCTGTGATTTGCGCGCCGCAATACGGGCGCTGTCGACGCGGCTCATCTGGCCTGCACCAACACCGACGGTGGCACCGTCTTTCACGTAGATAATCGCGTTGGATTTGCCGTGCTTGGCGACCTTCCACGCAAAGAGCAGGTCTTTCAGCTCAGCCTCGGTGGGTGCGCGTTTGGTCACGGTTTTCAGATCATCAAGGCCGACATACCCGTTGTCCTTGTCCTGCAACAGCAGCCCGCCCGACACCTGGCGCACGGTCATGTTGCCATCGCGCACATTGGCCAGACCGGGGGTCAGCAAAAGGCGCAGGTTCTTTTTCTTGGCAAAGATGTCCCTTGCCTCCTGATGCGCACCCGGCGCGATCACAACTTCGGTGAAAATCTCTGAAATCGCCTCGGCCGTGTCCCCATCCAGTGTCGAGTTCAGCGCAATGATTCCCCCGAAGGCCGACGTACGATCACAGTCAAACGCGCGGGTATATGCCTCTTTCAGGGTCTTGCCCTGCGCCACGCCACACGGGTTGGCGTGCTTGATAATCGCACAGGCAAAGCCATCACGAGGCAGGAACTCCGAGACCAACTCAAACGCGGCATCGGTGTCGTTGATATTGTTATACGACAGCTCCTTGCCCTGAAGCTGCTCAGCCGTCGCAACGCCCGGGCGCGCGGAGCCATCGGTATAGAACGCTGCCGTCTGATGCGGGTTCTCACCATAACGCAGCGTTTGCGCCAATATGCCAGCCACCGCCCGGCGGCGCGGCGCGGTCTGGCCAATCGCATCGGCCATCCAGTTGGACACAGCCGCATCATACGCCGCCGTGCGTGCATAGGCGTTCTGCGCCAAGGTCTTGCGAAACGCCAAAGAGGTCGCGCCGTCATTGTCTTCCAGCTCGGCCAGCAAAGGCGCGTAATCCTCAACGTCGACCACAACCGACACAAACCCGTGGTTCTTGGCCGCAGCCCGGATCATCGCGGGCCCGCCAATGTCGATATTCTCGATACAGTCGTCATACCCCGCACCTGCGGCCACAGTGGCTTCGAACGGATAGAGGTTCACCACAAGCAGGTCGATGGCCCCGATCCCATGTTCTGCCATCGCGGCAACATGATCGTCATTGTCGCGCAGCGCCAGCAAACCGCCATGCACGGCGGGGTGCAGCGTTTTCACGCGCCCATCCATCATCTCGGGGAACCCGGTGACCTCGGCCACGTCCTTCACCTCAAGCCCGGCCTCGCGCAAAGCCTTGGCGCTTCCACCGGTCGACAAAAGCTCAACGCCACGGGCGGCCAGCGCCTTGCCCAGATCAATCAGCCCGGTCTTGTCGGATACGGAAAGAAGCGCGCGGCGTAATGGCACGAGATCGGTCATGAAAATCCCCGTTACGGTCGTAGTCAGGCAGCGCGGGATTATCCCGCAACACGTCGCGGATGCTATTAGGCGTATCTTGCGCCTTAGCCAAGGACCATCGAACCCGCGTGGCATATGTCACGGCTTTCGCCGACAAGACGATCTGCTGACTGGCGCGCGGACGCAGACGCCCTTTTTCCAGATAAACACTCGGCTCGAGGCTAAGCGCAGCACTGCCATCGTGACGAAATACCCATATCTCGCCGCTTTTGAGCGCAAGCGACACAGCATTGCCTCCCATATCAAGCGCAACATCAACGTCAGCATGCAGATGAAACCGGACGAAGAAAGGCACGCCGTCCAAGGCGCGGGCATCCAGCACCTTGTCGAACCGCTTTTGATCGGCAGGCTCGAGGGCGGCAAGCGTGTCTTCGCCGTCCAACGCCCGACCATCTGCGGTTAGCTCAAGCTGGCGGACATGGGTCAGACCGAACCGGGCCAGATACCCGTCATGGCCGCCCTCAAATCGCGCCCCTTTGACACCTTGGCTCAGCTGATAGGGCACCGTTTGAGGGCCGCCCACCAACAATTCGCGCAGATGACCCCGCTCTTGCCCTTGTGGCCCCAACTGGGCCGAAGAGACGCCGGCCAGCCCCAAGGTAGAATGGGACGGCGTCGCGCGCCCGGCCCGTTGCCAATCAACCCCGAAGGACGTGCCTGCACCGCAATTCACGATCAGGGGACGCCGCCCCGATGTCAGCTCAAACGCCAATGTCGAGGCATGCGCATGCGCCGAAGAGGGCCCCTGCGGCGGCACCGCAGCATCAAGGATAACAGTGCTGCGCCCACCGCTTAGCCGGGCGTAGCCCATCGCGGTCGTCTCTGTCATCGTGACCGGTGCGCCTGCCAGCGCCAATGCCTGATCGAGCCGCCCTTCAAGCCCGCGCCCACCACCATGGAACCGGGCAAGCCCCCCATCCGCATGGCGCAAGACGCGCAGCGTCGCTGCGATCTGCTGGATCGCGTTGCGGTGGCTGTCTTCGACCAGCATGGCGCCTTCTTCAAGGGCCTCGGCCGCCCAGGTCAGCAGGGACAAAATCTCGAGCAGATGCTCGGGATTGCGGGTTGCAATGCCGCCTGTTGCATCGATCTGACGCTCGCACTCTGCCGCCAACGCCTTGCGTGCCGGGGCGATATGGGTCTCAAGACCGCTTAGCGACAGGCAGGCATAAACCAGCCCCATCAGCGCTTCGAACCGCGGCAAACCGGGGGATGCCGCCTGCCACCGACGGCTGACAAAAAGCGTCTGCTGCGACAACGAATGGAACATCTGCTCGGACGCGTCCGGTTCAAGACCGCGAAGCAGCATCATCGCGTGACTGGTCCAGCGAAACAGCCTTCGGCCCGCCAGATCCGGCGTCCAGCCCGGCCCGCTGCCGGTACCGTATCGATCCATCCAGCCGATCAGCCACTGTTGCGCCAGATTGCGCGCGGCCGCGTCGCCCACCGCGGCCAGATCATCAAGCCAGGCAAAGCCATGGATTTCATCTGCGAAGGCCGCGTCAGGCGGTGTAATCTCCCAGATCAATCGACCTTCGGTTTCGATCAAATGCCCCGCAAAAAGGCAATTGCCCGCCACAAGCTGCCGTCCACGGGCAAAGGACCCGATGCTTTTGGGTTCCGGCTGGGACACAAGCGCCGTCGCGGCGCGCCCCTTGGTGGCCCGGCGCGCATGCCACAGGTTCACAAGCCGCGTTCCACGCGCGCTCAAAGCATCAATCAGTGTCACGGGATCAGCCTCAATGTGACGTTTCTTGTTTTGCCGAAAGCATACAGTGCCCCCGGACCCAAGTCACGACATTCAGGCAGGCTTGCGCAGCATGGCGATAAAAAATCCGTCCATCCCGCCAGCGTCCGGCCAAAAATCAGGCCGCAGACGCAGCCCGCCTTCACTGCTGTGCCAGCCCGGATCAACGCCAGGCACATTCACGGCGTCCTGGTCAACGATCAGATCAGGATGCCGTTCAAGCGCCCAGTCGATCTGACATTCTCCTTCATCGGGCAGCAGCGAACAGGTGCAAAACACAAGCCGCCCGCCAGGTTTCAGCAAGCCCAGCGCCCGGTCCAACAGATATCCCTGCAACTCGATCAATCCTGCAATCGCGCTGCCATCTTTGGCGTAAGGCAGATCAGGATGGCGCCGCAATGTGCCCGTCGCGGAACATGGCGCATCAAGGACAATCGCATCAAACGGACCATCCTCGAACTCAAGCGCATCAGCGACGACAAGATTGGCCTCAAGCCCCACTCGTCTGAGGTTTTCGCCCACCCGTTCCATTCGCTTTTCTGAAATATCCAAAGCAACCACATCAGCCCCGGACGCTGCGATCTGAAGTGTTTTCCCGCCCGGCGCCGCACACATATCCAGAACACGCTCACCCTTGCGCGGCGCAAGAATGCGCACCGGCAAGGCGGCGGCGGCATCCTGAACCCACCAATCCCCCGCTTCAAACCCCGGCAAAGCCGAGACCTGCCCGGCATCGTGAAGCCGCACGCTGCCGGTCGGCAAAATCGTCCCGTTGACAGCTTTTGCAACAGCGTCAGGGTCATCCTTTGTCGTCAGATCAAGAGGCGCACCGCGCCCATGAGCGCGTTCCATGGCAACAATGGTCTTTTCGCCATAAGCTTCTGACAAGGGCGCTCTGAGCCATTTGGGAAGCCGCGCAAGAGGCAATGAATGCCACCGGTCAAAGCCCGCCGCATCAACCTTGCGCAGCACTGCATTGACCAAACCTTTCATGCTTTGGGTCCGCTTATTGGCCCCAACGAGACTGACCGCATCATTGACAACACCATGCGAGGCCGCACCCATTTCGGCCATTTCAACCACGCCTAAACGGAGAACGTTTTGCACCGCGAGAGGCGGCGTTTTCTTCAAGAACGGCTTCAAGGCCCGATCTGCGCGATCCAGATGGCGCAGGGTTTCCGTCGCCAGACGCTGTGCACGCGCGCGATCAGCGGGGGCCAGCGTATCAAGTCCGCCTGTCAGCTCGGACAGCTGACGGCCCTCGTCAATGACAGAGGTCAGCAGGCGCACGGCAGCGCGTCTTGGGGCAAGTCCGGCGTCGCTCATCTGCGGTCCTTTAACTGGCTTGTCGGAAGGCCTTGCGGGCGTATATCAATCATAACCGGCACACAAGGAACGACCCGAGGACCAAACCATGAGCGACAAGCCCGAACTGCCCCCTGCAGCACAACGCGCCTTGGCGGAGGCCGAAGAACGTCGGAAAAAAGCCAAGGAAAAGAAGTTGCCAACCGAATTGGGCGGCCGCGACGGGCCTGAGCCCGTGCGGTATGGCGATTGGGAAAAGAAGGGCCTTGCGATCGACTTCTAGCACCAAGAGTTTTCAGAAAACTCTGTCCAAACTCTTCAAAAGAGTTTGGGCCCTAGCGCAGCGTCAGATCCGCGAACTGCCCTGTGCCTTTATCGGACGTGAAGCGAATGGTCTCACCGTGCAACTTCACTTCCTGACAGTTGTACCCCAGATCGCGCTTGCCCCAGTACAGATCGCGGCAAAAGTAGCCATCCTGCCATGTCCAGTTGCCTCGCACGTCACGGCCAAAGGCGCGGCCGATGATCTTGCCATCGGGCGTCACATCAAGGCCAATCCCCATGCGCGTCAGCTCTTTGTCCTGAACGGCCTGCACAAAATTTGATTTCTCGGTCAGCGTTTGAAAGGCCTGCGCCGTGGCGGGCACCACAGCGAAGATGGCAATAAGGGCAGCAGCAAAGCGAAGCATATCCGGCTCCATTTGGTTGTGATGACTTTGATACGGAACAAACCGCAAGTTAGATCACAGGCCAAGCACATCCAGCATGTCGTATTCACCGGGCGCTTTGTCCTGGCCCCAGATGGCAGCTTTCAGCGCACCGCGTGCAAAGACCGCCCGATCAGAGGCAACATGGCGCAGGGTAATCCGCTCTCCGGTGGCGGCGAAAAGCACGTCATGCTCGCCGACGATATCGCCGCCACGGATCGCCGTGAAGCCAATATCACCGCGTTTTCGGGCGCCCGTGATACCGTCACGACCACTGTCAGACACATCCTTGAGCGATACGCCACGCCCTTCGGCGGCGGCCTCTCCCAGCATCAAAGCGGTGCCGGAGGGCGCGTCGACTTTCTGATTGTGATGCGCCTCGATGACTTCGATATCATAGTCCTCATCCAGAGCTGCGGCGACCTTTTTTGTCAGCTGAACCAACAGGTTAACCCCAAGGCTCATGTTCCCGGCCCGCACAATAACGGCATGGCGCGCGGCAGCGTTCAGCTTTTGCAAATCATGGTCGGTCAGCCCTGTGGTGCCGATCACGTGCACGGCGCGGGCCTGTGCTGCGAGGGCTGCAAACTCCACAGTGGCATTGGGCGCGGTGAAGTCGATCACCGCCTGGGCTTTGGCGAACACCTCGACCGCGTCGTCAGACACGGGAACCCCCAATGCCGCACCGCCCATGGCCTCACCAATATCGCGCCCGATCCAGTTGTGGCCTTGGCGTTCAAGGCAGCCGACCAGCTTGACGCGCGGGCTTTCGCTGACGGTCTTCACAAGCATTTGACCCATGCGGCCAGAAGCGCCGGTGATAACAATGCCAGGCAGGTCAGTCATGATCGTTCTCCGTTACGTCACGCTTAACTAGCGATGCGGCGGATGCTTGGCAACGCGGGCCGAAAGGCGTAAGTCGCCCCTATGGCAAAGAACCGTTTTGATACTGGTCCCGGACCGTCCCAAAGACAGCTGCGCGTCGGTGAGCTGATCCGGCGCACGCTGTCGGATGTGCTGAACCGTGGCGATCACCATGACCCGGATCTGGGGCGCATGTCGATCACCGTGGGCGAGGTTCAGGCATCCCCCGATCTGAAGATCGCGACGGCGTATGTGCTGCCGTTGGGCGGCGGCGACGCTGAGCTGGCGCTGTCGGCTTTGCGCAAAAATCGTCATGAACTCAGACGGTTAGTGGCCAAAGGCCTGACGCTGAAATACGCGCCGGAACTGCGCTTTAAGATCGACGAGACCTTCGACCGGATGGACGACACCCGCCGCATGTTCGCGCAAGACGCGGTGCGGCGTGACGTGGAAAGTGACGACTAAGTGGCACGACGCAAGAAGGGCCGCGACGTCTCGGGCTGGTTGGTCGTGGACAAACCGGCTGGGATCACCTCGACCGCGGTTGTGAACAAGGTACGCTGGGCGTTTGACGCCAAAAAGGCGGGCCATGCAGGCACGTTGGACCCCGAAGCGACAGGCGTTTTGGCGGTTGCATTAGGCGAAGCGACGAAGACGGTGCCTTATATTACCGATGCGTTAAAGGCTTACGTCTTCACCGTTCGGTTGGGGCAAGCAACCAACACCGACGATGCCGAAGGGGAGGTGATTGCCGAGAGCGATACCCGTCCGTCGGATGCAGAGATTACCGCCGCGTTGCCGCAATTTATCGGGGATATTCAGCAGGTTCCGCCGAAATTCTCGGCCGTGAAAATCGATGGCGAACGCGCGTATAAGCTGGCGCGGGATGGCGCGGATGTTGAGATTGCGGCGCGGGATTTGTTTGTGGAAAGCCTTGATTTTATTGAGCGCCCGGACGCGGATCACGTCACGCTGGAAATGGTCTGCGGCAAGGGTGGCGATGTCCGCTCGATTGCGCGGGATCTGGGCGACGCGCTGGGCT
>ERZ1740070.1568-NODE-1568-length-14173-cov-10.768593_pt1 | contig 14173 bp, 7 predicted proteins | sample MGYA00581734_ERZ1740070 | MGnify/ENA primary metagenome ERZ1740070 (study PRJEB43018, sample SAMN04849744) | marine metagenome | isolation source: floating plastic debris | place: Pacific Ocean | collected 2008-09-01 | study: EMG produced TPA metagenomics...
AATACATGTGAAATTAGTGACACACACGGGCTTTTTCCTTTATTTGTCTTTGAATTTGAAGTGAAGATATACTACATGCAAAACGCTGTGTTTCACTTTCATCGTTGATTTTAGCGCTGCTTGTCCATTGTGTTTATATGGCAGCGCAGTAAAAATAACGATATGTCATGCACAGAGCATTAACAGCCCCATTGCTATGTGTGTTAATTTTTGGCCACCAAACCCCCCTCTTATGTCCCAAAACCCTACGCTAGCAGAAAAATGTCAATTTATTACTTACACTAAATCAGCTATGACGAAACCGATGGCAGTAATTTCAGCGAAATCCGACAAGCGGTTCTCAAATTAGCCCATGAAGCGAGATATCACCTTAAGAATCCCATTTTCTCACCCATGAGGAGTACTGATTTTTGCCACAAGGTGCATAGAAATAGATTTTCAAATTCAGTTTTGTTGCGTGTTACGTAAGCGCTTAAGCAATTAGCAATTTTTTAATTCTATAGTAATTACTGCCAATAATTTGTAAATATCATAATTATCGATATCTACATACTGATAGACTCATTACAAGGAGCCTCAAAAGAAAAATAATCATTAGGCTAAAGGCGTGTGATCATAGAATATTGTTTTTCTGTTAACCTAACTGGCTGATTTGTTGTAGGTTTGCTGATGTAGATATTAGATCGTGACATCTGATTGGTTGATAGTCAGCTAATCAATGGCTAAATCAGTGCCACAGCACCGTGTGCTTATCGTAGCTCCATCAGATAATGTAACAACCATACATGAGGAGGACGAAGAGGAACAGAACGTCAGCAGCGCAAACGGCGACAGCAGCATCAGTGACAGCTCTCCATATGTCTTCACTCTACCTAATGGTGACATCATTGCAAGTCGCATACCTCAGTCAGAGAGTCAGGAATCTGTCACAGACTCCTTCTATTCCAGTTGTTCTCACACACAATCCAACTCATCTGATAATAACCTTGCAGGCCATCAGACCTCCCAAGGGACAGCACATACCATATCTCGCGATTCTAGTCAGCTGTTGACAGACTCAACCGGGTGCAAACCCATCCTGAGCCGAAACAGCACCAGATCCGCTCAGATGGAACATGATTCTTTGCTACTGCATGGTGCTCGGCAGTGCAACGGACAAGTACAAGCCAGGCGATCACAGTCTCCACCAAGTTTTTTCAACGAACGACGCGCAACAATGACGTCGTCAGATGGCGTTGATAGACCACGATATAGTGGTGCAAAGAACCCTCCCTCCCATCACACTCCCACTAATAGAAGTCTATCTGTTTCACTAGGGTCCAGCAAAGAGTTTAGTGTAACGGTGGGAAGTCAGGACCTATTTCCCAAGCCAACTGACACTCTCAGCAATACAGAAGATGCAAAAATTACCAATAAACTGGATTGTAGTACTAAACATCAAGCCAAATATGGTTCTACTCTAACTAACATCGGTGTGGAGTATATGAAAGCAACCGGCACAATGGGTGTGCGCTTCACCCAGCTCCAGGATCCGTTATCTAAGAAACAGGACTCATCTGGTAATTTGTCGGGTGGTGGAGATCAGGCTAGCGAGAGACGTAGTAGTATGGTCGTGTCTAATCTCTGTAATGACCTTCCACTTATCATACCTATGAATACTAACTCACAAAAGCCAAGTACATTAGCAGAGGTGAAAGCAAAGCACCGAAGTCACAGGAGCACCTCGCATCACCATGCTGGGTATCGACTCGGCCAACGTAAGGCTCTCGCTGAGCAGCGAAGACGCATAGCCGACTACAGCTGCTTATTCGCCCTCATAGGACTTCTACTTATGATCATAGAAATGGAGTGCACTATCGCCAAATTTTATAAAAAGGTGAGTCTGCTTCTTCTAGAACCATTAGGCAAGTAATTCAAAATTTAAGTTAATTTTAGATTTGTGCCTCGGAGCATGCATTTAAGCCTCACCATGCTCATTCAAAACTACTCGATCAGCTCGGCAATTTTTTTAACAAAACTATGAAACTTTTTTTCATAACTTTTTGTGTCTGCACTTGTGCATTATTATACATGTACATCATACAGCCCACTTTTGCTCTGAAATTATTTACACAACCTGCAAAGTACTAAAGTAGACATCAGTGGTAGTGCTTGCTAGGATTACAGATGCGGCGCTGAATAAGTGCTGAGTGCAGAGCTATGCTGACATTTTGAGCTCTTTACACTGTATACATTGTAGTGGGTGGATGTGTATGTACATTGTATGCCTTGGTATATTGTTGTAACAAGTATAATAAGAATCCATTGACTTTTTTTTGTAAATCTTATGAGTAACAATTATCGGCTAATTATGGTGATTAGGCACTTCAGTGGTTCTTACAAATAAGACACAAATTGAAGATTACAACATGCCAGGAAAGTTGAAAAGTATTTCAAGGAGTCTCTGCTATGTTAGGAACATTAATGCTCATAATATTAGGGCATCAGCTAGGTTAGTTCATCACGTTACCCTGTTCACATGTAACAGAAAAACATTGATGTGGTAATAATCGTCTCAATATTCTGAGCAATATCAGAGTCAGAGGCGGCTGCCACTCAATAATTTGAGATTTTGACTGCAGCGATGCTCCACAAGTGCAACTTATAGAAGTTTTATTGATTGTTCATACATACATAAACAGGAAATTAAAATTACATCTAACACAGCACCAAAGATAAATACAGGCTATTAATATTGGTAAATGTTAAACAACAGAAAGACATGATCCCAGGAAAGCTAGTGTTGGTATAACTCTTAGCACACCAGATGATATCTGTAGAGAGGGAGAATGCCTCATTGCAGCTGATGACGATTTGATTGCGGCAAGGTTTTCACAACAGCCTCTATTACCACACATCTGATGATATATTATCAGTAATGTTATGGTGTATCATATATGGCAATCATTGGTCTCCATTCCACAGCTTATAAAGCTGACCATGATAACATCTGACACCTCAGAGGAGGTGTCCTCACCTCTCGATGATGCCACCATCTATGTGTAAATACACCATCAACATTAAACCTCTGCTCACAACGTTCATCAGGTGCTCCTCTACCAGTCATATATCTTTAAATCTCAAATAAAATTCAACTCTGAAGTTCAATTGATTTTACGCAAACTGTGTTTACATTGCATAAATAACAGCATTTGTCTTCAAAGTCAATATGAAATTGATCAGATGAATGTGCTATGTCGTGTCTTGAGTTAGCGATGATCATAACTCTGGATTTGATGCGAGGATACAAACGTTTGCATATGGCTGTATCATGTGCTGACTGTTGGCGATGGTACATCTGGGGGGGTCTACACCTAGATACAATAGCCTAAGAAATCAGTTAGGAACCAGTTAGTCAGTGTGTGCACAAATATTCTTTAAAATTCAACTTTTGAAAATTTGAACAAAACTATAAGTGCAGTTTGGGTCAGTATTTTCACTTCAACAAAAATCTCAATACACTTTTCATATGGATTAATCTGAGCTGGAGTTTTCTCCCCAATGCTTGAGAGGGGACAACTTCAGGAGTTATGGAGTAAAAGTTCCAATGAAGTAATTTTATTTCATTTAAAGACTCCTCAACTGAATTACGTGAATTACGGTGTCGTCACTGTGCTCTGTGTTAAGGATGAAATAAGAAGGATTTTTCGAACACCAGATTTTTCATCATCATACCATCATCAAAAGAGTGAATCTGCTACATTTATAACTATAGCTACGTCTATAACACTTCAGTTATATCATACAGCTTGTACTTTATTATTTTATACTTTATTTTGCAGAGCGAAATCCCTTCCTATGGCATAAAAATACTGATAACGCTAACAACTGTAGTTCTATTGTGTCTGATTGGAGTATACCATGCTATTGAAGTTCGGGTGAGCATACGTTTTATTGCTTATTACATGTCTAAGTCCTAATCTGCAGAGCCAATTTACATGCAGGGATTTACGAGGCATGTACTCGCAGCAGTGATGCAGTCTGTAGCCACCTCTGCACACGGTTATTAGTGTAATGATGAGATCACTATCAAATCTAAATGTCGGACTTGTGTCTGGAGGCTCAGACGATTGTACGCGCATACAGAAGCGCATTCATGTATGGTAGATAGAGAACATGCGTGCATCAAAAACGAGCCCATAACAACTTAAACTACGACACCGCGGTAAAAATTCTCTCGCCTTTGAATCTATGAATTCGTTATTTTTTGGTCTAATTGCCGATCTTAAAACATGTCCCCCCCTATCAGGCCAATGCCCATGCTGAAGACCCAAAACCAGATGTTCTCAACTCCTGTATTTCCTTTGCGGTGGCAAAAACTTTCAATTTGTCGTTCCAACTGAGGATTATAGAGAAAGCTACATTTTTCTTCACCTGCTCAACAATCACCAGGAGTCCATTGTGTTTGTGTAATCCTATAACTGTAGCCAGTACTGTACTGCCTCATAACTATGTGGTGTGTAACATTGTCAATAAATACGACTCTTCAGTGCCACACCAACTGACAAAGTAGCAAGGCAGTCTGGCTTTATTATATAAATCTTCCGCCTGTTGTAGTTTATCAGCTTCACAACAGCATCTTTAGACTTCATGAATGAGCTGTACTGTAGATCATGTAGATTATAAATCCCACCTTTCCTACTGTTATTCTGGTCTCCGCGCTTTCATTTTAGTGCCATGTATTTGATAACAAGGTATCGCTCGATTCATGCCTTTCTCGTGTATAATTTTTATACATCCTTATTGTATACTGGGTTTTCTAAACTGCAGTATAATTTTATGTGGTTTGGTGATTTCCGAGATTGTTGCATGGTGCATGGTATTAGTGTCCAATTGTTGCATTAGTTGCACAGTCCAGGTTTCTTAGTTACTCACACTGGAATGCATTGGTGTCTGATACAAAACTAACTATGTATGTGCAACTGAATACATATACATCTATTGTGAGGTTAAGGTTTGTGTTGTTCATGGAATGGTGGGCCTGTGGTACTTGCAGCTAACACAGTACACGATTTCGGTTCAGAGCAAACTTAATATTATGAAATGTTTTGTGTAATGTTTCATGCATTTTTTGCGGGTACATACGGATGGACTTCTAGTTTAACTTGTATGTTAACAAGAAAGATTTCTGTTAATTGGCATTCATATCACAGCTGGTCACAGCGAGACAATTCCAACTCAGCGAAACAGGAAATGTCACCAACTATATTAGTGACGTGTGAACATGATATGCAGCATACGATACAGGACAATAATGATGTATGTCAAAGACCAATTTTAGAATTGGTTGAACGCCTACACAATATACACCATTGCACCTCTCAACATCTCCAATGGAGAAAAACAGCATCAAAATATAAGTCCACCTAAAGCAGAAATAAGCACAAGAATCGCATGTAAATGATCACGTCTTCATGTTACACTGGTGAAACTCTCATGGGTAATTTGTATCCTCTCTTCATCCACGGACTACCTGCTTCATCACACTCCAGAGATTCAACTACTATGGGCAGTACGGCTGTACTGATAATGTAAACTATGTTGTTGCCCTGTTTTTTCGGTAATAAATAATTAGTTTTATTTAAACTTTAATAAGCGATGTTTGATCGTCGCACCTTGACGGCGATTTGTGGTGACTTGAAAAAATGTTGTCTGTGTCAGCTGCTTCGAAAGCGTGACATAAAATTGCTGGGGTGATTTCTCTGAAAAAATTTAATGCCATTTTATACGCATAGAATTTATGTTTTACGAAAACCCAAGGAAAATTGTTGCGAGTTTGTGCCGCAATGCAGTCAACACACCCCATGAAGCCTCAAAGCTAGCTCATAAATGGAGGCTAGATCTGAACTCTGCATGCCTTAAAAACCTCTAACGTATTCTTGTTTAAGAGCATCGAGGAAGCATTAAAATGATTCTTTTACCTTTTTAGTTGTTTACCTCTTTTTCAAGAGAAGACAACTCTCCCTGCCTATCTCTCGGCCCTTGGCAATGGTCATCATTGCCCATGTAGAATAGTGAATGAGCCCAGAATTAATTGATAGCAAGTCATGTGTAGAGCATTCTTTGTTATTGATTATACACAACTATATCTGATCCGTGTACATTGTTTCGACTGAATATGCACATACATCATGTGACGATGACTGGGTCTGTTACTATATGAGAGAAAAAATTTTGTTATTTCAGAAATATGGTAAAACAGTAAAAAGTTCATTGTATTTTTCTTCAAGTGGGTCTGTTAGGGCAAGACAATACCGCAGTCCATCAATGAAGCCCCTTAGTAGAACCACCCCCCTCATCAATAATGTTTTCCATAAGTTCACTTAAAAAGTTTTATCATTATTTTTATTAATGCATGGCCTTATATGTCTTCAAGACTTGATCAGCGAATAAAATTTATATATATATATATATATATATATATATATATATATATATATATATATAATATATAAGTAGAGGTTAAGTTTGTGTTAACTCTATGTAACTTCAGTTTTAGTTCATTCATTTCATGTATAGAGATGGCATATGCTTTTTATGACGACAGCAATCGTGTCTCTCATTTTGTCACTAACAACGAATCAGGCCAATTTTCTTATTTTATTGAGGCTTTTGGGAATATGTGACCAATTAATCCTTGAGTGACCGTCAGTGGAGTTACATGTATTTTAATCTGACGGATTAATCCATGACGCTGTAGTGGTTAATTATATGGAAATGACACTGCAGTTCACAGCCTGTACACAGCCTGTCGATATTATGCTTTGAGTAATTATCATTCGTAATTATGACTTCTATTTTAACATCTGTCACAAAACATCTCAAGATGATGATGATGTAGGTAGGCAAAGAGTTCAATTTAGGATCTAACAGAATGCTGACAATTTGACCAGAACAAAACTTCAACCTGCCCTATTTTGGTCATTCACAGTCAGATGGTGTTCACCTAGTCTGGTCTACCATACAACAAAACCAGAACAACACACACCGCCACTTCTGGATTGTTTACCTGGGGCGTACTAACTGCCCACGAGTCATGAAATTTAAGTGGTTATGCTCTTAGAGAGGGACAACTCCTAAAGCACAAAAAATTGACAGATAATCTTAGGCAGGGTAGTCTGTATTGTAGCTGTGTGACACAAACCCTTATACACTATATTCTCAGTTTTATGGCCTGCTATAGAGAACCACATACACAGAGCCTACAATCACGGAAAGCTGTTAGTTTCCTTTTGCTTTATGATTATATACTAATTCAAACCGTTTTCTGATTGCAGTTGTTTGTCGTTGACAACTGTATTGAGGATTGGAGGATTACTATGTCATGGCGTCGTATCTGTCAGATCGTTATCGAGCTGGTAGTGTGTGCTATACATCCGCTACCTGGTGCATACTCATTCAAATGGGCAATACTGGATATCAAAACACTAGCCTGGTTGGTGGAGGATGTCCCTCTAGATGTTATATTCTCTATTCCTATGTTTATGAGGCTATACCTAATCATAAGAGTCATGCTTCTTCATAGCAAACTGTTCACTGACGCATCATCAAGAAGCATTGGTGCTCTCAACAAGATTACATTTAATACAAGATTTGTACTTAAGACGCTGATGAACATTTTCCCTGGGACTGTGATGGTGGTGTTTATGATGTCTCTCTGGATTGTGTGTGCGTGGATCCTTCGAGCTTGTGAATGGTAAGTGGATACAACAACCATGAAGCATTATTCTGATAAAGGTGACCTGCTTTGCAAGGTCACCATAGAAGTTGGTGGGGGACGATGAACTAATATTTATGATACACACATTTCTATATAGCATTTATCTATCATAAGGAAACCAACAGCAAACTAATGATGATTTCATGTGGCATTAAGGAGGTTACAAGTGCATGCAAAGACTCACATGTAGGCTAATCTTAAAACAGAGATCCTTGATCTAAATCTGAAGGCAGTGTGTTTGCTTGATTGGAATATGGATCAGGGAATATTGGAGGGTAACTTAATCCTGTGCTGCCGATTCCAAGATTAAGAGGCAGAGCTGCATACCTTAATTCATGTGATGCTGATCTCTATTAGATTCCATCCTCATCAGATAAAATTGTTTAGCAATTCGGCTATAGCCATGGGAGTTATACCCTCATAAAAACCGGACAGAAAACTATGTATCTATATTTATATCAATGGATAGGGATAGGATGTGTGGAAAAAGAATGCTGTAAGGACTGAGTCTACACAGAAATGTTTCAAAATTAGTAATGTATGATTAGGAGCCATTAGACAAGTTTATTGTCAATGCGAAAGATGAGCTAAAAATAATAATGAGCTGGTTGTAAATATTTATCTACCTTTATATTTCATTATTGTATTTTTTTTGTAGTTGGCATGACACGTTGATGAAAAATCTCTTGAATTCGCTATACCTGGTAGCTATAACTTTTCTGTCCGTGGGCTATGGTGACTTTGTGCCTCATACATACTGTGGACGAACTGTTTGTGTTCTCTCTGGACTAATGGTAAGATTGTTGTAAAATTAAAGGCTGCTGCAAGGATGAGACTCGAAAATGTTATGCTATATTTAAGATCCAAAGTTACAATCTTTTTATTCTCAAAACATACTTTACTGAAGGAATTTGTTTATAGGGATTTGAAGTTTGCTATATGATACATTGGTCAGTGAATATAATAAAGTTTATAAAGTATTTCGCCAGTAAAAATTTAATAAATTTGAATTCTGCTTTTATTTTTCGTAAACCTATCAAATATCAATACGACGGCTTATTTTTAATGAATTTCAATAATCAAAGTTCGCTTATATTTGAATCTGGGTATTCGACCTAGTTTAAAGCCTCAAACTGTGCTCTGGTGACCGGAGTGAGCCCTTTTCTGACGAGTCAAGTCGCTTAATTAAATTGCAAATTTTTTTGAATTTTGCACCGTGCAGGTATTTACCTTGTATTATATTTTTACCCAGTTCGGTAATGTCAACGTGTATTTAGTAGCTTTGGTAATGTAGTTCAAACCAGAATGACACATCCCCGAACATAATTACATAACATAACATGGGTATCCTAGCTGTTTCTTAGGGAGTAAACATAACAAACATCACAAGAAAAGCTAAACCATTTTACATTTTATATGACGCATTGGCCACTTAGGTGGTTTGCAAGATTTCAGAATGATAATAGTGTCAGTAACCAAAACCAAAATTTATTAAGCCATTAGATGATTTTAATCTATCTATCTAGATAGTAAATTGTTTTGCATCGATTTTATGTATGGATACAAAAAATTGCTGATTCCAGTTTTAACACTTTTTCATTGATATTAAATGTCATATGCATTGAATCATGCATTTTGCGTTAACAAGTTGATGATCAGGTAGCTTGATATAATGCTCTCAATTTTAAATTCTCAGATAAAACTATCAAGCCCTTTTTACCTGGGAAAGGCAAGCGAATAAAGGGAATGTTGCGAACAGAACAACTAGGACTAGTTTGTCCATTTACGAGGTATATTTACAGTATTATGGTATGTATATCAAGTACACATGTATTACTGTGATACAATGTAATGTAACACAAAAGCTGTGCTGCAGAATTATTGTAATGTTTGTTATTTAATTTCAGGGTGCTGGTTGTACAGCTCTAGTTGTGGCTGTAATAGCCAAGAAACTAGAACTGACGAGGGCAGAAAAACACGTCCATAATTTCATGATAGAAAATCAACTGTCTAAAAAGGTAAAGGAAAGAAACTGTGCTCATTTGATCAATGGTCTCATGGTGGGTTTTGAGTAGAGAAATGGAAATAACGGTTGCAAGTTAGAAACGGTAAATTTACAATCAATTTAGGCTGATTCATGTTAGTTTTCTACCTATCAATGACCATAAAAATCTCAAAGAGGCCTCTATTTTTGATGATGGACTTAAGAATGGGAGACTCCTGTATTGGACTAAGTATTGAAATGGGAGAATACAGTGTGGAGATAAAAATGTTGTGTTTAACATACATGTCCTCTCTATTATTATCATCGTTACAGCTCAAAGACGCCGCTGCCAATGTGCTACGAGAGACTTGGCTTATATATAAATACACTAAACTGGTCAAGCGTGTAAATAGCACCAGAGTGCGGGCGCATCAACGAAAATTCCTACAAGCTATACATGAGTAAGTATGGATTGTTATACACGCGCCATAACTTATAACCATTATCGACTCAGGCTCACTGTAAATAATATTTTGATATTCCCATAAGAAGAATATTAATTTGTCTAATTGGGAAAATTATTGTTATTGTAACCAATCTAGATGCACACAGAGGGATTTACAATACAGAAGGATACAATATGTAATGCTTGCGTAATGTGTTTAAAATTTAATTGTTTTTCTAGTCTAAGAACGGTGAAAATAAAACAAAGAAAACTTGCTGATCAAGCTAACAGCCTGACTGACTTTGCCAAAGTGAGTTCTGAGAATCTTATAAATTAATGATTTATACAGCAAATTCAAATTCTCGGAATCGCTGCCATTAGTATACATGTATTCCTGTCTCTGGGAGCATGAATGAGAAAAGACTCTGAAAATGGTATTATACTATCAAAGCCAATCATGTTATGATGTACATGTACCAGTATCGTTTTCATGTTTATTTTGGCAATTGACTAATTTCATCCACAATATTAAACAAAATCTACCGGTAAAACTTTAATTTATATAAATCAATTCCAGAATCTTATTACACTGATGTCTCCCAAATGTTTGAAGCAATGATGTAGCGTAGCCTATGTGCAAAGCAGAGGCAGAAGCGTTAGACTAGGTTATCAACTGTTTCCGGGTAGAGTTTTGTATCGGGATTAGTGAGACTGGTTGTAGTGAGTGGTGGGTTGTTGGTATCAATTTAATTTTATGAGTTTTTCCCTGAATACCGAGTTGCGAAATTAGATTTCATTTGTTGTATTGTAACAATTGTTACAAGCTTGTACCAGCACAGGATTATTGATGTTTCCAAGAAGTGCTTTTAACACCCAGGTATTAATACAATCATAACATGCCGGATAATGTATTCTTCTATCTGTAGACAACCACTCTAGTATTGGATATAGTGTCAGATATGAAATCATCTCAGTCCGGTAACGATAGCAGGCTCGATACTATAGAAAAAACCATGACTTCTATACAGGTACGGCATGTTTACAGTATAGGAGACATTAAATCTTACCATATCTTATTGTATAAATTGTTTTACCAATTATTAACTCCTACATACATGTAAGTTACCTAGACTACGAAGATGTATAGAGTGGTGGCATTCTTGATACCACAAAACAATATATTACCATTGCTAGCATTCAGACCTGCTTTGGGTATAGGATCTTCCATTGCTGTTGTCGATGATTACAATTCTGCTGGATCTTGTGTACTGAGTGGGAATGCATTATGAGTGGGACTTCCCACTACAACTGACACAACCCTAACTACATACAATGTACAATATTTATTATTATATCTTGTTAATTGATTGTAGATGCAGATGGAGGCCTTACCTCTAACCATCGCTCAAATACTAGCTGAGAAGCAGAGTGCAGTGACGACTCCGATTACACCCTCTGAGGAAGCAACTCCAGCATCGGTTAACTCTGAGAGTGGTACACTAAACGTCAGACCTTCAAGACTACGATATCATGACGGCAAACATAAATCATTCGACAGCGGACCTTGAGAATTTTTTATAATTTTTAAACGAATAAGCAAATTTGAGTGGTGATTACCCATGTGCCGGAATTATTACTGATTGTTTTTCAATAGCGAGTCAATGAATTGCAGATAACAAGAGTGTGTATTACATATACCTCATTTATGTAAATGTAAAGGTCTATACATATTACAACTGTAACTACCACACCTACTCCATATCCAATAATGGTGAAGATCGTTGATAATAAAACTGTCGAATATACGATCGCAGTTGCGAGGCATTGTTGTAGTGTGTATGGCCGACTTTTGCCCTTTGCACTTTCAGTTGTTGTGTACAGCAACTTTTGAAAATCATGTCGGCTAAATTTTTAGGTTGTTACGTTGATCATTCCTGGTTTATTATATCTGTTAATTTTCTTTGTATACTACTCATGGCAAACTGAGGCCTTTTATGTATCCTTTTTACACACTCTAAGTGTTTTACTATAGTAGCGCCACCCCAGATACTCCCCACAACTACAATGTATCCACTATAGACCTTTTAATTGATTGCTATGATAAAACTTGGTTTTGTCAAGAAAGATATGCACTCTTCACAATAACGGATTCTAGTGGCTGCTCTCGCTGTTATGTTGAATGCTGAGAACAAGCATACAAGAACGATCTAAATGAGGATAAATGTGATTATTAATGTTCAGATGATTCTGTAATCAGTACAATGATTGTAAGGTTACATACAGATTAGATATTTTATTAGAATCATTACGGAGCTGCAGCTGTGAGTAGGATGCAGCGACTCTAACATGTAAGCATGTACAAAAATAAACATCATTAATGAAGAAAATAACATCAAGCCTACTTTACAACAAAACAAGAGGTAACATCAAGTGCCTCCTGACTGAAATATATATAGTTGTTGGATTACAAATAAAACAACAAAGTCATATAGATTGCAATATTATAAATCTCATATAGACGGGTTTGTAATGAGGAGAAATGACTTACATTAACCCTAAACAGAATTTGGGAGCGTGGTGCGGCTCCTTATACAGGGCTCATTGTTCGATGAAACGATATCATACAGGGAAGCTCAACAATTTTACACAAGTTATCAAAGATACAGCACAACATGTAACAAAATGGCAGTGAGACAAATGGAGCATACAATCTGAACTGCTGCTGTGCTATCCATAGGCATATAATAACTTATTATGTGCTAATGGTGCTATAATAATGTGAGCTGTCACTGAGTTGAGTAGTGTTAATTACTGTACTGTCAACATTATTATCATCTTTTACTACCTGCTATAGCAGCACCTATAAGAGCGACGATACCGACACCGACTGCTGCTGCAGCGCCTCCAGCTACTGCCATACCTATCATACCATCTACAACAAACCATAATACACACTCTCATGTACGGTGGTACACTGTGTATTACATGATCTAACCACACACTCCCATGTACAGTACACTGTGTATAACATGATCTTACAATACCCATAATGAGAATAGTCTCAACCTCAATCTCTCCCTTGTACCCAGGACGTATAATGCTTTGGAAAACATAAATATGATTTGTACTCTGTCAAACGCACAGATTTCTAAGCAGGGGACCTTTCTGTGTATGGTGTCTGTTATTGAACAATGATTGTGGATACCCGACCCTAGCAGAGCTTGAACTACAAACTGGGCTGAGTGTAATGATAGGGAGTTTAGGTGCTCAAACTGTTTGGGGAGGTGTAAGTGGCACCAGCCATCTAATCCCAATAGCTGGCGCCACTAACACCTACCCAAAGAGTTTGAGCACCTACACTCAATAATAAGCAGCATCTTGTTGTGGAAATAACTCCGAAGAAGCTGATGTAGATAAATAGATGCAGTTTGAGTTTCCAAATTAACACTGTATATATTGTGTATTGTTGTACAACAATACACAATATACAACTTGTTCCAAAAATAGTAACATAGTCCTCAAAAATACCACAAAGTCAAGCACTTGATGTGAATTGCAATATCTTTGATGATGATTAAACATGAACATTTAGAAGACAACTTCAAACTGAACACCTCCCAATGGGGGGTATTCGGACAACAGTTGACTACATCAGCCCTCTGCCTAATTCATAGTTGTACATCATGAATTTCTCATGCCGGAATTGTATGGTACACCAGAAATTAATATATATAGTGCCTATATATATATATATATATACTGCGCAGTTGATCATAACCTGTACCAATTAATCTACGGGCAAAACAAAATGTGAATACATGAGAAATGTTATGATGTGCAACTATGAATAAAAGCAGCATTTCATTACCCGCATCACATTTTGAGCGGCTTTCCCTAAAACATTGCTCTCCTATGAGTGAGTCCATAGACATAATTATGATAATTTATAATAACAATCATTAATAATAATTTATTATTAAGAGGT
>ERZ1740070.1569-NODE-1569-length-14165-cov-5.123955_pt1 | contig 14165 bp, 5 predicted proteins | sample MGYA00581734_ERZ1740070 | MGnify/ENA primary metagenome ERZ1740070 (study PRJEB43018, sample SAMN04849744) | marine metagenome | isolation source: floating plastic debris | place: Pacific Ocean | collected 2008-09-01 | study: EMG produced TPA metagenomics...
GGCTGTATAACCTCATTTTTGATTCTAGCGCTCTAATTTCCGATAAGGTCTATTAGTTTCCCATATTTCCAAACCTAATCAACAATTCACCGTCGTCGACGGTGTTTCTGGCTCCGGCAAATCTAGCCTGGTAAAAGCAGGATTACTTCCCCATCTAAGACGGCAGCAGTCAGGCGTCTGGAAATTTCTTAAGGTCATCAGACCGGGGAGCGATCCCTATCTTTCGCTGGCTAGCGCAGTGTGCATGTCAGGCTCTAGCCCTGAACAAATCAAGGCAATCGCTCAACACATTGAAAATACTCCCATAGCTCTTAATCATCTCATCACAGAGCTCAGTCAGCGGCATCCTCATCGAAGACTTTTGCTAGTGATTGATCAGTTTGAAGAGCTGATTACCCTAGAGCCGGTCTACCAACTCTCTACGACAGAAAACCGTTCGGGTTTGCTGAGCTGGTTTAACCGTAGAGAAAAGTTATCGAGCGAGTCTCACCAAGAGACATCTCACAAATCACTTTCTGAGGAACAACACGTATCGCGGTGGCAACGATTTTCTCAAACACTTGCAGCTACCCTAAAAACATGCCCACAGCTTCATGTTTTAGTCACCTTAAGATCGGATTTTAGTGCTCGGTTCCACGACTCTGCACTGAGTGAGCGGTGGGCAGCGGCTCGATTTGTTGTTCGACCCATGCGTAGTGACGAGCTGAGAGAGGCTGTTGTCGGCCCTGCTAATGAGATGGCTCTGTACTTTGAGCCATCGAGCTTAGTGGATCGATTAGTCGATGAGGTCGCACAAACACCAGGCGCGCTTCCTTTACTCTCATTTACGCTGAGCGAGCTATATCTGAAGCTTTATGACGCATGGCATACCGAAGGTAGAGAAGACAGGGCACTTAGCATTGATCAAGACTTTGATAAACAAGGTGGGGTTGCTGGACTATTGGCCCTTAGAGCCAATGAAGAGTACGCTCTACTACCCGATGATGCCCATCGCCAGACCATGCAGCGGGTTATGCTACGGATGGTGGATCTAGAAAGTATTGAAGCGACCAAGCGGAGAGTTCCTAAAACTGAGCTGGTCTATGCTGACGACGCTGAGAATAAGCGAGTAGATACGGTCTTAAACCGGCTTGATCAAGCTCGCTTGATTGTGGGCGGCGATGATGCTGGGGTGTCTTACGTAGAACTGGCCCATGACTTTTTGGTCCGTGGCTGGGACATGCTTCAAAACTGGATTCGTGAAGAACCAGAAACCTTAGCTCTACAGCGGTTGCTTATTCCCGCTGTTAAAAACTGGCGTGAGCGCAATACAGACTTATGGAATGGCAATTCTAGACTGGTCACGCTCAAGCAAATCAAGAACTCTGGAAAGTCGTGGTTTAACAAAGCGGAAACGGATTTTGTAAAACAGAGCTTGCTTCGTAAGCGCAAAAACATGCAGCTACGAGTGCTAGGTTTTGTTGGATTGTTAGCGGCATCCTTTGTGACTGCTGGCGTGGTGCGAACAGTGAACCAGGACGCAGAAGTATCACGACAAGAAGCCATCAAGCAGCGAGATATTGCTACAGAAAGAGGGATTGAAACCAAACGTAGAAGGATCTCAACGCTAGTTTCAAATGCTAATTCAGAATTGGAGGCAGGGCGCTTTTCAGACGCACTAATATTTGCCATTCAAGCAGGTGCGATCGTAAAAGATGAGCCTAGTTTTTATAGTGATCAAGCCCTGAAGAACTTGGTTACAACAACGCTATACAGTACCTATTATGGAGCAGGTAAGACCGTAAATAGAAGCGAGCGTTATGACTTAGCCGGAGAGCCCTCCGACATCGCTATGCAAGCATACTATGCGATTCCAGGGGAGCTGGCCTCGATTGATACAGCAGCAGGAATTGCTACAAGCATAGAAAACAGAGGAGTCACTATCTGGGAGATTACATCAGGGACGGTGCTACTCGAAAAGCAACTTGAGTATCAGCCGGATCGGGTGATCTTACTGCCAAATCAGGGCAGCTTTGCTACTGTCAGCAGCAATAGTGAAGCTAGGTCTGTTGACTTTTGGTCTATTGAGACTGGAGATCCAGTTTTAGCAAAAGAAATTTTGCATTCCCTTGACAATAGCAATCTTTCTACAATGCCCTCCTCAGTGCTAGAGAGCTTACTTTTAGCGACGGATGCAGGTCTAGATATAGAGAAGCTGACGACCACTGTCGGTATTGAGAGACTCTCTCGCTTTAGTAAGTTTGTTTTGAGCCCAAGCTTTGACTGGCTAGCAGGGTATACCGAAAGCGATATTGTCTTGATCAACTTAACGAACACCAATGAAATTCAGCTGGATACGATGTCCGAGAATGTAGGAGATGACAGTGAGAGTTCTGATGAAACTACACCAAGGTCTGAACCTGCTGAGGACACTGTGCCTCTCTCAGTAGGTGAGCGAGATATCATTGCAGACGATATCGCTTTTGGCCTGAATGGCGATACTGTTGTCACCGTCGGTGGCATAAATGAGGTGAGGACTTGGTCGCTCAGTGGTAAGCTGCTCACCACTAATCAGTTTGACGCTGAACTATGCAATACGCTGCCAACTTTTGGGGCATCGCCTGTTCCTTATATTGTGAACAACACAGCACGCTTAAGCACAAACGGGAGAACGCTAGCGGTAGCCTGTGGCAATGGAGCCGTTAGAATATGGGACACCAATAAAGCCATGACTGCTCCGCTAGCTATCAAGATATTCAGTGGCACAGGCGGAAATACGAACGTGCCTAGATCTTTCTCTTCTATCAGCTTTGATCGTCATCTTCCGATTATCGGTATTGAGAATACGCTTGACGGTAAAACCATTACTCAATTTATTCGCCTTGAGCCTGAAAAGACAATTCAGCCTGTTGCGATTGACAGAATAGCCTACGATTTCACTTTTGCACCCGACAACAACATTGCCACGATAGAAGAAGACGGATATGTTTCACTCTGGGATAGTGATGGTAATGAACTCCAAAACTTTCTCGTATTTGAGGAGGGCCACAACTTTTTTCTTGGCAACTTTGGAGGGATTCGAGATGGCGGATTACTCGGGCTCACTTATAACCGTCCGCGAATCAAGTTCGACGCTTCAGGACAGCTGATAGCGGTTGCCTCTGGGCCTTCTGTAAAAGTGATCAACCGCAGTGGCAATGTGCTGCACAACGCTACGAACCCAGAGGCTGTTCAAAATTTGGGCTTTTCTAGCGATCAGTCGCAGATTATTGTTGTGGGGGCTACTTCCCTTAGTCTTTTTGACACCCAAAACAACTCACTTCAATCCGTCCCTGAGAATTGGATTGCAGATAGCTATGGTGTTATTTATGCTTCTGAAATCAGCCCTGATGGAAAGTGGCTTGTGATCGCAGTAGGCGAAGATCGGTCTATCGATTCTCGCTCTGTTCAGCTGATAGACATTCTCAATCAGACATCGTATGTGCTGCTTGAAAATGAGAGTGCATCCAATGTAAGAGAGCTATTGTTCGATGCAGATTCTAGCTACTTATCAATTGGTAAAAGCCGTGATGCTAGAGTTCAATTCTGGGATGTCAATAGTCGGACGCCGATAGAAAGAGAGATTAAAGTGAATACAAGAACATTGGTCTCAAGTAGCCTTCACTCATCGAAAGAGTTGTTTGCGGTTACGACTGGCCAAGCAACCCCTGGAAAGACATTATCGATTGGAACCCAATTAGTGACCTTTGATGGAACCATTCTTTTGGAACTAGAACAGTTAGAGCTTGAGAAAGTTCTATTCGATGATGACAGCTCTTTGTTTGGAACACTCCGCCTAAAAAACGATGGTAGAGGTACCCGGTTCGATGGCCTGTTACTGTGGGATTTTAGCCTAGAGGCACTGTTATCAAAAAGCTGTGAGCAATTGGACAATTATCTAAATAGCCCGCTTTTGAACGAAACGGATCGCTCTACCTGTGATTCAATTAGAGTGAATGAAGCGAGCGCGAACGATTGAAGCAAGTAGTTCGTGGTGAGATTGGATATGAGTCCAAGAAAATCCTACGGTTACAAAGGGTCTATTTGTCTGTATGTTTTATTCTTGACTATTAATTTCCAACGCTCTATCCAAATCTTCCTTTGCACCATCAACGTCTTCTAGCCCGGTGCGGGCGGCAGCCCTTTGGGCGTAGGCGGCGGCGTCTGGAGTGCGGCCTACAGCTTCGTTGATTTCGATGATGCGGGTGAAGTCTGCTTCAGCGCTGGCGAAGTCGAACAGGGAGAGGTGGGCTTGGCCTCGGCTATTGTAGGCTTCTACATTGTTGGGATTGACTTCTATGCTGCGGGTACAGTTTTCGATGGCGGTTTCTGTTTCTTTGACCGCGAGCATGTAGCTGCAGCGCTGGGTGAGGATGTAGGGGTGGTTGGGATTGATGGAGAGCGCTTGGTCCATTGCAGTGAGGGCGAAGTCGAGGTTGGGCTCTGGGGTAGAGAGGGCGACATCAGCGATGATTTTGAGGGCGCTGATGGAGAATTCGTCAATGGCGACGGCTTCGTCGATGGCGGTGACGGCGGATTCTATATCGCCTTGGTTGAGATGAATGAGGCTCTCCATTGCGTGGGCTTCGGTGAAGTTGGGGTTAATGGCGAGGGCTTGGTCAAGGTTGGCGATCGCACCTTCACTATCCCCTAAGAAAAACTTGCTGATCGACTGCGTTACGTAGGCCTCAGGATTACGCGGGGAGAGTGCGATCGCTGCTTCCCACTCTGCTTGTGCCCGCTCTCTTTCCCTTAGGTCAAAATAGAGGGTACTTCGTTGCGTATGAATTTTAATTCTGTCGTCGCCTTTGAAAAACCTTGCTGCTGCGTTTATTTCTTCTAGCGCGGCCTGGGTTTCTCCTTGTAAGTGATTTAGGTAGGAGAGATTGAGGTGGGCTTCGCCTCTCTGCCCGGACAGAGAAAGCGCCGCTTCAAATTGAGATCTTGCACTATCGTAATCTCCTATTTCTTGGTATGCACGGCCCAGCATCACAACTGCTTGCCCATTGCGGTTATCTTGTTCTACGGCTTCTTCGAGTGATGCGATCGCCCCCGTATAGTCACTCTGATAAAACTGAAGCCGACCCTGCTGATACAGGGCATTCGTGTTGGTGTCATCTTCATCTAGCAAATCATCTATTACGCCATCAGCAGCTTGAACATCTCCGCCATAGAGATAGGCATCTATGAGTTCCAAGCTTGCTTTCTCATCGTTTGGATTGTCTTCTACTTTCTCTTCTAGAGCACTAATCGTTTCTTCCAGTATCTCCGGTGAGCTAGCATCAATGCCAGAAGCGGTGCGTAGAAATCCGAAGGTGTTAGCACCAAGAAGAGCGAGTGCCCCAATACCCAGTGATGCGACTAAGAGCCCAGCCCACCATTTGAAAAAGGGCTGCTGCAACAAAGCGCCGTTAGTATTGTTTGGATCATATATTTTGTTTTTTGGGTTGTGCGCTGGTGGGTTTGTTGAGGCGGGTGGCCTGGGTGTAATCGCTGTTGCGGTAGAAGTTTTTGCCTGGGGAACAACAGAGGTTTTTGCAGAAGCCTGAACAGCCGCTGCTGCTGGCCGAGCCGAAGGGGGCGAAACGACGGTTTCTTCTAGTGCCTGTGGTGTGCTGACTTTCTGTGGTTTGACCTGTGGTGTTCTGGCCTGTGGAAGAATAGTGTGTGATGCAACAACTGTGGACGAAGCGGCTGAAGATGCTTTCTTGGCAGGTGATTTTGCTGGGTTTGGGCTAGCGACTTGTGTCGGCGCAGGCTGTTGCAGTACGGACAACATATTGGCAGCGCTTGGGAAGCGGATGGTGGCGCTGGGGTGAATGGCGCGGGTGAGGACGCCTGCGAAACGATGGCTAAGCCCTTCCGCAGGAAGATCGCTAACATTCGGTGCAAACTGTTGCCATAGCAGTCGACCGTTATTTTTGTCGGTTGGAATTTTCAGCGGTGGTATGGCGGTGAGCAAATGAATAGCTGTCATGCTGAGGCTGTAGATGTCACTGGACATTGTGGGCCTGCCCATAGTTTGCTCTGGCGCGGTGAATCCAGCGGTGCGAACCATGATGGGTTTTTCAGATGCGATCGCCTTTAGCGCCTTACTGCCAATACCGGCCAAGCAAGGATGCTTGTCGGCCTCGCGCACGATGATATTGCTGGGCTTAAGATTGAGATGAACAATATTTTGCCGATGGAGATGTGCTAGCGCATTGAGCGCAGAGATAAGAAAGGCACTCGCTTGTTTCTCACTCCAAGGTGAAGATGCAAAGTCTTTTAGCGGTCTGCCCTCTATCCATTCTCGTACCCAGTAAAACAAGCCTTCCTGTGCAAAGTAGCCGTACAGATTGGGAATTTGAGAGTTCCCTTTGCTTGCTGCTTCTAGCCTTTTGGCCTCTTGCGAGAACTTGGCATGTAGCTGCTGCGCTTTTTCAGGAGAATAAGCGGTTGTATTTAGCTGCTTCACCACGCAGTGCCGCCCAGATGCTTGGGTGTCTTTAGCCAGAAAAGCTGGGCTAGAACGACTGTTTCCTAAGGCTTTTATAATCTGATATTGGTTGTTGAGTAAGTTCGCCATAGTTTGAGCTGGGGCTGAGTTGTTCTATCGACGGTAGGTAGATGTGTTTGTAAGTAGATGTATTACGTGAGTATGGAATTGGTAAGTCAGAGTAGCCCAAGCTGTGAGAGTAGGCCCAGAATTGCGTTAAGGTCTTCGTCTTCTCTTCCTTGTTCTTCGTAGAGTTCTTCTGCTTTTAGTAGGTCTGTCACGGCAGCGTCTTGTTCTTCATTGATAAATCGGAGCATTCCGCGCAGCTTGTAGTAGTCGGGGTTGTCATCGTCAAGTGCGATCGCCTCTGTAGCATCTGCCTGCGCACCTGCGTTATCGCCTAGCTCAGCGCGAGATAATGCCCTGGCACTATACACAACGGCGTCATGTGGTTTTCCGTTCTCTTCGTTGAGGTCTATGACTTGGGTAAAGTCTGCTGCAGCGTTTTGATAGTTTTTCTGAATGAAGTAAGCCTGTCCTCTCACGTTGTAGGTGTCAACAAAGTTAGGATTTACGCTAATGCTTTTGCTGCAGTCGGCGATCGCCTTGTCGAACTCGTTAGAGAGATAGTATCCGCTACACCTTTCACCCAGCAGTCTGGGATGGTTGGGGTTAGTCGCGAGCCCTTGGGTTGCCGCTTCAATAGCAGCGGCGATATTAGGTTCTTCGCGCGCGACTTCTAACTGTGACCTGAGCTGATAGGCTGTTACCGAACTGGGGTTGATGGTGAGTGCTGACTCGATATCTGCTGAGGCGGCATCAATACGACCCTGGCCAAGGTGAATGATGCTCCGAGAAAGGTAAGCATCAGTAGTGTTCGGATTAATCCCGAGGGCTTGCTCAAAGCTGCTCATGGCGTCGTCAGTATTTCCTAATAGTCCTTGACTGAGACCTTTGGCTGCATATTCTCCTGCATCTTTGGCCGATAGGTCGCTAACGTTTTTCCAGTAAGTCTCTGCGGTTTCAGTATTTTCTTCCGGCTCACCTTTCGCTGCCGCTAAATTAGCGTAGAAGTTTCCTGAAAATGTGTAGAAGCTTATCTTCTCGCCATTGTCTAATCGCTCTCCCCCTTGTTCTAGCAGTGTCTCTGCTATTTCAAAGTCTCCTTGTAGCTCCTTGATCGCTGCCTGGCTGACGTAGGCCCCGGCGTAATCTGGGTCAGCATCTGCGGCCAGCTCCGACTGTAAGAGCGCACTTTCGTACTGGCCTGTCTCCTGATAGGCTCTCCCAAGTAAATTGAATGCAAGGGCGTTTTCATCGTCTTTTTCCACGGCTTGAGTAAGGGTGTCGATCGCGACTGCGTAGTTACCCTGCGTGGTTTGCACAGCACCCTTCCAATACAGCGCCTGCGCAATGGTTTTATCGTCATCTGTTCCTTTTTGAATCAGCGCATCGGCCTGGGAGAGCGCATCTTCGTAGCGACCTCTGTTGACGTAGCCCTCTATCAGCTGGATCTGAGCAGCGGTATTATCAGGGCGGGAGTCTACTGTTTTTTCGAGTTTTGAGATCGCACGCTCCAGTTTCTCCGGCGAACTCGCATCAATTTCTCCACCGCCCGAAAATCCAGATGACAGTGCCCGATAGCCAAAAACAGAAACGACCCCGAGCAACAACGTACTGACAATAGCACCGCCCACTTTTACAAAGAAAGTACCATTTTCTTTGCTCTGTTCTTTGTCAGGCGTTAGAGAATAGTATTTGTTGCCAGCGTTCGTAGAATTGGATGGTTGGGGAATGTGATGGCTGTTGTTGCTAGGGACTGATTGAGGATTTGCTGTAAGCTCAGTTTTAGTACTGCCAACTTGAGTTGTAGGGCCCCCAATCTGAGTTGCAGGGGCTCCAATCTGAGTTTTCTGAGTTCTAGGTGTGTTAGTAGCAGTGCCTGAAGCCGTGCTTGATCCAGGCAAAGAAACTTCTGTATTCGCTGCGTAGGGTATTGAAGCAGTTTGTGTCGGTGCAACAGTAGGGGTGGCATGCGTTGAAGAAATACCGCCTGAAGAAGCGTTTGCTATGGTCGCGTTTTGGCTGGGCTGCTCTGTGAGAACGGCCAACATGTCTGTTGCACTTGCGAATCGGGTAGGTGTGTAGGGGTGAATGGCGCGGGTGAGGATGCCCGCCAATCGAGGACTAACTTCGGGTGCAAACTGATTCCATAGCAGTCTGCCGTTCATGCTGTCCGTCGGAATTTCTAGCGGTGAGCGGGCGGTGAGCAGATAAATCGCCGTCATTCCTAGGCTGTAGAGGTCGCTAGAGAAAACGGGCCTGCCAACGGCTTGCTCGGGTGCCATGAATCCTAAGGTGCCAATCACCACAGAGCTGGCCTGTGATTCTGAAGGGACAACGACGGTGTTCATCAGCTCTTTGACTGCGCCAAAGTCGATAAGGCATGGGAGCTGGTCGGACTGACGCAGGATGATGTTGTCGGGCTTGAGATCTCGGTGAATGACGTTTTGGGCATGGACGTGAGCCAGCGCATCTAGGGCACTGGTGAGGAGCGATCGCACTTTATCCTCTGGCCATGGCGTCTGTACCAGCTCACTCAGCGGTGTGCCTTCCACCCATTCCTGCACCAAATAAAACTGTTCATTTGCCTGAAAATAGGCGAGCAAATCGGGGATTTGGCTATGCCCTTGCCCCACTGCTTCCAGTACAGCGGCCTCTCTGGCAAAGCGCTCTTGAATGAGCTGAACCACTTCGGGGCGGTCGTCATTGATTGGCTTGAGCTGCTTAATAACGCACCGCTGGCGGGTGGGCATTTGCACGTCTTCAGCGAGGAGAGTTTTACCGAAGCTGCCTTCGGCCAAGTCGCGGAGAATTTTGTAGCGGTGATGGAGGAGCATTACGGTTGTTCTCTCATTTTTTCGAAGTCTTCTAGGCCTTTGCCGGGGTCGCCGTTGGCAGCGTAGGCGTTGCCGCGACTGTAGTAGATGGATTGGTTGGCGGCGGGATTTCCTTCGCTTTCGTTGATTTTGATGGCTTGGGTGTAGTCTTCAATGGCTGCTGGGTAGTTTTGTTGGGCGCTGCGAATGTCACCGCGTTGATCGTATAGAACGGGGTTATTGGGTGTAAGGCTGATGAGCTGGGTGCAGTCTTGGTTGGCAAGGTCGAGTTCGCTATTGTTTTGGTAAGCGGAGCAGCGTTTTTGTAGGAGGTCGGTGTTGTTGGGTTCTATCGCAAGGGCTTGGGTGTAGGCAGCGATCGCACCTGGCAAGTCTATCCGCGACTGGTTTGCCAAAATGTCTCCTTTCAGGCTCATTGCTTCTAACGCATTTGGGTCAAGCTCAATGGCTGCGTCTACGTCTTGCAGTGCCTGTGACAAACGTCCTTGGCTGTAGAGCAGCGTCGCCCGGCTCGTGAAGTCTTCGGCGGAAGTGGGCTCGTCGGCAATCTCTTTGGCGGTAGGAAGATTGGGGGTAGTGGCTTGAGTTTGCCTAGTGTTACCAGAAGATGTGTCGATGTCAGGCTGTGGGCGAACGGCGATGAGTAGGCCTGCACCCACAGCGAAAGCTGTTGCGGTGATAGCTGTGCCCTTGATAGGAAATGTTTTTGCTGGAGTATTGGCTTGTGAATTGGCCTGAGCGCTGGTGATTTGATGGGCGCTTGGAATAGAGACTTCTGTGGTGTTAGCTGTGATTGGGTGAGGCGTAGGTGCTTGGATGGCAGATGCGGTGAGCATTCCTGGTGGTGATACTGTGACCCCTGCGGTGGGAGGCGCTGAGGTGAAGTTTGGAGAGGTGAAGTTTGGATTTGTGGTGCTAGTAGCCTGATGGGTAAGGGCTGCTAGCATTTCAGCGGCTGAGTGATAGCGGTGCTGTGGGTAGGGATGAATCGCTTTGGTAAGGATGTCGGCAAGCGCAGGGTTGATATTAGGGAGGTATTGCTGCCAAAGGAGCCGACCGGTTCTACTATCGGTGGGAATTGCTGCAGGATGCTTGCCTATGAGGATGCAGATAGCGGTCATGCTGAGGCTGTAGAGGTCGCTAGAAAAAGTGGGGCGACCAGCCGCTTGCTCTTGGGGCATGTAGCCAGCAGTGCCGATGACGATGGAGCTTTGGGGTAGCCCGGCAGGGCTAACGACGGTGCTCATCAGCTCTTTGACTGCGCCAAAGTCGATGAGGCAAGGCCGCTGGTCAGCTTTACGGATGATGATGTTGTCGGGCTTGATGTCGCGGTGGATGACATTTTTGCTGTGTACGTGGGCGATCGCAGGCAACAAATCCCTTAGCAGCTGATGCACCCTCTCCTCCGGTAAAACCTTGTGCGCTGCTACCTGCAACGGCTCACCGTCTATCCATTCTTGCACCAGGTAGAACTTTCCAGCTGTAGCAAAGTAGGCATACAGTGTGGGAATTTGATTGTGATGTTTGCCGACCGCGTCTAGTACGGCGGCTTCGCGAGTGAATCGATCTTGAACAATTTGAGCAATTTCAGGCCGACTACTTACTGGTTTTAGCTGCTTGATGACACAGCGCCGCTTTGAGGGCATTTGCGTATCTTCAGCCAAGAATGTTTTGCCAAAGCCGCCTTCTGCCAGCGCTCTGAGAATCTTGTAGCGATAGTTTAGCAGCGGTTGCGCACTCATAGGCCGAACTGTTCTATAGAGGCCAAAACATTGTTGTAGTTGTCTGTGCTGCCTGCCTCTAAATAAAGGTCAGCCGCCCTTTGCATGTCTTCGCGCGCGCCTTCTTTGTCGTTGAGCGTGGTTTTAAGGATGCCCCGTTTGTATAGGTCAGAAGGGTCGTCGGGATTGCGTTCCAACGCTTTATTGAGGTCGTCCAGCGAGCCATTAAAGTCTTGTAGGCCAAAGCGCGCGCTAGAGCGGTTGGAGTAAACAGACGCTTCTCTAAACGGATTACCCCCTCCTTTTTCAATAATATCTAGACTGCGGCTGTAGTCTTGAATGGCACCGTTGTAATTTTCTTGGGTGAGGCGAATGTTCCCACGAGCTAAGTACAGTGATTCACTCTGCGGGTTGACCTGCAAACCTCGCTCGCAGTCGGTCAGGGCCAGCTCTAGCTGCTGGGTAGCAAAGTAAGCGCTGCAGCGATTGTTGAGAATATTCGGGTCATTGGGATTTATATCTAGTGCTTTGCTGTAGGAGACGATCGCTCCTTCTTGGTCTGAAGGATAATTATTAGAACGCATCTCCCCATCTAAGATTAGGGCTGTCGTAGAGTTTGGATTGATGCTCAGCACCTTTTGCAATACGCCTAGTGCCTGCTCTACTTCTCCAGACTCGTACTTCAAATAGGCCTGATTAATCAGCGCTGGAACACTGTTGGGATTCACAATCAGCGCTTGGTTGTAGTCATCTAGTGCGGCTTTCTTTTGATTGAGCCGCGACTTGGCATATCCCCGTGAGGAATACTCGCTGGCGGTGTATGCAGGGATATTGCTAGCGGTTTCCCAGTCTTCCGCTGCGCCCTCGCGATCGCCCAAATCCTCTCTTCGGTTCCCACGATTGGTGTAGGCCGCAATCGATTTATCCCCGTTCTCAATAGCCAGATCCAGATTTTGCAACGCTTCTTGACTGTCACCACGGACCACATTCACGCTAGACCATTCTTTGTAAGCCTGGCCGTATCCAGAGTCTCTTTGCAAAGCGCTACGGTAGTCGTCTATTGATTTATCATATTCGCCCGTTTCGTAGTAGGCATTGCCCCTTTCGACTAGCGCAGAGGCATTGCTGCGATCGCTCTCTGCGGCGGCTGTAAAGGTTGCGATCGCCTCTTGGTACTTCCCCGTATCAAACTGCACTTTCCCTTTCGCTATCAGCGCTCGCGCATTTTCCGGCTCTTCTTCCAAAACAGCTTCTGCCTGCGCTAGCGCTTCTTCATAGTCGCCCACTTCACGATAGTTTTCCGCCAGCTGAAGCTGAGCTTCTGTATCGTTAGGACTTTCTTCTAATGTGCTCTCTAGCGTTTGAATAAATTCTGGAAAGTTCTCCACCTGTGCAACAGAAGCACTATTTTCAAAAGAGAGTTTTGGCCGAACGCCAAAGAGAATGCCGCCTGCTAACAGGAGGCCGCCTGCCGCAAAGCCAACTTGTTTCCACGGTAGCCCCGACGATGACTTAACGACAGAGGTTGGGGCCGATACCATTGGCTGTGCTGGCGGTTGTGGTGAGCCCTGAGGTAGCGTCTGTGCTACAGAGGGCACAGCGGCGGGCGGCGTCGCATTTGCAGCTACAACGGTAGGAACCTGAGAGCCAATTGCTATAGGTTGCTCTAGCGTTGTGGGCCTTTGCTCTACAGTATTGCTCGGCAGCGCCCCCAGCATATCGGTAGCGGTGGGATAGCGGTTCTGAGTGTAGGGATGCACAGCGCGGGTGAGGACGTTGGCGAGCGGTGCACTTACTTCAGGGGCAAATTGCTGCCAGAGCACTTCGCCTGTGTGGCTATTGGTGGGGAGTTCGGCGGGCGATCGCTTCGTCAGCAAATAGATCATCGTCATCGCCAGGCTATACAAATCGCTGGAGAACGTCGGGCGACCCGCAGCTTGCTCCGGCGGCATAAAGCCTGGTGTGCCAATCACCAGTGAGCTTTGCATCGCACCTGACTGCCGCACGACAGTGCTCATCAGCTCTTTCACCGCGCCAAAGTCGATTAGGCAGGGCAAGTTATCCGACTTTCGCAGAATGATGTTGTCGGGTTTGATGTCGCGGTGGATGATGTTTTGGCGGTGGACATTGGCCAGGGCTGTAAGGGCGGATTTTAGGAGCGATCGCACCCTATCCTCCGGCCACTCTTCCTGCACCAGATTCACCAGCGGCTCCCCTTCAATCCACTCCTGCACGAGGTAAAACTGCCCACCCTCTTCAAAATACGCATACAAATCAGGAATTTGGCTATTGCCCTTACCCACCGCTTCGAGTACTGCCGCCTCACGCGAGAACCGGTCTTTCACAATGCGAAACACTTCAGGCCGATCGTTCATCGGCTTCAGCTGCTTGATCACACACTGCCGCCGAGAAGGCATCTGCGTATCTTCCACAAGAAAGGTCGTGCCAAAACCGCCTTCTGCCAAGGCTTTGATGACTCGATAGCGATGATTTAGTAGGTTTGCAGGGGCTGACATAGGTCAAAAGGGCAACGGTAATGTGTCTCTATGATCGTATATACACGGAAAAAAAGCAGTATTCAAGAAGATAGCGAATATACTTACGAGAATGTAATTTCTTCAGATTTTTTAGCAGCGCTTCAGCATGGGGATGCTAAATAGACGTAAATCTGCCGTCGTGTGTGCCGTTGTAGAGGGGGCGATCACCACGATATTTGTCTGCAGTTCCATGCAGCTTTTGCCTTTACTGGCAGTAAGGACAATATTGTGAATAAAACAATTCGCAAGCTGCCTGTCGCTTAAAGGATGCTCTTACGGATGTAGTGGTGAATCCAACTGCTTTCGCAAAGCCTCAGGTACATTTTTCGCTGTATCCAGACCTTGAACATCAATCCAAGAAGTTTCTTGATCCCAGAGAAGGCCCGCCATGTTTGCCTGCTCAAGATTAGCCCCTTCAAGATGAGCCCCTTCAAGGTAGGCCCATACAAGGTAGGCCCTAAAAAGAAGAGACCCTAAAAGATAAGCCGAGAACAGATAGGAACAAAAAAGA
>ERZ1740070.1570-NODE-1570-length-14160-cov-4.529245_pt1 | contig 14160 bp, 8 predicted proteins | sample MGYA00581734_ERZ1740070 | MGnify/ENA primary metagenome ERZ1740070 (study PRJEB43018, sample SAMN04849744) | marine metagenome | isolation source: floating plastic debris | place: Pacific Ocean | collected 2008-09-01 | study: EMG produced TPA metagenomics...
TGAGCATAGTGACGCTGATATTCAGACCATCTTACAGGATGAGATTGCCGCCGTACGCGCACGCAATACCGCCGCGAGCAGAGAAATTTTTGAGCTCAACCCGGATGGGACAGTCGCCGAAGACAGCGTCGTTGGACTCAGATGGTTCCCGTCGATCGGTTTCACCTCACACTTCTTTCCGAAATTCCCTTACAGTTTCCCGCTTTTGACGACCAATGCGGGCGGTCCGGCCCGGCATTACGGAATCCTGGGCGAAGTTGAGAGAGCGCGGTTTGCCGCTTTTGGGGCGTCACCATTTCCCAACAATTACGAGGCGACCAATCCTCGCAGCCGCATGCTGAAAAATACGATCGACTGGCTTGTCCAGACCGACGATGACGGCACCCTGAACATCATGCTCGGCCACATTCAAGAACAGAATGATGAGCAGAATGCGCGCGAATGGCTCATCGACGCATTCGGAGATGGCGTCTCGGTGCGCGGCGCCGGAGCTTGCCGGGGTGAGAATTTCGCGACTTGCGTCAATGCGGGTGCAGATCTGATGATCGTATTTCAGGACATGAACAATGACGGTGAGAGAGAGTCTGTCCGCACCGCCATCCGAGACGCGATGCAAAATGGTGTCGCGCTGCTCCACGTCAAGAAATACAATGAGGACACTGGCCTGGGCGCTGACATTCAAGCCATACTCAGAGGCGCGCGTTCAGATATCACCTATCCAAGATTCACCCATCTTGATGCGTTCTCGCCGACGGATTCGGTGTATGGATGGGAGCCTGACCTGGTTGGCGAGATCGAGATGCTCGTGGCCGGCATACAGAACGAAACGCATGATTATGATCTCAGCGTCTGCGTTGATGCCTTCACCTGCGAAGAAAATGTCGCCTTCAACTCAGAAATAGCATCGGGCCTCGAAAGCCTGCGCGATCATGTGCTCGATTTTGACCGCGACCTGCGCGATCCGTTCGAGACCTATTACGAAAATCGTTTCTTCGCGGCCTTGATGCTGACCGGCGATTACTATCGCAGCCTCACCACTTTCCCGATGCCCAAGGCAAGCACACCATCCTCGGACATTATTCGCGCGCTCTTTGGAGAGCTTTCGGTGATGACGAACCGAAACACGCAGCCTGTGATGCCAGATATGGGCGTGTTTTCACGATCCGAGTTTGAAGACGTGGACCTCGGGGACGCACGCATCACACTTTCTGGCGGCGGCCCCTATCAGACATCGGGTCTTTATGCCCTGCCGGGAGAAACCTTCACGGTCACGCGACATGATACATCCAGTGCCAATGTCAAAATCCAGATAAACTCGCTCAGCACCGCGTCAGGTCACCCGTTCCGCACGATTGATGGCAGCGAGTACAGTCGGCCGGTCTCAGTCAATATCGGGCCGCGAACGCTGGCAAAAGCCATCACCGTTGCGGGCAATAGTCTGAACCCCATGATCGAGATGACATCGCCCTATGGAGGTCCGATCCACGTCTACTTTGACAGCCCAGACGAAGCGATCGACCTGTCTTTCGCCAATGTGGCGAGACATCCCGTGTGGCGCGGGCCGGAAGATAATGAAGCGTTCGCGATCGACCTGGTCGCAGATCAATTCGATTGGGCCGAGTTCGTTACGCCTCGGTCTGAACTTCATTCGCAAATCCCGGAAATGCAAGAGACACTAAATATTGCGCGTTATAGCAATCCGGCGACCCTCGCCGATGATATGGCCAATTATTTTTCAGATTGGCCGCATTGGTTAGATGGTCTTAGCGGTTCGGCGATCCGGGAGAGTGATGACCTGGCATCCTATCTCGAAATGCTCGAGATCACCCCTCAGTCGGCATTCGAATCCGTCACGCACGTGACGACTGGATCAGCATTTTGCGCGCCCCCATGCAATGCCCCCGCTGATGAATTGCCAAACCGGTTCGATCCGCTCGACCCGGACCATCAAGCCGTGTTGACAAACACTTTGGCCCGCCAGGGTGGGCTGCGCTTTTCGGATATCATGGAAGAGACAATGGAAGATCTGTTGATCATGCACAGCCAGTTCCGCGAGATTCAATCCAATGGCGTCGCTGCAACAGAATGCCAAGCCTTGCCGCACGCAGACTTTTACGCCCATGTCCAATCAGGGTTCGCAACAGGCACAACGGCACGTTTCGAGCCGGACGAAAATTGGACCGCCGCGGATCGGGAGAAAGCCTATCTGATACAATTGATGGCCGCGCTGGAAGCCGACGGTGCGCTGGAAAGTGGTTGGGATTTATGGCCGCGCGTAACCACTATTGCCCGTCTATATGCTGAGAGCAGCAATTCACTTGCTTGGCATGGCGAACCTGGTCGCAAGCTCGGATTTGTCGATATAACAGCGCGACAAGCCTCCTTCTTGCCGGATCAGGCGCTTTTCAACACATTCGTAGCGTGGGCGGCACAACGCGACTTGCGGCCATTTCGTGAGGCCTATGGCTATAGCGCGCCCGGCATACTCAGCAATCCTGTTCTAGACAATCAGAACCTACCACCGCTCGAGCCCGCCTTCTATGCGATCCCGGAGACAGGTCATTGCGCGAGCCTCGCCTATGACGAACTCCCCGTCGATGGGGTCAGCGCCTGGCCACAATAGCGCTAGCATTTTTCCTGTTTCCGGAGTCAGACAATGCTGAAACACGCCATAAGCGTATCGCTCGCCATGATCCTTGTCGCTTGTACGGCGGAGGAAGAGGACATGATGGACGGCGATGTGCCGCCAACCACGATCACAGATCCTGCGGACACGCCTCCCGAGACGCCGCCTGAAACCCCGCCAGACACACCCCCTGACCCAGAACCAAATTCAGCCCCGTTGATCGAAACCGAGTTCCTATCAGGGCAGGAAGGCATTCCGCTCTCAGCGACCCTGCAAGCGTCAGATGCCGATGGCGACGCGATTTCCTTCGCATTGGTCGATGGTCCGAAATGGCTGCGCATCAGCGCCGCCGGCGAAGTCACCGGCACACCTGGCGGTGCCAACATTGGTGAGGACCCCATCACCGTTTCCGCCACTGACGGCACGGACACGAGCGAAGCCGAGATCGACCTCGAAATCATCTATGACCCGATCGGACAAGCCCTCCGCACCGGCGATTATACGATCATTGTCGACGAGACAGATTTGACGCCCGCCGAGGCCATGCTCGAGGATTTTGAGCGGATCCGGGCTTTAAACAATAACGACCTTGAGACGCTATTTGAGCTTGGCGGGAACGGCCAGGCGCTGGCGCAGAGTCTGACCGATTTAACCTGGATCCCGACAAATCAAGCGGTGTTCACAGAGCCGGTCTTTGGTCAAAGCCTGCCGCTCGTTTATCTGAATACTGATCTCGACGGAGAGGCTTTGCCTGCACCTTTCACCATCGCAACAATTGGACAACGACACTATACGCGCTTTGCCGTCCTCGGCGACAACCCGTTTCGGCAGGTGGCGCTCGACGAGACGCGCGTGAATTCGGATCTACTCACGCTCATGGAGAACACGTTTGATTGGCTGATTGAAGCAGATCTGGATGATGGCTTTGATATCGTGATCGCGAATATGCCGGAGACGAATGCCTATCCAGATCAGACGACAACGCGCGATTGGCTGACAGATACCTTTGAGGATTCCATCTCATACAATGATGCAGGCGATTGTGATGGTCCCGAACTCGAATCCTGCATCACTGATGAAACCGATCTCATAATTCTGTCTCAGCATATCCCCAGCACGGATATGACGGCTGAGGTTTCGAGCCAGGTCGAACAGGCGCTGCTAGACGGCGTGCCGGTTCTCTATTTGACCGGCGTGCAGGGCGTCAACACGTTCGGATATGAGATGCTCGACCTGCTCAATCTCGGCTTCGCAGGGCGCAACACTTCCCAGCATCAAACTGTGGGCTTTTCCCCGGTCGGGACCCTGCGTGATTGGCAACCTGGAACCGCGAGCGAGATTGAAACGCTTATCGATCGCATTGAACGTGACGATATCGATTATGACCTCTCAATCTGCAACCATCACTGGCAATGTTTGGAGAATACAGACTTTGCTGCGGACATCACAGCCCCCCTTGAGCGCATGCGCAGCGCCCTCGATGTCTTGCACGATCAGAAAGGCCTCGCATTTCCTGTGTCTGAAGGGGAACGCTGGCTTGGATTAGGTCTGCTGGTCGGCGACCATTATCGCAGTCAGACCACCTATCCAATGTCGGAAACCGATACGCCGAGCGTGGACATTGTCCGTGCCATGTATGGTGACCTTTCGTTTTTTGTGGCGCGCGATATCAATCCGCCCGCCAGTCTGGGCTCGTTTGGCACGGCGGAGTTCGCGAACCACTTGCGCGGAAATAAGTCGGTCACCCTGTCCCCCCGTCGCCCATTTCTCACCACGGGCGTTTACGCCATTCCAGGTGAGACAGTCACCGTTACGCGAACCGATGACAGCGATCTCGCCGTGCGCTTGAAAGTCCATTCCATAAGAGAAAAAGCCAACTCCACATTTCGCTACACTTATGAACGGCCTCTGGTATTATCCTCCCGCCTGATGACCATCGCGCCCGGCGAGACGCTGTCATTCACCTCCGCCACGGGCGGGCCCATCCACGCCTATTTCGCGACCGATGAAGACGACATTTCGCTGGATTTTGAAAATGTCGGCGAACATCCCGTCTGGCGCGGACCGGACGATTCAACCGCCTTTCTGAACGAGATCAGTTTGAGCGATTATGACTGGGTCGAATTCGTTACGCCCAACTTCGAAGTGCACTCGCAGCGATCGAAAATATTAGAGACGTTCAATCGGCCTTACATTTCTTCGCCAAGCGACCTCGCGGATATGATCGATATCTATATTCGAGATTGGCCACATTGGTTGGCCGGCTGGGAAGGTCCGGGGATTTCGCAAAATCCGGACTTGCGGGCATTCGCCGAGGCGCACGGTCTGACCATCCCAATCCTCGATACGGTCAAACACATGAACGCGGACCGGCCACATTGCACCCTCGCCGTGCCGCGGTGTGCCGGCACATCCGGTAAGCCGTACGATGCCCTCTGGTTTTTTGATCCCATTTATCTCGGGGATTTGCATGAACTGGGTCACGGCCTCGAGTTCCGTTCGCGGCATCACTTTGAAGGCGGCAACGCCACGCATTCAACCACCAACATGTACTCCCATCATAGGAATTATCGATACTACTCTGAGACAGGAAACAGCAATTTCCAGTGGTGCGGGGAACTGCCTCATGAAGCGCTGTACGATATAGTCCAGGCCAGCCAGTCCAGCTCCGATCCGGGTCAATATATGCGCGATACTGACCTCACAAGTTCTGGCGAACAACAGGCGATGTTTGTGCAACTCTTCGCCGCGCTGGAAAACCAGGGCGTATTGGATGATGGTTGGCAAATGATGCCGCGCCTGAATCTGGTGACGCGCGAGTTTCAAAGCGCCAATAATGATGAGAAATGGGCTGACTAGGCGGATGGGCTTGGCTTTGGTGGCATGGACAGCGCCGCGGCCTTCTCGCTGTCGCAGAATGATTGGCTCTTGATCGCTCTGTCCTGGTCAGCGCAACGCGACCTGCGCGAATACCTGGAGATGTGGGGCTATATTTATAGCGACGACACCCTGGATCATGTCGCGGGTTTGAACCTGCCAGCGCTGGACCCAGCCTATTATGCGATTGGCAGCACCGGACACTGCTTCGGGTTTGATCACGATGAGCTGCCGATCGATGGGCACACCAGCTGGCCATCTAGCACAGCCTTTTCCAAAGTTGCGGCATTCACGCCGGATTATCTCCGGTTTGCCGGGCATGAGCACGATGAGATGTGCTCCTTCGGCGAACCGCTCTCGACCTCGAACTAGAAATTCACGCGGTTCGAAACGGTGCCGTCGACGATCAGGTTTGATCCGGTCGTATACGCTGATCGAGGACTGGCGAGGAATACGGCGGCATCCGCAATTTCCTGCGGCGTCGCACAGCGCCCGGTGGGGTTGCGTGAAACGGCCTGTTTGAAGAAGTCCGGCATATTCTGCTCGACCATATGCCAGACGCCGCCTTCGAAATAGACCATGCCTGGCGAAACCACATTGGTGCGGATGCCGCGCTTCGCATGCTGGCGCGCCAGGCCTTTCGCCATATGAATAAGGGTCGCCTTGATTGGTCCATAAGAGGCGGCATTGTCAGCCACGGCCGCAGAGATCGAGGCGATGATGATAAAGGCCGCATCGCCCTTTTCGTCGGCCGCTTTGCCGAGAAAGGGCTCAGCCGCGTCAAATGCGTTCACCGCGCCCAAGACATCGAGTTGGAAATTCTGTTTCCACGACTCCGGGTCATTGCCTTGCGCCATGGCCCCCGCATTCGAGACCAGAATGTCGATGCCGCCCAGGTCTTCTGCCGCGCTTTTGATCCAGGCCTTTAATTGCTCGCCTTGTGTGACGTCGACAGAATCGCCCGTGGCGCGAACGCCTTTGGCTTCCAGTTCGCTAACCGCTGCCGAAACCTGATCTGCGTTTCGCGCGCAGATCGCGACATTCGCACCTTCATCCGCCAACGTATCGGCGATCGCGCGACCGATGCCCCGCGTCCCGCCGAGAATGACGCAATTTTTGCCGTTTAGCTTGAGGTCCATGTTCAGCGCTCCGATGTGTTTGCCTGGAACTGTCTTAGAAGGTCCTCTAACCGGCGATAAGGCCTCACGTCGGAGCAAGGCTAAAGCGCGAGCTTCAAGGCCTTGGCAAAAACGCTTGGCAAATGATCCAACGCGATCTTGATCGGAGTCGTTTGCGCGCAATTGTCCGCGCGCGCCCGCCAGACTTTCAAGGTCAGGCCGAAATGCGTGAACACATGCCGGACTTCTCCAATTTCCTCCCAACTCCCCTGTGAGGGGAATTTTGGTAGACCCAACTCGCCTGACCAACTCGATGTGGGCAATCCCATCATGCCCCCCAGTAAGCCGCGGTCCGGTCGGGTTTCCGTCAGCACGGTGCGATCTGGACCGACCAAGACATAAACGTGGCCGAGGCGTTTTGGCTTCGGGCTCTTCTTCGGCTTTATCGGATACCGTTCTGGCGCTCCCTCAGCCCGGGCCAGGCAAAAGCTGCAGACGGGACAGATCAGGCAGTTCGGCGATTTCGGCGTGCAAATCGTCGCCCCAAGATCCATCAGGCCCTCTGCAAACTCGGCCGGGCGATCCTCCGGGACAAGTGCCTCCACCACGGATTTCAGATGGATTTTTTCGGCCTTCCACGCCCCTTTGAGGGCCAGCAAGCGGGCAAAGACCCGATCGACATTGCCATCAACCGCCGCGGCGCGGCGTCCGAAGGCGAGCGCGGCAATGGCGCCTGCTGTGTAAGGCCCGATGCCGGGCAAGGCCCGCAAGCCGTCCACGGTATCAGGCCACGCACCCAGCTCCGTCACGGCCCGGGCGCATTTCAGAAGATTGCGCGCCCGCGCATAATATCCGAGCCCGGCCCAGGCCCCCATGACATCGGCATCGTCTGCCGCCGCCAGGGCTTCAACGGTCGGCCATCGCTCCGTGAAGGTCAGAAAGTAGCGCGTTGCGTGCGGCACCGTGGGCTGCTGCAACATGATTTCGGCCATCCAGACGCGATATGGATCCGGACGAAATCCTTGCGCGCGTGCGGCAGGCCCAGCGCGCCAGGGCAGCTCGCGCGCCGAAACGGCGTACCAATCGAGCAGTTCTTTGCTAAAGTCTGCAAAGTGTAACTTTTCATCCATGTTCATGCCGGGCAAACTGATCCGAATGGTAAAACGATCAAGCCTCGATCCTTTGGAAGAAGCCCGCGCGCGCGTCAAACTCCGCTATGCGAAAGCCAAGCCCGTGCACCCGGGCCCCGGGACGATCGGCAAAGCGGCGATGCGGCTTACCCGCAAGAAACTGCCCAACAAGGCGCCCACGCTGAGCCGCCTGAAAGTACAGTGGACGGACATTGTGGGCGAGCAATTGGCGCGCTTGTGTCGTCCGGAAAAACTCACACCGACAAAGGGCGGGCGCCGACTGACGCTAACCGTGATTCCCGCCGCGGCGGGGCTCGTTCAGCACCAGAGCGAGATTATTCGGCAGCGCGTCTCGGTCGCTGCTGGCGGAGACATTACCGCCATCAAGCTCCTGCAAGGACACTTTGGATCCGCCCCCAAGGCAGCAAGCCGCCAGCACGTTCCGCTGACGCCGGAACAGCGGGATGCCTTGCTGGCCAGCGCCGAAACAATTGATGACGAAAAACTGCGCGCTGCAATTGTTGCGCTGGGCGAAGCCGTGCTATCTGTTGAACCTGAACAAGATAAACCCGAAACGCGTCCCCACACGCTCCCATTTTGAACTCCGAAAGGTTCGTCCATGTTTCGATTGTCCCGTCGTGCAGCGCTGATCGCTGTCTCTGCCATTGCCCTCACCGCCTGCGGCGCCGCAGATTCGAGCAATGCGCAAACCTCGGGATCAGGTGATGTGGCACTGACCGATATTGCGCTGGGCGCCGATGATGCTCCGATCACAATGGTCGAATATGCCAGCTGGACCTGCCCGGCCTGTCTGCAATTTCACACCGACGTCATCCCGATGCTGAAATCAGAATATGTCGAAGCTGGTCACGTGAAATTTGTGTTTCGCGAGTTTCCGACGCCGCCAGCAAACATTTCAGTTGCTGGCTTCGCGCTGGCACGCTGCGCTGGCGAAGATAGCTATTACGATGCGATCGATGACCTGTTTGCAGCGCAAACCAATATCCTAAATCTGGCCCGCTCCGGCGGCGATATAGAAGGTGCTTTGCGCACGCTCGCATCGAGCTATGGGATTGAAGGCGATGGATTTACCGACTGTTTGAGCAATCAGGACGTCACCTATGCGATCAGCGAATCCGTGATGAAAGGTGACAGCCAGGGGGTGAATTCCACCCCCACCGTTTTCATCAATGGCGAAAAGCTGCAGGGCTATGACTGGCGCTCTGCCGAAGGCATGAAAGCCCTGCTCGATTCCAGACTGAATTTGCCTGCAGAAGCAGAAACGACCGACGAATAGCGGTCATTTCGACGCCGCAACGGCTTTAACTTCTTGGCAACCAATCCGACTCAGACTGTTAAGGAAAGGTTATGAGAATGATCCGATTCACCCGTCGTGGCGCAGTAGGCGCCCTCGCTGCTTTGGCGCTTTCCGCCTGTGGCTCCAGCTCCGAGAGCGGAGACTCAAACGGTGATTCTGGTGCGTCCAGCGGCGGCGATGTGGTCCTTCAGGACATTATCTTTGGCGATCCTGACGCGCCGGTGACGCTGATTGAGTATGCCAGCTGGACCTGTCCGGCCTGCCTCGATTTCCATTCTCGCATCATGCCGACCATAAAAACCGATTATATCGATACAGGAAAAGTCCGGCTTGTATTTCGCGAATATCCCACACCGCCCATGAATATAGCGGTCGCCGGGTTTACACTGGCCCGCTGCGCCGATGATGAAACCTATTATGACTTACTCGATGAGCTTTTCATGCGTCAGGACGCTATTCTGACGCTGGCCCGTCAGGGTGGCCCGGTCGTGGAAGCCCTACAACAGGTCGGCGCCAATCATGGCATTGCCACAGAAGCAGATTTTGAGGCCTGTCTGGCCGATCAGAACAGCCGCGATGCCATTCGGGCATCGATTGCGGCCGCACAGAGCAAAGGCGTGGCCGCCACGCCGACCTTCTTTTTAAACGGTGAAAAGCTCGACAATAATGTGCGCATTTCAACCGCCACTTTTACCGCTGTGCTGGACGAAGCGCTCGGTGAGCCGGCCGACGAATAGGGATTGAGGGGGGCTGCATGCAGTTAACCGAATTACGCATTGCGGGCTTCAAGTCATTTGTTGACCCTGAAGCTGTACCAATCCGACCCGGTCTGACCGGTATTGTCGGCCCGAACGGATGCGGCAAGTCGAATCTGCTGGAAGCCATGCGCTGGGCAATGGGCGCCAATTCCGCCAAGGCCATGCGCGGCGGTGAGATGGATGATTTGATCTTTTCCGGGGCTGCCGGGCGCCCGGCCCGCGAACTCGCGGAAGTCACGCTTGTGCTCGACAATAGCGCCCGCACGGCACCGCCAGAATTTAACAGTTCAGACACGCTGGAAGTGATGCGCCGCCTCAAACGAGGCGCGGGTTCGAGTTATAAACTGAATGGCCGCACGGTGCGCGGCAAGGACATCAAACTCCTTTTTGCGGATGCCTCGACCGGTGCCAACTCGCCCTCGCTGGTGCGCCAGGGCCAGATCAGTGAGCTAATTGGGTCAAAGCCGCAGAATCGCCGTCGCATCCTGGAAGAGGCGGCAGGTATTTCCGGGCTCAACACACGACGCCATGAAGCAGAGCTGAAGCTGCGCGGTGCTGAGACCAATCTCGAACGCCTGACCGAGGTCTCGGCGGAGGTCGAACGCCAGCTTGAAAGCTTGAAGCGACAGGCTCGTAAAGCGCGCAAATATAAAGAACTGAGCGAAAAGATTTCGGCGCTGGAAGCGTTTCTGGCGCATCTGAAATGGCACACAGCCAAAGAAGACCAGGAAACCGCCGCCGTTTCGCTGGCACGCGCCAAAACCGAAGTCGAGCGGCTCACCCGCGAAGCCGCGATCGCTGAAACCAAGCGATTGGAAGCGAGCGAGGGCATAGGTCCGCTCCGCACTGCTGAAGCAACCGCCTCAGGCAAGCTGGGACAAGCGAAAATTGAACTCGCCCGAGTTGAAACAGAGCGCAAGAATGCGGCCGACTTGCTGGCTGGACTGGAGCGCGAAGCCGAACGCCTGGCCGAGGATATCCAGCGCGAACAGGCCCAGAAAGAAGAAGCCGAACGCACGCTCGCCGACGCCAAGGAAGCCCTCGCTGCCCTGCCGGTCGAGAATGATACGACCAACAAGGAAAAAGAAGCCGACGCCGAACGCGTGCTGGCTGAAGCCAAAACCGCCCTTGAGGCGGCGCAAAACGATGCCGATGCCAAGAGCGAGGCATTCGCCCAGAAACGCGCTGAAATCCAAGCCCTGGAAGCCAATGCGAACGCCCACAAGCGGCGCATGGAAAGCCTGGAACAAGAAGTATCGCACCTGCGTGCTGCCGTCGCTGAGTTACCTGACACATCTGCGCTCACCAATGAACTGGATGTGGCGCGCGATGCGGAAACAGCCGCTGAGACCGCTCTGAAAGCCGCGCAGGACACGCTTGAGGCGGCTGAGCAGGCTGTGCTCGACAAACAGGAGGGCGAACTGACGGCTAAGGCGCCCGCCGACGAAGCGCAGGACGCTCTGCGGACGCTGGAAACCGAGATTGCCGGCCTGACGCGCCTGCTGCGCAAGGCTGAGACCAATCAAAGCCCACCGGTTGTCGAACAAATGCGGACACGGGATGGCTATGAGAAAGCCGTCGCCGCAGCGCTCGGCGATGATTTGCAAGCGCCGACGGACCGGTCAGCCTCGATTTACTGGGGTGGCAGCGTGGTCAAGACACAGGCCCTGCCGGGCTATGCTAAGCCCCTGACGGATTTTGTCGAAGCGCCGGGCGAATTGGCAGCACGCCTGTCGCAATGCGGTGTGGTTTCGCGCTCTGAAGGCGAAGAACTGGCCAGTGAGCTGCTGCCTGGACAACGCCTGGTCACGCTGGACGGCCATTTGTGGCGCTGGGCAGGATTCCCGAGAACGCCAGCAGCCCCTGTAGCGGCCGCTGAACGTCTGGAACAACAGGCCCGCCTGGAAGCCGCGCACGCGACGCTCGGCCCGCAACGTCAGGAAGTATCCGAACTGCAGGCCAGGTTCGCCACAGCCCGCGGCGAACGGATTGGCGCTGAGGAAGACCTGAAGCGGTTCCGGAGCAATGTTCAGGAGGCCGCGCAACGGCTGGAAACCTCGCGTCGCAACCTTGCCAGTGCCAAACAGCAGGCGGATCGCGCCAGCCTGAAAGCTGACGCAGCGAAAGAGAATCTGGCCCGCGTCGAATCCGATTTGGCGATTGCCGTAGAAGCCTATCAGACCGCAGCCAAGCCGGAGAATACGGAAGTTCTGGTCCAGCTCGAGCAGGCCGTTGCTGATTCCCGCCTGCGCCTGACAGCTGCCCGTGAGCGGGAAACCGAATGCCGCGGCCGCCTGACCGACCTGACGCGCAACCGGCAGCAAGCCATGGCCCGACGGTCGGCGCTGGAAGCAGACGTCAATCGCTGGGATGGCCGCCTCAATGCCTCCGCGGCGCGGGTCGAGTCTCTGGTGAAACGCCGGGCTGAAGCCGCCAGCGAGGCGGGACATGCCCGCGCGCGGCCGGAGGCTCTGCAGACGCAGCTCGATGGCCTCGCCACGCGGGTCGAAGGCCTGGAAGCAGAACGCCAGGAAGCCGCTGATACGCTGGCCGCACGCGAAGCCGAGATCCGCGAAGTCGAAGATACGGCCCGTTCAACCAATAATCTCGCCATGAGCGCCCGCGAAACGCTCGCCATCGCCAATGCCAAGCTTGAGAATGCGACCGAGCGGCTGGGCGAAGCCTCGGAAATCGCGCAGGCCCAATTCCAGCGCGCGCCGGAAGGTCTTCTGGCCATCGCCAAAGCAGGCCTAGAAGACGAGGAAATGGAGGCTCTGGACGTCCAGGAAGCCGCCCGGCAGCTCGATTTCCAGCGGCGCGACCGCGAACATCTCGGCGGAGTCACTATGGAAGCCGACGCAGAGGTGGAAGAAATATCGTCTCGCCAGGGCCTTCAGGCGGAAGAAAAAGCCGATCTGACGGCCGCCATCGCCAAGCTCCGCGAAGGCGTCGCCGCGCTCAATGATGAAGGCCGTAGCCGACTCCTCGGTGCTTTCGACCAGGTCAACGAGCACTTCAAGGCGCTGTTCACCGCCCTGTTCCGTGGCGGTGAGGCCGAATTGCGTCTGATCGATGCAGATGACCCCCTCGCTGCGGGCCTTGAAATCTTCGCGCAGCCGCCTGGAAAGCGTTTGGGGACCCTGTCTCTGATGTCGGGCGGTGAGCAAGCGCTGACCGCGACAGCGCTGATCTTCGCCGTCTTCCTGTCGCGTCCATCCCCGATCTGTGTGCTCGACGAGGTCGATGCGCCGCTCGATGACGCGAATGTCGACCGGTTCTGCCGGATGCTGGACGAAATGCGCCAGCGGACCGATACGCGTTTCATCGTCATCACACACAATCCGGTAACGATGAGCCGTATGGACCGCCTCTTCGGTGTTACGATGCGGGAAAAAGGCGTCTCCAAGCTCGTTTCAGTAGACCTGGATACCGCGGAAGAGCTTGTTGCCGCAGAGTAAATAGCGAGCGACTCGCCATGAACACACCCGGAAAAGACGATTTGGCGGAACGTATTGCCCGCGCCAAAAGCGCGCAGGAGCAGCTGGAAAAGAAGCAAAGACAAGCCGATGCCTCGGCCGGGGTGTCTGCTGGCGCCATGGCTTTGCGCTATGGCGCCGAGTTCGGGGCGTCCGTATTTGTTGGGATTATGATCGGTTTGGGGATTGATCACTTCCTCGGAACCGAGCCTTGGGGTCTGTTGATCATGCTTTGCTTTGGTCTCGCCGCGGGTATCCTAGGTGTTATTCGCGCCTACAAGGAGTTGACGGATGCCGCTAATCCGGCCATGAGCCCCGACGAAACGGGCTCTAAACCTGAAGAATAGACGCGAATATGAATCTCTTTTTCTACGGCGCCGCCGACCCAATGAAGCAGTTCGAGGTCCAGAAATGGTTCGAACTTCCACCCCTGTTTGGCTACGATATTTCCTTTACCAATGCGGCGGGCTTTATGCTGCTTGGCGTTGTGCTGTGCATCGCTTTCTTCGGATACGCGGCCTCGCGCGGTAAAATCGTTCCAAACCGCCTACAATCCATGGGTGAAATTGGCTACGGTTTCGTCGCCGATATGATTCGTGGAACCGCCGGCGAAGAGGGCCTGCGCTTCTTCCCATTCGTGTTCACACTCTTCTTCTTTATCTTGTTCGCGAACGTGATCGGCATGTCGCCTTATGCGTTCACGACGACCAGCCACCTGATCGTGACCGGCTTGCTGGCCCTGTTGGTGATCAGCATCGTGATCGTTTTCGGTCTGTGGAAGAACGGGTTGAAATTCTTCGGTTTGTTCGCCCCGTCGCTCGGCGATATGCACATCCTCGGCAAACTGGTCATTTACG
>ERZ1740070.1571-NODE-1571-length-14139-cov-6.292034_pt1 | contig 14139 bp, 9 predicted proteins | sample MGYA00581734_ERZ1740070 | MGnify/ENA primary metagenome ERZ1740070 (study PRJEB43018, sample SAMN04849744) | marine metagenome | isolation source: floating plastic debris | place: Pacific Ocean | collected 2008-09-01 | study: EMG produced TPA metagenomics...
CCCGATCAAACAAACGGGCTCCTAGCACATGTACCCAGGTGCCTGAGAGAGCTAACCCTAATTTAGACACCGCCCCTAAGCTGTAGCCGGCCAACGCAAATGGTTTGCGCCGACCGGCCCAGTCCGACAGCCAGCCAGAGTACAGTTTCAAAATACTGGCTGCGCTCTCAGCAACCCCCTCGATTATGCCGACAGTCCATACGGGCGCACCCAAAACACTTGTCAAAAAAATAGGTGTTAGTGGATACACCATTTTACTAGCAAAATCAGTCAGTAAGCTGACCCAGCCTAACGCTTTGACAGTGCGCGTCAGCCCACGCAATTGATTATTCATAGAATCTTGTTGGGGGTTGCTCAGTTGGATTCTTGCACTAGATGTGTCAACAAGTCATCAATTAATAAATCTAACCCTTGAATGCCTGGAAAACTCCAGTAGGAATCAGGAACAACATAAACACGATTGGTTTGCACAGCCTTTAGCTGCTGCCAAAGAGGACTTGCCTGTAGCTGCTCGTAGGCCGGTTGAGTGTCTCTAAATTCTAAGCCATAGACAAACATAACATCACCATCGGCTTTGGCTAGCTCCTCTAGGCTAATGGAAATGCGAGGACTTCTTTGTAAAAAAACATCCTGGGCAGCTGGTCGTTGAATACCTAATTCGTCAAGAATTTGACCCACTGGAGAGGACTTAACATAAAGGAAAACACCATCGGCCCTTACCCGTACGACAGATACTTCTGGACTGTCTGCCTGTTCAGCGATAGCCGCCTTAAATATGTCCGCCCTTTGCTTATACTGAGCCAGCAGCTGTTGTGCCGTGTCAGATTTATTAACCAAATCAGCCAGGCTTAAAAAACTTTCTCTCCAGGTATCAACTCTGCTACCAATGGCCACTGTGGGGGCAATCTCTGACAGCTTTGAATACAGTCTTCTTTGAAAATCGCTAATAATAATCAGGTCAGGCTGGAGCCGCACAATGGATTCTAAGTTAGGCTGGCCCACATTGCCCACTGATTGAATATCTATTACCTGGTCTGCCAGGTATGGAGGAACCTCATAGGTGCGATTATTAAAAACAACCATCCCAACCGGCTTAGCCTCCAATGCCAGCAGACTATCAAGTACAGCACCGGGCACCAAAGTGATAATACGCTGCGGATCTTCTGGAATAACAGTTTCTCCCAAAGCATGCTGAACAGTACGCATAGGAAAAGAAGCATTCTCAAGACTAGAATGAATCTGCACTCGGTTCCCACAGGCAGAAATAACAACAACGATTGCGATGCTAACAAGAAACAACAAAATGATTCGAGACTGCCAACGTTGTCTTGAGGCCCTGATTATAGATAAAAGATTAAAAACCTGTTTCATTTTTAGAGATTGCTAAAAGTATATTGCTTTTTCTTTTTTCCCTTGCTAATAAATAGATCCAGAACACCAATAATCGACCCCGCCGTAACCCCACATTTATGTCACTAGAGATAACCCAGTATGCTGGGTCGTAGGGCGGCGTTCCGGCCCTGCCCATGGGGAAGCCCAATATGCAATGAGAGATAGCGTGACTACTTCCGGAAAGGGAACTCGGAGGGACCCCAGCAACATCTTAAAACACCCCATCAACATTCCACGCCACGTTTCCTCAACAACCTCTCTAAAGAGTAATTCCCCCCACTAAAACCATAAGCCTAACTTTCAACAAAACCTAACCACCCCCTCAACCCTTTTCCAAAACCAAACGCCCAACCCTATACTGGTTAACCCGCTCCAATTTCATTGCTTTTCCAGATTTTGAAGCCGTTTCCACCTCACCCATAAGCTCAATATCGGCTTTATACACACCACCGATACCGTTATGTTCAAATTTAATGTGTACCGTTATAGCTGATTCTGACTGGGTGATGGTTTCTCCTGCTTTGACATAGTCAAACCAGTCCCAGCCTAGCTGCATCCAAATGTCGCGTTCTGCAATTTGCTCAAACTGGCTCAGACCAGACCAGCCGCGATAGCACATCCTTAATTCAGACCACTCTCCTTGACGATGAACCAACGAGTCTAGATGAGATATTTCTAAGTGGCCAAAAAACTGACCAGTGGGCAAATCAATCAGAGTGGGCGCAAAGCGATGACCGCCAAAGTGGCTACAGCGCCAGACACGGAGATCGGTAGAAGAATAGTCGTCTCGCAGTGTTTGGTAGATAGGGTTACCAAATCGAGAGCAGGCAACATCAACGTTACCGTGGGTGCAGATTAACAGATCGCGGGTAGTGACAACCTGTTGGTAGGCTACAAAGTCTGGCAACCGTTCAGGAGTCTGAAACAGGGCAACGAGGAGAGAATACACCTGATTGTCAGGAACAAGGTATTCCTGCTTGTCGTATTGGTTAAACAGCTGTGTGGGCCGATGATAGTAGAGAACTCGGGTATAGCCAGGATGGGAGTATTCAGAGTCGGGTGCGATCGCAAGTGGTCTCAGCTTTATCCCTTGTTTCACAATCAGGTGCTCAATCAATCCTATAATCGGTCGCATGGCCGGATCTTGTTGCCAATGGGCCATATCCCAGGGCAGCGGCACTTCCACCACAATCCAGCAGTCATACTGACGGGTGCTGCCAATGGGGTCCTCACCATTGTTTTTAGAAATAACAGAGCAGAATTGACAGGTTTCTAACATGGGTTAGCGTTTAAGGAGAATAGTGGTAAGCGGTTGAACCCTCTAGCGGCTATGGTCCGGCAGCGTTGCCTCCACCGTGCGCAGGGGCTGATAAAGCAAGCCACAGAGACCGACAAGGGTCATGGCAATGGAGGCCAGGCCACATAGAACAGCCATGCCAGCGCCGCGCCCGGTACCAAAGACATTGCCAAAGATGGGTGCCAGCTGACCACCCGGCATCATGGCCGGCTCAAAGACTCGGTCGGCCAGGGGCCCCGCCACTAGACGCCCCAAAGGGGCCATCAGCCCTTTGATTAGCACGCTAATGGAAAATACTCTTCCCTGCAGGTCGGGTGGTACCTTACTCAGCCAGATAGCGTTGCCGGAGCTACCCATCATCGGGAAATTAAAGGATAAACAAAACTGTGTAGGAATCCAGAAAGTAAGGCTGTGGCCTACGCTAAAGCCCGCCCGACTCAGACCCGCCCCGACCATACCCAACAGCACACCATAAATGCGGGGTCGTGGCCCGCCCCAGGTGGTCATGACTATGGCGCCTACCACCCCCCCGATACCGGCTGTAGCATAGACCGTTGCCAGCACCTGGGCCGACCCACCGCTGCGGGCCAAAATCATTGGCGCGTGTAGGGCGGAGGTAATTTGAAAGACCAGTTGAAACAGGGCAGCCACCGCTAAAATCCCCACCATGCCGGGTCGCTGAGAGAGATAGCGAAAGCCAACGGCCAGATCTTTACGCAAAGTGAGGGGAACACTTGGCACCTCAGGTTGAGGGATAGCGGCTGAGAAAATAGTCAGGGTTGCGATCGCAAATGAGCCTAAATCTATTACTAAAATGCCGGTCAGACCAATTAGGGGATAAACCGCACCTGCGATCGCAGGCCCCAAAATGTTTGAACCATAGCCCGAGAGAAAATTTAAGCTCAAAGCACGGCTATAGTGTCGCTCTGGCACCATCAGTGTCATCGAGGCCGTATAGGCCAGCTGCTGTAGCTGACCAAACATGCCATTAACGGCCCCCGCCCCATACAGGTGCCAGATCTGTAGCTGATTGTTGCTGTAAAGCCCCAAAATAACCACAGTTGACACCGCCGCCGCCGCATCGCCCACCATCATTAGTCGCTTGCGGCTATAGCGGTCTACAATCACCCCCACAAACGGTGTTGCCAGCAGCTGCGGCAGCTGGGTAAAAAAGCCCACCAGTGCGAGTGCCGTGGCTTGTTGAGTCAAGTCCCAGGCCCACAGCGTCATGGCAAAGCTAGTCATCCGACTGCCAACGCTAGAGCCCAGCTGTCCCAGCCAAATGGTCAAAAATGTCCGCATTGCTGTGCTCACGGCAGTGCTAGCTCGCCGACTTGATCGATCACATACTGTTCTCCATTGGGAACGAGGGTGCGAAACAGGTCATTTAAGATCATGTGGGCCGTGACAATACCCGAATTGAGAAACCAAACCTCCAGCGATATCTCATAGACTTCTTGTTGCTGCACCACCTCTAGCTGAGACCAAAGCGGATGTTGTTGTACCCGGCCTAAGACCGAATTTTCCGGATTGTCCTGCATAAAAAACAGCACATCAGCATCTATAGCAGAAAGACTTTCTAAACTAATCGATTTATAGGGTCGATTACGCGGCTGCTGGCTCTCGGGGCGCAACAGACCGGCTTCTGCCAAGATTGCCCCAGAAAAGCTATTCCGCTGAAAAACGCGCACCTGATCGGGGCGAAATCTGGCTACAGAAACCACAGTGGTCTCCAAACGATCACCCATAGCTTGCTGAAACTGGGTGATACGTTGCTCATACTGTTGAATCATGGCAACAGCCTCATCCCGCTTGCCCATGGCTGTTGCACTTGTTAGCACATACTCTTTCCATTCATCTGCCCCACTTGAGGTGTCAATCACTACTGTGGGGGCTATTTGTGATAAACGAGGATAGACCCTCTCACCCCCCTTTGACGCCAAAATTAAATCGGGCTGTAGCTGGACTATCTTTTCTAAATTGGGTTGACGAGCGTGACCCACTACCGTGATATCTGTTGTGTAGTCACTTAGTATGGCCACCAGTTCATCTGAGTTGGCCCGTTGGGGAAACCCACTCAAAGCCGCCCCCTCTGGCTCAATACCCAGGGCTAAGGCATCCACTACCGAACCTAATAAGACTACTCTTTGGGGTGTTTTCGGAACAACGGTTTCCCCTAACCCATGTTGAATGATACGTCCCTCAGATGGGGAGATGGGTTCATAGTTGGGGAGTGCAGACCCGCTACACGAAGAGATAACCGTTGCGGTTACCCATGCCCCAAAGAATCGTCCTATAGGGTTTGTTCTGCGTCGCAGATTAATCATTGCAGTTTACTAAAAGGTAATGGCAATACTGCCAACAACGGTTAATGGCTCTCCTGGGTTTGACCCGCGACGGTCAATACTGCTTTCAAAATAGTCAATATCAAACAGGTTTCGAACGTTGAGGCCCACCCGAAAATTATCTCGCGCATAGTAAACCGCCGCATCGGTGCGCAGATAATCGTCTAATGTAAAGGTGTTGGCGTCATCCCCCGGACGCTCATCAACATAGAAAAGACCTAAGCCAAACCCCAGCCCCGCCAGGCTTCCAGACTGGATCTCGTAGCTGGACCACAGGCTAGCAGTCATATCTGGCACATTCCGGGGGGTGGCCCCATCTGGAAAGCTAGGACTCTCTTCAATTTCTGCATCTAAAAAGCTGACGCCGCCTAGAATATTCCATCCGGGTAAAACCTCCCCAGTGACATCAAGTTCAATCCCGCGACTAGATTGTTCACCAATCGGCACAACAAAATTGCCATTGGTGGGGTCAGTAGCCGCTACGTTTGTTTTGGTAATGTCAAATAAAGAAAGTGTCGCGGTGAGTCGGCCATCCAATAGATTAGTTTTAACACCCACTTCAAATTGCTCACCTTCTTCTGGGTCAAGAAAGTCTCCGTCAATGGTGGTTGAATCTAATGTATTTGGCTGGAACGACCGACTGTAGCTAGAGTAAAACGCCAGCTCCTCAATCGGTTGATAGACAATGCCCACCCTGGGTGTAAAGACTGTATCTGATTGATCTACGTCTTGAGCTGGAGTATTGAGCAGTCCAGGAATAAAAATGGCTTCTGATTCACTGCTTTGCTCAAAGAAATCAACGCGCCCCCCGAGTAGGACATTAAGCTGAGGCAACAGCTCAATTTGATTTTGCAGCAGCAGTCCTACCCGGCTCTGCTCGCTGACAGAGTCGCTGATGGTCAAATTTAACGGTCGTTCAGGCTCAGGAATTAGTCCAATTTGTGGATCAAACAAATTGACTGTTGGAGCAAAGTCGATGGTGGTGTTAATGTCGGAATCTGTAAAAAAGAGATCAACTCCAGCCAATAGGGTATGGTTGATGGACCCGGTCGAAAACTCTCCCTGGATATCGGTTTGAGCTTCGTAGGTTTTAAGGTTGTTATCGTTCGAAGTAAAGGTACGAACAATAGTGCCAGTGACTGGGTCTAACCCTCCTAAGGTTTGATTTAGCTCAGCTCGCAGCGAGTTAAAATTAGTATTTTGATAGCGAAAACGGTTGCGTAATTGCCAATTGTCGCTAAACCGATGTTCTAAGCTGTAGCCCAGACTGGTACTTTCGTTGCGAGCAAAGTCATTAGGCTCTCCAAGAATGGTATCAAGATCGACATCGGCAACCTCATCACCAAGGGCCGGGATGCCGCGATCAAAGGGCCGTTCGTCATCGAGATACTCTAGCTCCAGCGTTAGCTCGGTGCGTTCGCCAATGTCAACGGCAATAACTGGGGCAATAAAAGTGCGCTCCACATCGGTTTCAAAGTCACGAAATCCATCACCCCGTTCAAAAGCGGCATTCAACCGATAGCGAGCACTTCCCGATTCATTAACAGGACCGGTAACATCTAGGGTGGGTCGCAACAGTCCATAGCTGCCTATTTGGGCTGTGAATTCGCCAAACGGAGTATCTAAGGGTTGTTTTGTGACCAAGTTGACCACACCACCTGGTTCAACATTGCCAAAGAGAATTGAAGCAGGGCCTCGGAGCACTTCTATTTGTTCGATATTGGCCGTTTCTCGTAAGCCACCATTTAAGCCGAATGCGGTTGTTCCCAATCCATTCCGTAAAATTGTGGCTCCTTCAAACCCACGAATTGCAAAGTTATCGCCGCTGCCGCCAAAGGTGTTGCTTTGGACCGCGCCAGGTACGTTACGCAACGCCTCATTTAAGCGAATCACCTGCTGGTCTTCTAAAACCGCCTCTGGGATCACCTGAATTGACTGGGGTACATCAATTAGTGGCGTATCGGTGCGGGTGGCTGTGGTGCTATCGGGCACAACATAATCGTTATCATCTTCACCCGTCACCACAATCCTTAGCGACTCCTCAGTTTCACCCGCCTGGGCAATCCCTGGGGTAATGCTCAGCATGAGCCCTGTTAAGGATGGAGTGATTTCTGCGGTGGGCGGTGCGTCGGTACCCGTAATCACCACCTGCACCCGTTCGTCTGGCAATGCGGTTACCTGGAGCAGGGCAATGGCTTCAGCTGGGTTGGATTCTAAAATCTCGTCACCCTCAGGCAGTGCCAAAGTGGCATTGGCAATCTCGGCAATAAGGGCATTCCCAGAGACTCTCAGCGTTGGCGTAGCTAGCTCGTTGGGGCTTTCCACCAAAACCTGCAGACCCGCTGCAGTACCTTCAATCCGTATGCCTGTGATTTGTCCTGGGCTAGCCTGAGCAATTACGTTGAATGGATGCGATCTCGCTGATGCTGTTTCTATCGCAACCAGATTTCCTCCCGCTATTAATAGGGCCAGCAGATTTAACCTTGTCAGTGAACGTTCCATCGGTTTCCTCACACCATGCGCCCAGGGGCAGGGCGCAGCTAAATTTAGGCTTAAAGCCAATAATTATCGATTAGTCTATGGAAGTCGCCCGATACTTGCTAGATATTTCGCGCCCCAAATGCAATTTTTTATCCATAGTGGTTTGGAGTACAGACGGGTGCGATCGCACCCGTCTGCCCAAACGAGACTCAGCCTGCACTTTGCCAGGCCTGCAGCTGAAACAGCTTAGGATTTATGCCATTTTTTTTACGAAAAGCTGTCGCAAAGCGGCTGCGGCTGGTGTAGCCCACAGCGGCTGCCACCTGCGTAATCGATAGATCCGAGGTCATCATCAGTCGTCGAGCCTGGTTTAAGCGACAGTCACGCAGATAGCCAAAGGGCGTAGTTCCGTAAAGTTTATGGAACCCCTGAGTAAGTGTCAGTCGATTGGTGCCCACCTGCCGAGCGAGCGTTTCTAATGAAGGCGGTGTGATCAACTGAGCCCTGAGCAGTGCCGCCGCTTGCAAGATGCAGCCCATATCAGCATCCCTAAACGGAGTCTGAAGCAACGCATTTAGCCGAAGATCCACCAGTTTCAATACTTTTTGAGTCAGATACGTACGGCGGGTCATCCCCTCGTAGGGACAGCTAAGAATTTGCTCAATCAGCAATTTCATCCCAGGGGTCATGGGACAGCGCGTTGCGTAGCTAAGAATGGCTGACTCCTCATAGAGAGTGTCGGTCAAAATGTGCTCTATGCTGAGGCCCTGTTCAAAAAACGTGGTTACAGGGTCAAAAAGCTGGTCGAGCATCGCATCTGTAGAAAAGCTAGTGCCCCCCACCTGCCGCCGATATATCGATTGCAAAATATGTTCAGCGGCTCTGTTGGCCCGAGGAGAAAGATGCTCTATAAACGACTGAGCGTACTCAACTAGCGTAGGGCGTTTGAAGATCACCTCAACCTTAAAAATATGCCGATGTGCCCGCCTGACACCAAACTGCCTGAGGCGAAAGCACGGAATGCAAAGACTGTAGCCGCTGTAGGGACCCGCTAAGTGAAACTCAAATTCGATCCGACTACCGTCCCCCATCAGGTCAAACAGCAGGTCCCGATTGGGGGTGTAATCAATGATCATCAGCGTCAGATCATCCCTGAGGGGAATTTCCTGACGATATCCCTCGCCTAAATCAGACGTATAGAAAAAAACCTGGTCAGCAGAATCTGAATGTAACAGACGTGGATCGCTAGGACTGCCTGGCAAAAGACAGTCAAAGATATGATTCAGCTGAAGTTGGGTCGTCATGATGCTTGAAGCTGCCAGCTGCCTATCTAATGAGATTTTTTTGCATTATGTCATGTTTTTTGATTGTTGACTTTGTCAGTAACCATTGGTCGGATAATAGAGACACCTCCATATCCGTGGCAGCTCCAGTACTGACTAAAACTTAGCCCCCATGACTGTGATCTAAAATCATTGGGCTATAGCTACAGAAGATTTGTCCGAGAACCCTTAGCCGTTTATATCTAAATAGAGCACAGCCACTGCCTACTGCCCATTGCCCTTCATCATCTGGAACATTGTTTTTGCAGCCCTCTTATACCAATTCCAAAAAGTGCACCTACAGTTCAAAAAATGCTATCCCTGACGGTTCCAGAGTTTCAAAACTCAAAACTGGTATTAACCGTTCGCAAGGTACTTGAACAAGTCGTCAAGTACGAGATTAATGGCAACAATATTGCCCGCATTATGCCAATAAGTATCTACGATATAAGCCTGTTGTTGCTGAACTGCCTTAAGTTTTTGCCATAAGGGCTTTTGCGTTATCATTTCGAGTGCGTCTCTATCGACTGTTCTAGCCCAGGAGGTAAAGAAAATAACATCGCCATCAATGTCAGTCAACGTTTCTGCAGATATATTATCTACGTAATAAACGTCATCCCTTTGGGTAGGCGGGCGCTGCAGCCCAATATCATGCAAAATATCGCTTACTGGGTGCTGTTTGCCATAGGCCCAAATTCCAGTACCTGAAGCAGTGCCAGCAAACGATACTTCAATGTCATTACGGCGAGCGCCTAAAGCCTGCTTAAGTTCTTCAATCCTCTGCCAATAGTTGTCCATCAATTGCTGACTTTCAGCTTCTTTATTCAGGGCTTGAGCGAGCTGCGCTAATTCTTCCTTCCAGAGAAGGGGAGGTTTGGGTACATCAAATACAACGGTCGGTGCAATTTGTGACAATTGATCATAAATTGCATCCAATCTAGAGTTAGAGATAATTAAGTCAGGCTGAAGCTGTAAGATTTTTTCGACATTAGGGCTATCTAAATTACCCACAGACTCTACACCTTCTATATCAGCTTGAATTTCCTCTGGCAGTAATATGCCATCGATGAAGGGAAAGGCAATGGGTCGGATATCCAGGGCTAAACAGTTAAAGAAATGATCGGGTCTTAGGGTGACAACTCGTTCTAGATTGTGAGGAATGCAGATCTCGCCCATCGTATGTTGTACGACGCGGCAATTAGTTATCTCGGGCTTAGCCTCTATATCCTGGGGTTCAGTAGGCTGACGCTCAATCACTCTGCCACATGCAGAGATCAACAAAAACAACAAAATTCCAGTAATCAATAAACTCGTAAAGTTACGAAAAAAGCGTTTCATAAGTTAGAATTCCCAGGAAAAACTGCCGACTAAGGTTAAGGGTTCGCCAGGGAAAACCCGATTTCGGTTTTGAGCAGCGACAAAATAATCGATATCAAACAGATTTTCAATATTGAGAGAAATCCGATAATTATCGCGACGGTAAAACACGGCTGCATCGGTACGAGTATAGCTAGGCAACTCAAAGCTGTTATCTAAATCTCCTGGACGCTCACCAGCGTAGATAATGCCTAAACCAAAGCCCAGTCCTTGTAAATTTCCCGATTGAATCTCGTAGGTCGTCCAGAGATTAAACGCATGCTCGGGAACGTTATTTAAGCGATTTCCCTCGTCAAACGTATTGTCTTCGGTAACTTCTGTATCTGTGTAGGCATAGCCTGTAATCACATTCCAGCCTGGTAAAATCTCTCCCCCAATATCGACCTCAACGCCTCGACTACGCTGTTCACCAACTTGAATTGTCTGGGTCGGATCGTTTGGATCGGATGTGGGGACGTTAGAGCGGGTCAAATCATACAGAGCTAAGGTGGCCGATAATTGATCGCTAATGTCTACTTTTACACCAATTTCATACTGCTCACCTTCTTCCGGTTCAGGAGGGGCTGCACTTAACGTTGAGGTCGCCAAATTAAACGATTGGCCATAGCTGGCATACAGTGAAACTGGTTGAATCGGTTGATAAACAATACCAACCCGAGGGCTAAACTCTTCTGCCTGGCTAAATTCATCAACTCCGGATACGGTATCTTGAAAATCCTGATTGGCGATATCAAATCGACCACTTAGTAGCACCTTGAGGTCGTCTGTTAGTGAAATCAAATCTTGCACATACAGACCTGCCTGTTCAGTCATGCTAGTTCTGTCATAGACTAAAACTTCTTCGCTGATGAGAGAACCACCATACTCGGGCTCAAATATATCTAACGGTTCAACTAGCGCTTGGTATGCGATCGCATCGGTGTCTCGCCTGAATAGATTAATCCCGGCTACCAGCTGATGTTCAAGACTACCGGTAGAGAATTCTCCGGTAACGTAATTATCCATGTTGTAGACAGTGTCATCATAGTCTTGTCGATCGTAGGCTCGATTGAGCGTCCGCAGATCATCTTCCAAACCAGTCGAAAAAACAATCTCTCGATCTAGGTTGGTCAACGACGTCCGAAACACACTCCGGAATTGCCAATTGTTGCTGAAACGATGGTCTAGATCATAGCCAATTCTAAACACCCGATTTTGGCTGTTATCAATATCAGGTTCTCCGACAAAGAGATCCCGAGAAATTTCACCATTGGGATTAGATAAGACACTGCCCTCCGCTGGAATTCCGAAATCAAAAGGGGCTTCGATGGCAGAATAGTCAGCTTCTAGCGTGAGTTGAGTGCGATCGCTAATCTGCCAGCTGAGAACGGGGGCCACCAGATAGCGCTGTTGATCATAAAAATCGACAAAACTCTCAGTTGTTTGGGCCGATTCATAGAGCCGATAAAGTACTGAGCCGCTGTCATTGATCGGTCCGCTTAGATCAATGGCTCCCCGATAAAAATATTCGGTTCCACCCGCGAGATCGAGACTATAGAACGGCTCTGATAAGGGCTGCTTGGTGACTAGATTGACAGCCCCACCGAGCTGGCCCTGTCCAAATAGCACGGAGGCAGGTCCCCGCAGCACTTCTACTTGCTCAATATTGGCCCCAAATGATACATCCCGCCCCGTGGGGTCAGGCAAACCATTGATCAAGACACTATCACTCGAATCAAACCCCCTGATCAAGAAGTTGTTACTGAAAGTGCGAGGCGATGTCTGGCCTTGGGCCACCCCCGTCGCATTCTGTAGGACATCGGATAGTTGGGTGGCCTGCTGGTCTTCGATGACCGCTTGGGGAATCACCTGAATTGTCTGGGGAATATCGCGCAGAGGGGTATCCGTTCGCGTACCGACTGTAGCACTCGATGGGTTGTAGCCTTCATCCCCTTCGCCAGTCACCACAATTCTGAGCCGATCATTGGCCTGCCCTGCTTGGGCAACTCCTGGCGTCACGTTCAGCGTCAGTCCACTCGCCCCAGCTACAATTTCGACGGCAGGCGCGGCTTCATTACCTGTAATCGTCACCTGCACGCGATCATCGGGCAATTCTGATACTTGCACCAGCGCAATCCCCGCAATGGGCTCAAACTGCAGAAATTCGTCACCGTCAGGGAGTGTTAGCCCCGCATGGGGGATCTCGGCGGTCACAGCATTGCCCGAAACAGCTGTAGTTGGAACTGTCAGCTCACCGGCCGTGATTTCTAACACTACTCGTAGGCCGACTTCAGTTTCAGCCAAGCGCACACCTATAATTTCCACCTGTGACGTTTCAACCTGAGCTATCCACTGAGCAATGTCCACTGGACTGTTGATGATCTGCACTGGATCATTAAAGCGTGCCTGAGCCATCTGTGGCACCCCAGCCAGCAACACGCCTGCTATACCTATCCTTAAAAGCCTCATCACACTTCCTCACACACAGCGATAGTTGTAAAAAAACTCCTAACAACTACTGCCGAAAGCTTAGGAGAGGTGAATTAAGCCTGTCTATCCTGAAACCGACACTGATCCGAGAAACGACAATTTGTTCCAAAAGTTTACTCAGAAAAGACAATTACCCCGGCTGTGATCCCTGGTTTGAACACCTGCCAGCTAAACACTGACTAGGGAGAATGCCAAACTGCTGCCTAAAGGCAGCAGCAAAATGACCCAGATGGGCATAGCCGACCTGGTTGGCGACTTCTGCCACAGTGCAGTTACCTTCCCGTAGAAGCTGTTCAGCCTTTTGCAAGCGGTGCTGGGTCAGGTAACCGACTGATGTTGTATTAAAGATCTGCTTGAAGCCACGTTGGAGTGTGCGATTGCATACTCCAACGTGCTGGGCTAAGTCAGTTTGTGAGGGTGGGTTTTCCAGACGCGATCGCAAAATGGCTGCTGCTTGATGAATCCGTGCTGCTGTATCCGGTTTGAGCGTTGCGTTTTTGGGTGTTGTACTCAAGTCAAGAATGCTTTCTAACTGTAGCGCCATTAGCTCAAACGCTTTGCCCTGCAAGTACATGCGCTTGATCACGCCCGTAAATGGGCAATCGACCATCTGTTGCACCACTGAGCGGATGCCCCTGGTGGTTTTGGGCAAAAAACGTTGCTGCCAGTCATTGGCCTGTATTAGAGGTTGCAGTGCAGTGGGGAGATCGCCCGCTGGCATGGCGAAGAACTGCTGTAGTAAGTGGGGTGTCATGCGAATATCTATTCCTATTAACCGCTGCGATCGCGATGTAAATACAACGTGACTGGGCTGAATGCCGCTGCCACCCACATATCCCTGTGCTGGGTTGATTAATACAAAATCACCGCTATCGAATGTCCCCGATAAACAGGCTACAAATTGCACTGGATGCTCGTTTTCTGAAATACGCTGGTTCAAGTCGTAAAATGTCCCGTCCACAATCCGCAACCACAATCCTGGCTGTAGTTCCATCACTCGACAGTAGCCGTGACCCAATTGAGATGGAATGGTGTAAAAGGTTTCTAAACGATCAATCGAAGTGACAGGTGCAGCTCGCTGATTATTTTCTCGCCAAAGAGTACTGACTTCCTGCTGAGTGAGGTCGAGGCTCATAGAGGTAGACAAAGAAACTGAGCCCATGTTAATAGGAAATAATCTCAATAGATGAAAAAATTATCTTTAGCTTCTCACAAATCCTATTTAGCCTCTTAGAAAATCTTGACTAAATGCATTTAGTTTTAGAGAGACACAGAGATGGAGAGACACGAAGAGGCAATCCATCTCTGTGAAACTAAGCTTTAGGCATTAACAAAGCCAGGCTACCAAACAGTAAAAACAGCCCTCCCCCCAAGGCCGTAAGGGTGCGTTCTGAAACCCGACCACAGAGCCAGCGACCACAGTTGGTGGCAATGGCTGCACAGATGGCATGGCCAA
>ERZ1740070.1575-NODE-1575-length-14115-cov-5.708393_pt1 | contig 14115 bp, 12 predicted proteins | sample MGYA00581734_ERZ1740070 | MGnify/ENA primary metagenome ERZ1740070 (study PRJEB43018, sample SAMN04849744) | marine metagenome | isolation source: floating plastic debris | place: Pacific Ocean | collected 2008-09-01 | study: EMG produced TPA metagenomics...
CAGAGCCGCGGATGTCGCGGAGTTCTTCGGCGCTCATCTCGTTCAGGTCGCGGCCTTTGAACTTGATAGAGCCGCCGACGATGCGGCCGTTCACGCCGAGGTCCTGCATCACGCCCAGCGCCACGGTGGATTTTCCGCAACCGGATTCGCCCACAAGGCCCATGGCCTCGCCGGGTTGGACGGTGCAGGAGAAATCCATCACGGCGGGGATTTCGCGCAGACGGGTGAAGAACGATATCGAGAGTTGGTCGATCTCAAGGATCGGACCGTCATAGGGTTTTTGGGTGGCCATAATAGCTTCCTTTTTAAGTCCGATCAGTCTCTGAGAGATTCCTCGCGCAGGCCATCGGCCAGTAGGTTCAGACCCAGCACCAGCGTCAGCAAGGCGAACGCGGGCGGCAGGGCAGGGTGCAGGTAGATCGAGAGGAGCTTGCGGCCCTCGTTGATCGTGCTGCCCCAGTCCGGGCTTTCCGGCGAGAGTCCAAGGCCGAAGAAACCCAAGGTCCCCAAAAGAATCGTCGTGTAGCCGATGCGCAGGCAGAAATCGACGATCAGGGGGCCGCGTGCATTGGGCAGGATCTCCCACAGCATGATATACCACGGGCCTTCGCCGCGGGTCTGGGCGGCGGCCACGTAGTCGCGGGTTTTGATGTCCATCGCGAGGCCGCGCACGATGCGGAAGACCGTGGGCGAGTTCACAAAGACCACCGACACGAAGACCACCAGCAGGTTTGCCGGGAAGCTGATAATGCCCAGCGGATCAGCGTTCCAAGCGATGCCCAGATAGAGCCATGCGCCGATCACCAGCACGAAGGCCAGATACATATTGCGTTTGGCAGGCTGCGTATAGAAGCGCGAGTTCATCAGGATCACCATGAAGACAATCGGGAAGATGAACAAAACGCCTGCCATATAGACCGGGATGCCGGTTGCAACGATCTCAGGCGTGACCAGCAGATAGAAGAGCAGGATCACCGGGAAGGCGAGGATCAGGTTGGCGAGGAAGGACAGGAACGTGTCCAGCTTGCCGCCGTAATAGCCTGCGGGCAGGCCTAGTGTGATACCGACCATGAAGGCAAAGAGCGTCGCGAAGGGCGCGATTTTGACGACCTCCCAGCTGCCTTTGACCATGCGGGTAAAGACGTCTCGGCCCAGATTATCGCCGCCCAGAAGGTAGTAATTGTAGACGCCTTCTTCATCGAGGAAGGTGCCCGGTACCTTGTTCTTCATTGAGGCGAATTGCTGCAACCCGTCATGGGTTACGATCATCCCCATCGCTCCGAAGACGGCGGTGAAGACCCAGAACATCACCAGCGCAAAGCCGATCATGCCGATGGTCGAGTCAAAGAGTTTGCCGTAAAGCCCCAGCTTGCGCTTATAGACAATCGAGGCGGCGAACAGGACGATCAGAGCGATCCACACAGGGGTGAACTGACCGATGATGCGGATGATGATCTCACCCCAGATTAGCGGTTCCATATTATTCCCCTTACGTGACGCTGATGCGCGGGTTGAGATAGACGTAGCCGATATCCGAGATCAGCTGCGTCGTCAGAACCACCACGACCGAGACGACCGAGACCCCCAGAAGAAGCTCGATATCGTTGTTGCCTGCGGCCTGGACGAGGGTCCAGCCGAAGCCCTTGTAGTTAAACAGCGTCTCGACAATGACGACGCCGTTAAGCAGCCAAGGGAACTGCAACATGATGACGGTGAAGGGGGCGATCAGCGCGTTGCGCAAGGCATGCTTGAGGACGATGTTGCCAAAGCTGACGCCTTTGAGACGCGCAGTGCGGATATATTGCGCGGTCATGACTTCCGTCATGGAGGCGCGCGTCATCCGTGCGATATAGCCCATGCCGTAAAGTGCGATGGTCAGCACCGGCAGGGTGAAATTGGCAAAAGTGATGTCATCCATCGCCGATGTGGCGGTGCCTTTGAACCATTTCAGGCCCACGGCCGAGGATGAAAACACCGCGATAAAGATCACGCCGGAGACGTATTCAGGTGTCGCGGTAGACAGGATCGAGACGGTGGAGAGCGACCGGTCGGTGCGCGAGCCTTCCCGCATCCCCGCCAGAACGCCGATAATCAGCGCACCGGGCACCATGACCACCATCACCCAGAACATCAGCTTGCCCGTGAGGCCCAGCCGCGTGGCGATGATACTGCCAACGTCATCCTTGAAGACCGATGATTGCCCCCAATCGCCTTGCAGGATCCCGCAGAAGGTCGGCGCGTCTTCTGGTGCCATGCCCTGGCCGATGCAGCGCCCGCGAACGGTGCCGTCAGTGCCTTCGATGACATAGCCCGGCAACACACCCAGCCATTGGCCGTATTTCACCGGCAGCGGTTGTGCATAGCCGCGATTGGCAAGCCAGCTGGTGACGGCGTCGTCACTCATCCGCTGGTTCACCTCGGATTTGGCGAGTTTTTCAAGATTTGGCGACAGATTCGTCAGAAAGAAGACGATAAATGTCAGGCAAATCGCCGTGAGGATCATGACCCCCAAGCGGCGTAAAATGAACAATCCCATAGTGACCCCTGTTGGTCGGCTGGTTCAGACCGTGCGCTCTTTTTGAACGTCTAAACTGATCTTTTAACCGGCAAAAAGGGCCGCCCTTGTGGGGCGGCCCGTTGTGTTTGGTTAAGCTTTGACCGACCACTTATAGATCTGCGGCAGATAGGCGATATGCATATCCGCGTTTGCGATCGTGCCGTTGTTGTGGCGGTAGAGCGAGCGCCAGTAAGGCTGGATCGTCACGCCTTCCTCGGCCATGATCGCTTGCAGTTTGCCCATCACTTCGCGGCGCGCATCGGCATCCGCGATGGAGTTGGCTTCGGCCAGCAGGCTGTCGAACTCGGCATTGGAGAAACCGGATTCGTTCCAGGCTTCACCCGACCGGTAGGCCAGCGCAAGGATCTGCGTACCTAGCGGGCGGTGGTTCCAATTCGTAGAGCTGAATGGATATTTGACCCAGTCATTCCAGAAGGTGGAGCCAGGCAAAATCGTCCGCTTCACGTTAATACCTGCGTCGCGCAACTGGGCTGCCACCGCATCGGTGGTGTTCTTGCGCCAGTCATCGTCGATCGACATCAGCTCGTGCTCGAAATCGGCCATACCGGCTTCTTCCATGAGAGCTTTTGCTTTGGCCGGATCGTGGGGCAGGCGGCCAACGCTGTCGTCATATTCCGGGTGCACCGGGCCGACATGCTGGTTGTCTGCCGCCACGCCGCGGCTGGCATAACCCAGCTCAAGGCAGACTTGGTTGTCGACGGCCATCGCCAGCGCCTGACGGACGCGCTTGTCTTCGTAGGGCTTCATGCCGTTCACTTCGGCTTGCTGGTTCGGGCGGATCGCGATGGTCGCGCCAGAGACCACTTCGGACTGTTCCCAGCCGATGGCGTTGAAGATGTCGATAAAGTCACCGACGGTTTCATAGATCAGATCAACCTCTTCGGCTTCAGCAGCCGCGACCCAAGCGGAGGGATCGGTGCCGTAGTCGATATATTCGATCTTATCTAGGTAGAAGCCGCCTCCTTCAAAGGCGGTGTCACCCCACCATTCATGCTCCCCACGCTCGATGATGGCTTTGACGCCCACTTCGTTTTGCGTGATGACCATTGGGCCGGTGCCGACGAGTGTCGACAGGTCTGCGGCGGGGTCATAATTGGCGTGCACAACGGCTGCCGGATAATCAGCAAAGCCAGGAATGATGGTGATATCGGGGGCGGGCAGGTTCAGTTTGACGGTGCTGGCGTCCACAACTTCAATCGCGCCCTCGATGGCTTGATTGGTGTCATCGTCGATCAGTGTCGCCATGCGACCGGCCATCGAGTTGCCTTCGACCGTCTTATCGCACCAGCCAGCGATCACGCGGGCCACGTCGTCTGCGGTGAAGTCGTCGCCGTTGTTCCACTTGACGCCCTGACGGACGTTCAGCGTGTATTCTGTGGCGTCGTCATTGACGTCCCAGCTTTCCAGCAGCATGCCGCGGAACGAGCCGTCGGAATTGTATTCGACGAGGTATTCGATGGTGCCCGCTGTGACATAAGCCATCTGGGTCCAGTCATAGGTGCGCGGGTCCTTGTGGGCGCGCACTTCCATTTGCATGCGGGCCATACCGCCCTTTTGGGCGTGGCCTGCCGCGCGGGCGGGGGCGTTCATGCCGATCAAGGCATAGGCGGCAGCCGAGCTTGCGCCCAATGCGGTCGCGCGGGCGAGGAATTCGCGGCGGTCCAGAAGACCTGCTTTGAATTCGTCCGCATAAAGCGACACGGCATGGTGCAAAGGCTTACCTTTTACGGTGGGGTGCGTCATTCTCTTCTCCCTGTGACACATTTATTCTTTTTATGGATCGGACAGAACTCAAAGCGCTTTTAAAAAGCGATGTGCCCTGTCGACAATTGCTGAGTGTAGGCAGTCTCTCCGATCCGGTTTCCGCATGACGCACCATAAACTTACGGGCGTCAACGGTCGCTTTCGTCATTTCGAATAACAAAAACGACATTGGGCTATAACAAGAGCGACGCATCGGGGAGAGTCAACCAATCAGCACGAGACATCGCATGGTTTGGCGGAGCGGACCTGCCCATTCCGTGCGCCCAAGATGACGTAAGGTCCGGCGGGGCAATGATCCCTCAAAGCCGCAAAGAAAAACGGCCCGCTCAGGAAGGAGGGGCCGTAGATCGTATGGTTCGGCAGACTAAAGCTGCGCGATGTCTATGCCTAAAACTGATAACTTGCCGTTACTTTGAACGTTCGGCCCGGTTGCGGCAGGTTGTTGGGATAAATCGTGTAATCCGCATCAAAGGCGTTATCGACACCAAACTGGATTTTTGTACCGTTTAGCGCTTCGCTGGTCGGCTCCCAGATCGCATAAAGATCCAGACGCTCCCAGGCCTCGCCCGGTGCAACCGTTTCCGGAGTGTCGTCTTGATCGGCGGCAAATGTCGCGCGGGCGCCCAGATCCCAGTCTGCCGAAGGACGGAACCCGATTGTCGCGGTCAGCCGGTCTTGCGGAATGGATCCCAGATTGCCACCGTCATCGCGCTCGCCGCGATTGATCGACAGGCCCGAGCGGATGTACCAGCGCTGCGCATCATAATCGAGCTCTGCCTCGAGCCCCCAAAGCCGGGCATCGGCGTTTTCAGTGATGGTGTTGGCGTTGAAAAAGCGCTGATTGAACGGGAAGCCCGGCGTGACGCTGCTGGGACTGTCCGGGAAATCCTCTACGATAATGTCGATGAAATCGTTAACCTGCGCGTTATAGGCGGTCACCGACACATTGAGGCTGTCGCCAGGACGGGCCACATCCACATCGCTGAACCGCGCGCCAATCTCGAACTGCGTGGCGACTTCGGGCTTGAGATCCGGGTTTGGCACGAACGTGTTGTCGAAATTGTCAATATTTCCGGGGGTCTGAATAATTGTCGGGGGGAAACCCGGGATCACGGTGACAGAAGGTTCGCTTGTTGGAAAACCACCAAACGCGAAATGCGTGCCGTCGTTATAGATTTCGCTTAAGGATGGCGCGCGGAAAGCGCGTGAGACGTTGCCGAAGATCTGCCAATTGTCATTTGGTCGATAGCTCAGCCCTATCCGGGGGGAGGTGAACCGCTCGTCCACCTTGTCGAGACTGTCATCATCGGGGTCGCGCGTGTAATGGTCGTGGCGCAGACCCGCGATCAGGTCGAGGCTCTCGCTCAGCTGAAACGTGCCTTCTGCAAAGATGCCCACCGTGCGCGCTGTCGCGTTTGGGAAAGCATTGCGCGCCTCGCCGTTGCGCTCCCCTTCCTGTTCATCGTCAAAGATCTCAAACCCGTAGACCAGATCAACGGGCAGACCGATGTCAAAGGAGGAGCGGTTCGTGACCTCCAGCCCGCGGGTGTTGTAGGTCGTCTCGTCCTCGCGGCCATCGCGGTCGCGATCCTCGTTGATGGTCAGTTGGTTGGCGTAATAGAGCACGCTCAGATCAATGAGCTCATTACCCTCAGGCTTGAAATCCCACGACAGCCGCTGCGTGCGTTGCGAGGCGTCCCGCTCCACATTCTCGTCTGGGTCGCTGACATTGGAAGAGTTCGGCGGCAGCTCCCCGTCATCTTCGTATTGCGAGAAGCTTAGCTCGATCCGGTGATCTGGGTTGGGTTCAAAGCCGAACTTCAGCAAGCTGTTTTGCAGATCAACCTGCGACGCGCCGATTTCCCCTTCATCCTCGCCGCGCTCGAAATCATCACCCATCCGGCGATCCCCGGCGAAGGCAAGAAAATCAAACATCCCGTAATCGCCATAAACCGAGAGGTTGCGTTTCAGGATATCACCGTTGGAGGAGGAGCCAAAGCTGACCCGTGCGCCTGGTGTCTGTCCGGGGCGCAGCAGATCTGCGGCATCGCGCGTCTCAACCGCGATGACGCCGCCCAGCGCTCCAGAGCCATAAAGCGTCGATCCACCGCCGCGTACGACCTCGACTCGTTGAACAAGATCAGGATCAAGGAAAAAGCGGCCCCGGTGGGCCTGACCGAAATTCATTCGCCCACCGTCGAAGCGCAAAACAACCTGACGGTCGGAAAAACCGCGGATGCTGGGTGTATGCGACACGCTGCGTGGGCCACCAAAAATCAAAACGCCCGGCACATCGCCGATCAGTTCGTTGAAGTCTTGTGCCTGACGCCGCTCTAGCGTCTCGCGGTCAATTACCGTCGCAGAGACGGGGCTGTCCAGAAGAGCGCGTTCATCGCGTTGACCCGCGTTCAGGGTCACTGTGCCCAAATCGACCGGGTTGTCCTGCGCGGCCGCACTTGTTGCTATAAAAGCAGTCGTAAAAAGCAAAGCATATCCGTTCATTTGACCCTCCCGAGGTTTCGAACGTGACTACTATTTTGCTTCTTCTTCGGTTCCTGTTCTAAATAGCTGACAAAAATTGTAAACTATTATCATACGACATGCTCTGCTCCGTTTTGTACTGTGGGGCAGGCGCAACAAAAGGATCACTCTTGAGAGCAGCTACTGCTTTGCGTTCGGTTGCACCGGCATGCTGTCAGATCGGAAAGGGCGCGCGTCAGGCCGCGTCGCGAAAGGCGCTGGGGGTCAGGCCGGTTTGGGCCTGAAAGCTGCGCGTGAAATAGGCCGCTGAATTGAAACCCAGCGATTCCGACACCGCTTTGATTGTCATCGACGTATCCGTCAGGCGCCGACGCGCCGCATGGGTGACACGCTCGGTCAAAAGCTCAAGCGCGGACATCGCGCAGCAGGCTTGTGTGGAGCGGGTCAGATGCGTTGGTGTTACGTCAAGGGCGGCGGCATAGCCTTCAACATTCAGCCCTTCATCAATCCGCTTTTCGATCAGATCGCAATAGCGCGTTACAAGGCGTTCTGCGGCGTCGGGCTTGGTCGGCTCTGGCAGGTTGCGCTCTAGCCAGACGCTGATGAGGCCTGCGTGAAACCGTGCGGCCCGTGTGTGCGCGGGCCGGCCGCTGACCAGTTCGCGCTGCAGATTGTCCAGCAAGCCAGTCAATTCGGATTGGCCCGGCACATTGGCCACGCGGATCTGTTGCGGTGTGGCAGGCAAGGTCATCAACGGATCAGAAGGCAGGGTCACGGCCAGGCCATAGCATTGCGGGCCCAGATCGATGGAATGCATGGTTTTCGCAGGCAGAAAAACTGCGTTGCTGGGGCCATAGCCGCGCATCTTGCCAGACACCACCATGCGACCTTGACCCCGTGTGATCCAATACAGGATCGGGTCATTATACGAGTGAAGCGTATCCATGCGCCAACTGCCACCGCGCTGCATCTGCGCAAGCGTTGTCATCTCGATATGATCGATGGGAGAGAAGTCCGTCTGCATTAACATGGTTGTACGCTCTTGGTTGATTTGTGCAACCATCCCAGCGGATTATGGCCTGAATAGGGCGGCAAATGCATGATATTGGTTAGCTCAGTCTTAAAGCCGCCCAATTTCGCATCCGCGCTCGAAACCAGGTCCGCTGTCGCTTCGCAAATTGCCGCGTGGCCGTTTTTGCGGCAAGGCGGGCCTCGTCCAACGAGATGTTGTGGGTGAGATGGGCGATCAGCTCGGATGCGCCAATTGCTTTTGATGACAAAAGAGCGGGGTTCCAGCGCGGCAGCATCCTGCGCGCTTCTTCGACGGCGCCTTGTGCGATCATAAGGTCAAACCGGCGGTCGATCCGCTGTCCCAGCCAATCGCGATCGGCATCAAGCAGAATCGCTTGCACCTGCGCCAGCGGCAAAAGCGGGGCAGGTGTCGCGTCTTGCCAGCTGGCCAGGCCCCGCCCTGTGGTTTCCTGCACCTCCCAGGCGCGCTGCACGCGCATCGGGTTGCGCTGGTCAATCCGCGACAGTGTCTGGGCATCAAGGGTCGCCAATAGTGTTTCAAATCCGTCCTCGGCAACGATCCGGTCGGCTTTGGCGCGGATCAAGGTCGGAGTGGCGGGAATATCAGCCAGCCCTTCCGTAAGCGCGGTAAAATAAAGCCCGGTGCCCCCTACAATGATCGGGCGCAGATCGCCTTTCAAAAGCGGTGCAATATCGCGCAACCAATGACCGACAGAGTAGTCCGCATCAAAGGGCACATGCCCATAAAGCGCGTGGGGCGCCTGTTTCAATTCGCTTTCATCGGGGCGCGCAGTCAGGATGCGCCAGCCGTCAAACACCTGAAGCGCATCGGCGTTTATCACTACGCCGCCTTGGCGTTGCGCAATCTCAAGCGCCAGCGCGGATTTGCCCGAAGCCGTCGGCCCGGCGATCAAAACCGGCTGCTCGGGCGAAAGCCCAGATATGTCGATCAGCGCCATCTGTGAATTATCCGATTTAGAGCCGCGTCTGCCGTTGAATCTACGCGCCTTTTGCGACATTTTACGCCGAACGCAAAGCAGATGGGACATTTGCCATGACATCGACCACCCCCGCCCCGAAATTCAAACGCGTGATGCTGAAGATTTCCGGGGAGGCGTTGATGGGGGATCAGGGGTTCGGGTTGCACCCGCCCACGGTCGAACGGATCGCCGCCGAGGTGAAATCGGTGCATGATCTGGGTGTCGAGATTTGCATGGTGATCGGTGGCGGCAACATCTTTCGCGGGCTGCAAGGCAGCGCGCAGGGGATGGAGCGGACGACAGCTGATTACATGGGGATGCTGGCCACGGTGATGAACGCGCTGGCTATGCAATCCGCCCTCGAGGGGCGGGGCGTCTATACCCGTGTCATCAGCGCGATCCCGATGGATCAGGTCTGTGAGCCCTACATCCGCCGCCGCGCGGTGCGCCACCTTGAAAAAGCCCGCGTGGTGATTTTTGCCGCCGGAACGGGGAACCCGTATTTTACGACAGACACCGCCGCGACTCTGCGCGCCAATGAAATGGCCTGTGAAGCGATTTTCAAAGGGACCAAGGTGGACGGTGTCTATGACAAAGACCCGGTCGAACATGCCGATGCGGTGCGTTACGAGAACGTGACCTATGACGAGGTGCTCCAAAAGCACCTTGGCGTCATGGATGCCAGCGCCATCGCATTGGCGCGCGACAACAACAAGCCCATCATCGTCTTTTCGCTGGACGAGCCGGGCGGCTTTGCCGGCATTCTTGCCGGGCAAGGCACCTATACAACCGTTCATGGTTAACGATATAGATAGGAAAAGCCGGTAAACGGCACGCAATTAGGACCGAGTGGGATCATGGCAGACGATATTGAGATAGACACCGACGATCTGGAGCGCCGGATGGACGGGGCCATAAATTCTTTGCGCACAGAATTCGCGTCTTTGCGCACGGGTCGGGCCTCGGCCTCGATGCTGGAGCCGGTCATGGTTGAGGCTTACGGCCAAAAGACCCCGATCAATCAGGTGGGGACGGTTAACGTGCCAGAACCGCGTATGGTGACCGTCAATGTTTGGGACAAATCCATGGTGAATGCCGTGGAAAAAGCGATCCGCGAAAGCGGACTGGGGATTAACCCGCAACTCAATGGCACGATCATCATGCTGCCGATTCCCGAATTGAACGAAGAACGGCGTCGTGATCTGACGAAAGTTGCCGCGCAGTATTCAGAAAGTGCCCGCGTCTCGATCCGCAATATTCGCCGTGACGGCATGGATCAGATCAAGAAGGCCAAGGCGGATGGGATGTCCGAGGACGACCAGAAGCTTTGGGAAGGCGAGGTTCAGGAGTTGACCGACCGCTTTATCAAGCAGGTCGATGACGCCCTTGAGGTCAAGCAAGCCGAGATTATGCAGGTTTAACGGCATTTGCCGGAAAGGGCCGTTTTGATGGCCAAGACAACGACCTCTCCCGATCATGTTGCGATCATTATGGATGGCAATGGCCGCTGGGCGCAGCAGCGCGGCAAGCCGCGTTTGTTCGGCCATCACGCCGGGGCCAAACGCGTCCGCGAGATTGTCGAGGCGTGCCCGACGCTGGGTGTGAAATACCTCACGATCTTTGCGTTCTCGACCGAAAACTGGAAGCGCACGCAGACAGAGGTCGCAGGCCTGATGCGTCTGTTTCGGCGCTATATCCAACGCGAGGCGCGCGCGCTGCTTGAGGCGGGTGTGCGCGTTCGTTTTATCGGAGACCGGGTGCGTCTGGAAGACAGCCTTGTAAAGATGATGGACGATCTTGAGATGCTGACGGCGGATAATGACGCCGTCCACCTGACCATCGCGATTAACTATGGCGGCCGTGACGAGGTGGCCCGCGCCACACGGCGGCTGGCTTATGATGTGCAAAACGGCAAGCTCGATCCGCGCGACGTCAATGACGAGACGTTCACGCGCTATCTTGATACCTGTTTCGTGCCCGATCCCGATCTGGTCATTCGCACCAGTGGTGAGGCGCGGATCAGCAACTTTCTTTTGTGGCAATCGGCCTATTCGGAATACGAGTTCGTTCCCACGCTTTGGCCGGACTTTAGCGCGGCCGAGTTCGAAAAGGTGTTGGCACGGTTTGGCGGGCGCGAGCGCCGCTTTGGTGCTGTCCTGACATGACCGACATGGCTGCGGCCAAATGGGATGACCTGCGCACCCGGCTTGTGTCGGGCGCTGGTATGGGTGCCATCGGTGTGACCTGCATTCTGGCAGGCGGCGTTTGGTTTCAGATGCTTGCGGTCTTTGTCACCGCAGTGATGATCTGGGAACTGGTCATGATGATCCGCCCCGATGCGCCGACGCCCGCGATGTTGCTGGCGGCGCTCACCGCCAGCCTGCTGTCGGGCATGTTCGCAGCCGAGGAAAGCTGGATCTTGGTGCTGTTCATCCTGCCGCCCACCCTTGGCCTGCTTGCCTTGCCGCGCGAAAAGCGGACGTTTTTCGCCTTCGCGCTGTGTATTCTGATCGCGGGTTGGGGCCTTGTGACGTTCCGCGAGACCTACGGCGTTGTCTGGCTGCTTTGGCTGGTGCTTGTGGTTATTGCGACGGATATTTTTGGCTATTTCGCAGGTCGCATTTTTGGCGGGCCGAAGTTCTGGCCCAAGATCAGCCCCAAAAAGACGTGGTCCGGCACTGTTGCTGGCTGGGTCTCGGCTGCCGGGATCGGGATCATTTTCGGCACGTTTACCGATGCGGGGCCGGATTTATGGTGGATTTCGATGCTGCTGAGCTTTGCTTCGCAGATGGGTGATATCGCGGAAAGTGCGCTGAAACGGCGGATGGGGGTCAAGGACAGCTCGACCCTGATCCCGGGTCATGGGGGGCTCTTTGATAGATTTGACGGGCTGCTGGGGGCGGCGCTTTTCATGCTGGCGATCTCGCTTTTCGTGGATGTGCCGCAGGTTCAGTTCTGATGCGGCCCCCGAAACGCAGGAAAGTGTCTATTTTCGGGGCCACCGGCTCCATTGGGCAAAACACCATTGATCTGATTGCCCGCGATCCGGATGCATATGACGTGGTCGCATTGACCGGTCGTGCGAATATCGCGCAACTGGCGGAAAACGCGCGGCGGCTGAAGGCGGATATTGCGATTACGGCCTATGAGGATCGTCTGGACGATCTGCGCGCAGCCCTTGAGGGCACAGATGTCGAGGTTGCGGCCGGGGCAGGGGCCGTGATCGAGGCGGCGAGCCGTCCCGCTGATTGGATCATGTCGGCGATTGTGGGTGCTGCGGGGCTGCCGCCGGGGCTTGAGGCGCTGAAACAAGGGACGACGCTGGCGCTTGCCAATAAGGAATCCCTGGTCACGGCGGGGCCTTTGCTGATGCAAACCGCGCGCGATCACGGGGCGACGGTTTTGCCCGTAGACAGCGAACATTCCGCCGTATTTCAAGGACTTGTGGGCGAAGATATGGAGGCAGTGGAGCGGATCATCATCACCGCGTCCGGCGGCGCGTTCCGCGATTGGCCTCTTGAGGCGCTGGCAGAGGCGACGCTGGAAGAAGCCTCTTCCCACCCCAACTGGGATATGGGGCAGCGGATCACGATTGATTCCGCCTCGATGTTTAACAAGTCGCTGGAACTTATCGAGACGAAGGAGTTCTTCGGCGTGCGTGCCGATCAGATCGAAACGGTCGTGCATCCCGAAAGCCTGATCCACGCGCTTGTGGGCTTCAACGATGGCGCGCTGATGGCGCATGTGGGCCCGCCCGATATGCGCCATGCGATTGGCTATGCGCTGCATTGGCCGGACCGGCGTGATCTGCCCGTGGCGCGGCTTGATCTGGTGGAGATCGGCCAGCTGAACTTCCGCAAGGCCTGCGAGACGCGTTATCCGGCGCTGAAACTTGCCCGCAACGTGATGGAGACGGGGGGCCTTGCCGGGGCCGCATTCAACGCCGCCAAGGAACGCGCGCTGGACGGGTTCATCGCCGGACACATCAAGTTTACCGACATGGCGGGCGTTGTAGAGCACGCACTTGACGCGATCTCTGCCCAGTCGGGCCTTATCAATGCCACGATCAGCCTTGATAACGTGCTGCATGTGGACCATTTGGCACGACAAGAGGCCGACGCCGCAATCGCGGCGCGCAACAGGTAAGAGGGCAGTTTGGAACTCACCAACTTGATTCCGCAATTCGGCGGGCTGATCTACACCATCGGCGCGTTCATTCTGGCGCTCAGCATTATCGTCGCGATCCATGAATACGGCCACTATATCGTGGGCCGCTGGTGCGGGATCTATGCAGAAGTGTTCTCGCTTGGGTTCGGGCCGGTGTTGTTCTCCCGCGTGGATAAACGCGGCACGAAATGGCAATTCGCACTGCTGCCTCTGGGCGGCTATGTAAAGTTCCTGGGCGACGCGGATGCCGCCAGCGCCAAGGACAGCGCTGTGATGGAGGCCATCCCAGAAGACCGCAAACGCATGACCATGCATGGCGCGCCCTTGTGGGCGCGGGCCTGCACGGTGGCCGCGGGGCCTGTCTTCAACTTCATTCTTTCCTTTCTCATTTTCGGCGCGATCCTCTTTTTCCGGGGCCAGCCGACCGACCCGCTGACGATCGATACACTTGTGGATCTGCCCCCAGCCTACGAAGTCGCACTTCAGCCGGGTGATGAAATTCTTGCGATCAACGGCACGCCGGCGCCCGAACTGGAAGACTTCGATGCGTTTGTGCGCGGTCTGCCGACTGAACAGGTGCTTGAATACCGCGTCTTGCGCGATGGGGTCGAGGTGACGGTCGAAGGACCTTATCCGTATCCACCCCATATCTTGGGCCTCTCGCCGCGCTCGGCTGCGATGGACGTCAATTTGCGGGTGGGCGACGTTATCACGGCTGTGGACAATGCGCCTATCCACACATTTGACGCGTTACGCACGGCTGTTGCGGATGCTGATGGCAAGCCGCTGCAACTGGACGTCTGGCGCGACGGGACCGAGATGGAGTTTGTTCTGGCCCCAAAACGCGTAGACCTGCCGCAGCCCGATGGCAGCGTTGAAACCCTCGCGGGCAACGACCGCGTCGAACTGGAGGCGGGCGACGCCAGCGAGATGCGCACGCCCGGCGGCGGCGGCTGGGGCGCCCCCTGACCCGCCGCCCCTTCTTTTTGTCAAAAATACCCGTCCGGGGAGCACGAGGGGTGGAAAGCCCCTCGCTCCCGACCTCCGCCACGCCGTGCATCCTGAGACGCCCAATACAGCCGGCGCCCCTGTGCATCGCCGCCCGCTCCGCTC
>ERZ1740070.1578-NODE-1578-length-14102-cov-6.033388_pt1 | contig 14102 bp, 15 predicted proteins | sample MGYA00581734_ERZ1740070 | MGnify/ENA primary metagenome ERZ1740070 (study PRJEB43018, sample SAMN04849744) | marine metagenome | isolation source: floating plastic debris | place: Pacific Ocean | collected 2008-09-01 | study: EMG produced TPA metagenomics...
AGCAGGTCGTAGGCTTCTGCAATCAGCTGCATGTCGCCGTACTCGATGCCGTTGTGCACCATTTTGACAAAGTGACCGGAGCCGCCTTGGCCGATGTAGGTAACGCAGGGGCCGTCGTCTACTTGGGCAGCAATCTTGGTGACGATGGGCTCAATGGAGTCGTAGGCTGCTTTACTGCCGCCGGGCATGAGGCTAGGGCCGTTGAGCGCGCCTTCTTCGCCGCCGCTGACGCCCATACCGATGAAGTTGAACCCGGCTGATTCGAGGTCTTTGACGCGGCGCTCCGTGTCTTCATAGAGGGAGTTGCCGCCGTCGATAATCATGTCGTCGGGATCGAGCAAGGGCTTGAGGCTGTCGATCACCATATCGACAGGCTTGCCTGCTTTCACCATGACCAAAATGCGTCTGGGGCGCTCTAGTGCGCCGACAAATTCTTCGAGTGAGTAGGTGGCAACGACGTTTTTACCGCCTGCGCGGTTTTTCATGAAGTCATCGGTTTTTGAGCGAGAACGGTTGTACACCGCAATCGGGAAACCGTTGCGCTCTACGTTGAGCGCAATATTTTCACCCATGACCGCTAGGCCAATTACACCAAAACTCTGTGTCATAAACTTTCCTTAGGTTATCTCTCGCAATTGCGCTAGTAATCGATATCTAGCAGTCGATAGTGCCGGTCACCTGCTCTTCTCAGGTGCTCTCATCAAATATTTTTGATATTTTTGGATGTTCAAAGTCGCCGTCTAAAGTCAACGGTTAACGTGATGAAGTCCAAGAGCAATCTTCGTAGCTCTAAAGACTTTAAACAACGTTGTCAGTTTTTTCCATTAAGGAGAGAGAAAATTTTTGTTAATTCAGGCGATCCCTATGCAATTTAAGCATTTAGATATAAATTTCTTACGGTCGTCCTCTCGGATATCCTGCCTGATTTGGAAAGATCTCCTGCAAAGCAGCCTGACGCTCTTCCACCGTGCCTTCTTCGCTCAGATTCCATAGGGTTTCGTAGAAGAAGAAGCTGACGCCAGAATAGTTGCGATCGCGCACTGCCTCTACCTGCTCCACAATCTGACTCATGGGTACTGATCGTGTGCGTAAGCCACTCAACACGCCTACGCTCGTGGGAATGTGCGACCGGGCAAACTCCGCCGCTTCTTGACCCATCTCCCACACAAAGCGGCCAAGGTCATTGCGATACAGCTGAATAATCAGCTCCTCTACGTAGCCTCTTTTTAGCCAAGTATCCCAATCCTGTAAGTAATACTCGTAGGCGAATACGTGGGGATTGGGGGATACAGACATTACGGCCTGGGATCGATTGGCCTTGAGCGTGCTAAAGACTTCGCCCATGAAGTCTGTGATTCGGTCGGCGCGCCAGCGAGGCCATTCGGCATCTTTAGCATCAATGGGTGGAGATTGGCCATCGTGATCTTGTTTATAAAGCTCGACGGTGTAGGCATCGTAGCCGTAGGCAAAGGGCAGACCCATATGGTCATCTACTTGGAATCCGTCGATGTCATAGTTGCTAGAGATTTCATCAACAAGGCCGAGGATGAATGCCTGGACTTCTGGGTGGAAGGGGTTTAGCCATACGCGTTCGTGGCTACCTTCGGGGGTCGTGAGGGTGCCGTCTACCTTTTGAGTGAGCCAGTCGGGATGACGCTGGGCCAAGGCGGAATCAGCAGGGGCCATGAAGCCGAATTCAAACCAAGGGATCACTTTGAGGTCGCGGCTGTGGGCGAGTTCGATGATTTCGCGTAGCATGTCGCGATTTTGCTGTGCGGCCTCCAGGGCTTCCTGCCGTCCGCTTTGCCCTAGGTCGGGGTAGAGCCCCTGTTTGTAGCCGGTTGTTTGCTGCGCAACCTGGCTGGGATATAGCGTGTAGCCCCAGTTCCAGACTGTAGGATATACCGTGTTGAAATTGAGAGTGCTGAGCTGGTCGAGGGCTGTTTCAAGGTTTGAGCGCGAGAAGAGGACGTCGCTGTCGATGTTGGTCATCCAAACGCCGCGTAGTTCGCTCTGTGGGGGTGCGATCGCCTCTGGCGGAATAAAGGCAACAACCTGCTCATCACCAACTGTCTCTGAAACCTGTGAGTCAAGACTAGCCCGACAGATGAAGGATGCACCATCGGCGATTGTGGTGTTTCGTCTGGGCCGCAGCTGATGCCTACCGTCGGACGCGGCGCCTTCAGGATCAACAATGTAGCCAGCAGCGAGAGCCGCAGCGACGCCTTCTCGTGTGTTTTTGGGAATCAGTAGCGAATCGCGGAAGGTTGCAGAAAGACTACGCGTAGCGTCTGCTTGGTAAGCCGTAGCTGAACCGGATGTCAAAATTGCCAAGGCTTCGGCTCTACCTAGATAGCGATTTGGATAGGCCCCTTCCCCCAGCGCCGCCATGAGTAGGGCTTCAGCTTCGTTTTCGGCTTCGTTGAAGGTCAGGCCAAGGTATTCATTATTAGCAGCGAACGCACCGGGAAATGCTTTGAGCACAGCGTTCGCAAATTCACCTTGCTTAAAGGCGCTGTTGGGAAATCGCTTCTCTAAAGTGTAAGGGTCTAGCACGCCGCGAACAGTCAGAGCCTCTGTGCAAGGCTCAGCCGAATGTCCTGACCAGTAGGGCGAGACCCGAATAACCGGCGACGCATGGACGGCTCCAAGCCTAGTTTGACCAAAGCTACTGAGCAACCCCGAGCAGAAAATCCCAATTATGAATGCAATGCCTATCTGCCTGGATCTGCGTCGCCATTTGTTTAACATCTGTGCGAGTTAACCTCCGCTAATTTTGGCCTTATAGCCTTTGCTGGTGAGCAGGGATACGAGCTTGGGGGCATGCTCTCCCTGAATTTCTATCGTATTGTCTGCCACCGTACCACCCGAGCCACAGCTGGCTTTGAGAGTTTTGGCCAGTGCTGCAAGTGTCTTGGGATTGTGGGTAAAGCCGCTGATAACGGTGACGGTTTTGCCTTTGCGGCCCTTGCGAGAGACCTGTACGCGCAGGGCTTGCTGGTTTGGGGGTAAGTCGGGTACGGGTCGCTCGGTAGCATCAGCGGCTGTGCCGAACTCGGAATAGACCACTCGGTCAGTCGCTTTGTTGCTGGATTTGTCGCCGGAGCGCTTGCGTTTTGCCATGGAGATTAGCAGGTAGGTTTTGGCTTCGACTACGCTCAGCCACCGGGATTAGTCGACACCGAACCCTGAGCGTAGTCGAAGGGTGGCTATTAGAGAGCAGTAATTTTCGACTCTCAGCAACATTGCCTGGTGAGTATTCCTCTCTAGAGAGAGACCTTAACAGATCGACCACTCTAGTAAATTTAGAAAACTATCACCTAGAGAGGTCGGCTGTGGTTCCTATTCGCGATGACAACCCGATTACAACAACACCCTACGTCACGTATGCCTTTATTGGCTTGAATGTGCTGGTGTTTTTATATGAGGCAACGCTCAGTGCCCCAAACCTGGAGGCGTTGTTTAATACGTTTGCGGTGGTGCCTAAAGACCTCAGCATGAGCTTTAATACGGGGTTTGGTGCGCCGCATATTTCGGAGTGGGGGACGCTGCTGAGCGCGGAGTTTTTGCATGCGGGCTTTTTGCATATGGGCGGCAATATGCTGTACCTGTGGATTTTTGGCAACAACGTAGAAGACCAGCTAGGGCATGTGAAGTTCTTTTGCTTTTACTTGGTGTGTGGCGTGCTGGCGTCGCTGTGTCAGTGGTATGTGGCTCCAGCTTCGCCGATTCCTTCGTTGGGGGCGAGTGGTGCGATCGCTGGTGTAATGGGCGCATACATCTTTCGCTTTCCAAACGTACGAGTGCTCACCTTTATCCCAATTTTCTTCGCATCTGTTCGCATTCCGGCGCTGCTGTTTTTGGGTTTTTGGTTTGTAGAGCAAGCCTTTTATGGTGTGGCTAGCTTGGGTGCATCGGCAGATGTTGGCATGGGCGGCGGTGTCGCTTATTGGGCCCATGCAGGCGGCTTTGTTTTCGGTGCGGTTTTGGGTTACTTGCTTGGCCTATTCGACGATGCCGATGAGGATAATCCTAGCTACGCCGCCATCAAAGAAGGCGAAGACGCTTTGAGCGAGCCTTCAGCAGATAATAACAGCGCTGTATAGCTCGGCAATTTAGGTATACTAGCCACACTTAAAACGTGCTTTTGAAAGACGTGTGTGGCTGGTATGGTTCTTCCCAACTTTTTGATTTTTGGTGTGCAGAAGGCGGGAACGACCTCTATATACGATTACCTGAAGCAGCACCCACAAGTATTCATGAGTCCGCGTAAGGAAACGGATTTTTTTTGTCGGGATTTGAGCATACCGATTTCGGCAGATGAGCCTCGGCAAACGCGCGGGGGCAGGCAGCGAATTTTGACGATTGAAGACTATGAATCGCTGTTTGCACGGGTGGGCGATGAAGTCGCAATTGGTGAAGCGTCTCCGAACTATCTATTTACCCATGAACGCTCGGTACCGGGTATTCAAAAATACGTGCCGGATGCGAAGCTAATTGCGATTTTGCGCAATCCAGTAGAACGCGCGTATTCAGATTATTTGATGCATGTGCGGCAGGTGGTGGGAAATCGGAGTCCGCTGGCTGAGCAGGTGAAGGAAAGTGGAGAGTCGTCGCATACGCTGCTGAAGGGACGCTATTGCGAAGGAATTAAGCACTTCATAGAAGTGTTTGGCCGAGAGCAGGTGAAGATATTTTTGTACGATGAGCTGCGGCGAGATTCGGCGGGATTGATGCGGCAGATTTATGAATTCATTGGGGTAGACCCGAGCTTTGATGCCGATACGGGGCGTAAGCAGCAGACGGCGCAGGTGCCGAAGAATCAGTCGATTAATCAGCTGTTGCAAACGAATAATCCGTTGCGATCGCTGGCCGGTTCCATTTTGCGTAAGGTGATGCCAGAGGAGAGGCGGCAGCAGTTGCGATCGCGCCTCATTGCTGCAAACTCTACTGGCAAAGAAGGCCTCCCCCTTTCTGCTGAAGACCGCCAGCTATTAGAAGACTATTACCGCGACGACGTGCGGCAGTTACAGGACTTGATTGGTTACGATTTGTCTGGATGGTTTGACCTAAAGGTGTAAACGCATCGTGTCGGTTCGGGTAGCTCGGGCATTCTATAGCTGAGCAAAGACAAGCGAGGCGGAATTTTGACAAGCAATAGCCAAGAGCTGATACAGCAAACTGATCAAGCGGTTGCTCAGCTCAGGCGGCGTGAAAGAATGCTGTGTGGTTTGGCCTCAGGCGTTGGGCTCAGTCCGGGCGAGGACTTCTGGCAATCGCTAATGGCTGCGCTGACCGATACGCTGCAAGTGGACTACGCCATCGTCAGCCAGATTTGCCCTAAAAGTGTCGTTGCTTCTACCCTGGCGGCCTATGGGCTTGGTCAACCGATAGAAAATTTTGACTATGATTTGACCCGTGGACCCTATCAAGAAGTTGCTGAGCACCATGCCCGGTTTTATTTGGAGGATGTGCGATCTCTTTTTCTCCAAGAACCAATTTTTCAGGACTACAAGATTGAAGCTTACCTAGGAATAGCCTTGCGGAATGCCGCTGATGAGATTTTGGGTTTGCTGGTTGTTCTACATCGCCAGCCTTTGGAAGATCTTGACTTCATCGAAGAAGTGCTCAGCATATTTGCTGCTAGAGCAAGCGCCGAATTGTCTCACCAACTAGCAGAACAGTCCTTGCAAAGAAAGATAAAGCAGCAGTCTACGCTGTCGCTGATTGGGCAGCTCGCTGCAACGAATGGCTCACTTGCCAGCTTGCTAGAGGTGAGTGTGATGGCCATTGCCCAAACCTTGGGTGCTGAGTACTGTCAAGTATTAGAACTATGCGCTGAACAGCAGGCTTTGCAGCTCAAGGCAGCGATCGGCTGGCCTGCGGACCTCGTCGGCTCGGCTCAAGTTAGCCTCTGTGAGGCGTCCCAGCTGGGCTATACATTTCAGCGGGCGCTACCTGTTATTGTGAGTGACTTCCACCGCGAAACTCGATTTCAAGATGTCACCTTTTTGCAGAAGTACGGTATGGTCAGTGGCGTTAGTGTGGTTATTCCCGGACCGCACGGCTCCTATGGTGTTTTGGCCGTGCATGCTAAGCAGGCAAACCGATTCGACCGAGAAGACAGTTTGTATTTACAAACCATCGCAGCGCTGATTGGGCAAAAAGTAGAACAGACTCAGGCCCACCACATCCTCAGGCAGAACGACCAAGAGTATAAATCGCTGGCCAAAAACTTTCCTGGCATTGTTTGCCGTACTATTGTCGGTGACTTGCGTGTTGGTGACTTGCGCCGGACGGCCTTTTTGAATGATCAATGCCATCTCCTGACTGGCTTCACCCCTAAAGAGCTAACCCAGAGCGGAATTTGCTCTTTAGATTACGTTATCGCTGTCGAAGACTTAGCTCGGGTTCGTTCTGTTTCGTCTCAGGCGATCGAAAGCCAGCAGACGTTTCAGATAGAGTACAAAGTTATCGATAAAATGGGCAGCGTTCGCTACTTTTGGGAAAAGGGAGAACCCGTGGCGAAAAGCGGAAGACAGCCCGCTCACATAGACAGCATTATTTTTGACATCACGCATCGAAAAGACCCAGCGCGTAGCTATTGAAATGAGACGTTACTGTATTTTTTCGCTTTCGTTACCTACTTCCAAAATCTCTGTACATCGTAGGCATCTACTTGAGTGTCTCGGCTAATAAATGTTAAAGACTGGGTAATTGTTTGTGCAATCAGCAATCGGTCGAATGGATCTCGGTGATGTAGCGGTAAGGAAAGATAGACTTCTAAATCAGCAAAAGTAATAGGCAGTTTAGTAATGCCTATGGCAATGAGATTCGTCTCAATTGTTCCGAAAGGGAACGAAAGTGTCAGCTTACCGATGTTCGCTTTGATTGCGATTTCCCAAAGAGATACGATGCTGACAAAGACGCTTGGTGTGGTTTCGATCTGGATACGGGTGGCTTCCGGGAGCCTAGAGTCGTCTTCTAGGAACCAAATTAGAGCATGAGTATCAAGCAGATAAGTCATGACTACATATAATCTTTGAGATCTTCTAGAGGTGCATCGAAGTCTTTTGCCAGCTGGAACATTCCTTTCATGCTTCCAGCTTTGCGATAACTCTGTGGCGTAGCCTTTGATTGTGACGACGCATATTTATCGGCTAGGTACTCGGCATAGTGAAGGATTTCGGCCTGTAGGTTAGTAGGCAGTTTATCGAGAGTAGAGATGAGCTGAGAAGAAATCACTTATTTATCTCCTGGGAAGGCTGTCTTATGTTGTATTTGCTACATTAAGTTTCCTAGAAAACTCACTGGCGCTGGAACCATTTCTCCGCGAAAATCGAGCACCTGAACCAGTAACAGATATGCGATCGCTAGCAATACAGACAGCACTCCAGTGCTAATGGCGACAATTTTTGAGCGATCCATACGTTTCCTTTGGGTATTTTCCTTTGAATTTACCTATCTAGTGTACTAGAGCGCATTCTTTAATCCATTTACCGCTGTAGAGATATCTATTATGACCTCGGTTTCTGCACCTCAGCCTCCTTCACCCCACCGCGACGGCATTCAAAATGGTGCTGCGCCTAATGCATCAGCTCTGGTGCATCAGCCTATTATCATCGAAACGCAGGATCTACGGAAGGTCTATCGCACCGGTTTTTGGCTCAAGTCTGCGCCGCCCTCACTTAAGCAGTGTTCGCTAGAAATATACAAAGGTGAAACCTTCGGACTTTTGGGCCCGAATGGCGCAGGTAAAACAACGCTCTTGAAACTGTTGCTTGGCATTGTACGGCCCACCGCTGGTGGCGCTATGCTACTGGGCCAGCCCGCAGGTGACAGTGAAACGAAGGCGAAAATTGGCTATTTGCCAGAGAATCCTTACTTTTATGACTATCTCACCGGCTGGGAGTTTTTGAGCTACACCGCTGGTTTGTTTGGCATTAAGGGTAAAGCTCAAACCCGACGTATTACAGAGCTGTTGGAGCTAGTTCAGCTGGATATGCACTCTGCTAAAAAGAAGCAGATGCGGCGGTATTCCAAAGGGATGCTTCAGCGAGTGGGTATGGCACAGGCGCTGATTAATGATCCTGAGATTGTGTTTTTAGATGAGCCGATGTCTGGCTTGGACCCTACCGGGCGCTATCAGGTGCGAGAGATTATTCTGTCGTTAAAGGCGCAGGGGAAGACGCTGTTTTTTAACTCTCATGTGCTTTCTGATGTGGAGATGATTTGCGATCGCATCGCCATTCTCGACCAAGGCGAAATCGTCTGCATCGGTGAAATCAAAAAGCTGCTCGGCAACCCCGACTACTACAAAGTAAAAGGCAAAGGCGGTAGCCTAGACATTTTGGACCAGTGGCTGCGCGACATTGCCTTTGCCGATGGCTACTGGTACGGCACACTGTACGAAGGTCCGATTGAATTTATGGCGACTGCGAGGTTAATGGATGCTCAAATCGCCAAGCTGGAAGTGGCTAAGCCTACGTTAGAAGAATTCTTTATGGAGCAGATTCGCTATCGGCGGCAGCAGCGAGACCAGGCTGACTTGGAGCGTGCGGCGCAGCAAAAGTCTGCTAAGAAAAAGCGTTTCTCGAAAAAGTCGGCAGCATAGCGTAGTTGTGTTGGTGTAAGCACAATACGGCACAATAGAAATTGAACTGCTGGAGCGATGCCCATGAAGCTCAAAAACATTGATGCGCCGATGCCAGAAATAGAGCGGTTTTGTCAGAAGTGGAACCTGACGGAGTTTGCGCTGTTTGGCTCTGTGCTACGCGATGATTTCCGGCCAAAGGATAGCGATGTAGATGTGATGGTGCAGTTTCATGCTGATGCTATGGCGGCTTTCAAAGGTTTTGACTATTTTAGTGCATTAGAGCAAATGGAAGAGGAACTGAAAGCTCTTTTTAATAGAGACGTCGATGTGATTGTCCGCTCCAGTATCGAAAAAAGCCGCAACTATCTTCGCCGCCGCGAAATTTTGTCTTCTGCAAAGGTTATCTATGAATCCTCGCGATCTTCACTCTCTGCTTGATATGCTTCAGTCAGCAGAGCGGGTTGTTGACTATATTGACGGTGCCTCAGAAAATGATTTTGAAAAAGATATGCAGCTGCAAGATGCTGTTATTAGACGACTGCTAGTGATTGGTGAAGCTGCCGGACGGGTTTCAGAAAAGGGCAGAAATGCTTTGCCTGAAATCGAGTGGACGAGTATTAGAGGGCTGCGAAACCGTTTAGTTCACGAGTACGACAACATTAAGCTTGAGGTTGTTTGGGAGATTGCTCAAACTGAAATGACAGGTCTCATCTCAAAAATAAAACCGATAATACCGCCGGAAGATCAGCTGTCTGTTTTTGGCAAGTAGGTCACCTTGTTGGTAATACCGCAAGGCGACCTACTTGCCGGTTGATGCACGCTTGACGCTTATGCGTTTAGCGGACGAAATCCGATGCGCCTAGCTGATTTAGCTGGAAGTTTTGCAGCAAGACAGAATCCTGTAGAGTGGGTGATTGTGACACCGAAGAGAATGTTACTAGCACATCATTGCCCTGTTGTTCTGCTGCGCCCAGCACGGAAGACAGCTGCGCATCACTGAAGTTAAGGGCACTGATGTCGACGCGGTCCACTCCGTTTTGGAAGTCGGTAATCACGTCGTTACCGTTGAACTGCTCGATGATGAAGGTATCTCTACCTGCGCCACCCGTGAGCGTGTCGTGGCCTACGCCTCCGTTGAGGCGATCGCGCAAGCGTCCACCGCTCAAAATGTCGTCTCCTGCGAGTCCCTGAATCTCTCCCCTGACGATGCCGTTAGCACCATTGAAAACATCGTCAAAGTCGCTGAGGAGAACATCACCAACAATCACACCGCTATTCCTAACATCTAGTGCCTCGCTAGCATTGCTGCCATCTATCGCGGATTCTGTTGCCCGAATAAGGCCTCTGTTGGTGATAGTGCCTGTGAGGCTGCCTTGAACTTCAATACCGGTGCCACCGTCACCTCTCGCAAGAATTGATCCATTGTTGATAATGTCTCCGTTGAGTTCTACCTGGTTTTCGATGAGGACTGTGCTGCCTTGATCTGAGCTGAGAATGCCAGCGCCGAGGTTGCGAATGCTCCCATTAAAAACAGAGAGAGGTCCGGCCTGGTCTCCGTGGTACAGGCGGATAGCTGTCGCTTGATTGGTTGCGTTGTTTGGCTCCCCATCTGCGACACCTCGCCCTCGAACGGTGCCTCTGTTCAAAATGGAGCCTCGAACGTTTGCGCCGAGTTGAAGCGATATGGCATCTCCATTTAGGCCTCTGCCTACATCAATGATGCCGCTATCGTCGTTGATGATGCGGAAGTTGTTGGCGCTTTGGTCTGCGTAGATGGTGCCGTTGCGTGGGTCGGCAGAGGTTGTAATGAGTCCTTGGTTGCGGATGGTGTTGCGATCGCCGCCAATATTGACCGCTCGGCTAGCGCTGGTAATGACGCCACCTTCTTCGTTGACCAATGAGCCGCGAGCCGTGCCGCCGTTGCCAAAGTTAACGCCATCGCGGCCACCGTTAATGGTTCCACTGTTTGTTAGGGTGCCGGTAAAGCGACTGCCGTCCTCAAACAAAACGCCGACGCCGTTGCTAGGGTTGGTGCTTTCAGTAGTGCCAGAAAACGGTCGAGTACGGAGGAAAGTCTTTGGGTAAGTCCTCCCAGTTACAACCATTTTTCAGTTGATAGAGCATGCCATCAATGATCGCTCGGTAACTCCAACTCACAGGTTTTGTCTTTTTCTTTTTGGGCAAGACCTCTGGTAACAGCGGTTCTAGAATTTCCCATTCGGCATCAGTCAGACTGTTTGAGTAGGCCATAACTATTGAAAGCGAAGGACTTCACTATTTTCGCGGATTTTGAAAAAGATCTCAAATGGGTTCTATAGAGTTGTAGTTGGCGTTGTTGCAACAATATTCAAAAGATATCCCACCTCTATCTCACCCTCCGATTAAGTGTGACGCCTCGGTTTAGTAGACATAGCTATCCGGCTTAGCCACCTGAATCATCTGTTTGCCTTTGGCGTAGCGTAGCTTTATGAGCACGAGACACTGCACCTTCAATTCATTCATCTGTCGATTCATTTTGCGAGAGGAGACCTTGCCACCAAAGGCCGTCTTGTGTCGAAACATTATGGTCTCAGCCAGTGAACGACGATGGTAATTGATCTCTCGCTTTCACTTAGCTCTCCCCACCAAACGAATCCGATGACAGGGCTGTTTCATTGTCCAGGGAGGAAATTTGAAACTGTGATTGTTTCGATTAGAGGGCTTGGTTAATCCTGTAGCTCGCAACGAGCCAACGGGCCTTCTGAATTTTCTTGGATGAACATGAAACAACCCTGCCCCCCAAAACTGGGCGGCAGGGGGCGAATACAAGGATTAATGAGACGTCTCATTAATCCTCGCAGTTGATAAACCAAACCTCAGATTAACTCAATGAGAAGTTATCGATAGTCAAATCGCTAGCCGCGAAATTTCTCAGAGTGACAGTTCCATTTCCAGCAGCTGCATTATCGACTTGAGCGAAGTCAATGACAGTATCATTGCCCACCTGCTGGGCAGTGCCTAATGCTTGCGTAGCACCCGCTAAATCTAGCGCCGTATCAAAAGTAAATCCAGGAGCTTGGAAAACTCTTAATCCACGAAGCTGATCTCCGCTCTCAAAGTCAAGGATGACATCATTGCCTGCTAGCTCGAAGGTATCATTTCCTCCACCACCCAACAAAGTATCATTACCAGCACCGCCGGAGAGGAAATCATTACCTTCGCCGCCAAGAAGCGTGTCTACGCCGTTGCCGCCAAAGAGTCTGTCATTCCCGCCTCGCCCGTCAATTAGGTCGTTTCCATCTTGGCCAAAGATAACCTCCCTAATACTACCATTGGTGTCGCTGCCGATGACGATATCGTTGCCATCCAAAGCTTCAACGGTATCTCCACTTGAATTAAGAAGGCGATCATCACCATCGGTTCCTTCACTGATATCAGTAGCGAAATCTAGGAACCCAGACCGTGCTCTGTTACGGCCTGTAGGTGTGGCACTGCGAAAAGTGCTGAGATCGAAAGTAGAACCAAAAATTTCTACCGTTTGGGCAGGATTAGGCTCTTCTGGATCAGGCGCTGGCGCTGCTGCCTCTATCCCAAAATTAGCGAGAGTTAAATCGCTAGCGTTGAAGTTACGTAGCGTGGCGATATTTCCATTGCCAAAATTAACAACGGTATTGTTCCCACGCTGGGTTGCAGAATCTAAAGCTGCTTGGGCTTGGTCAGCATTTAGAGTTTGCCCTTCTACGCCGATGACTTCATTGCTGGCAAAATCAGAGATTACGTCTCGTCCTCTAATGACAAATGTATCTGTGCCTTGACCACCAATTAAAAGGTCCCGACCACTTCCACCATTGAGGGTATCGTTGCCAGAACCACCATTGAGGGTATCCCGACCACCTCTACCATTGAGGGTATCGTTGCCGCCTCTTCCAAAGATGCGGTCATTTCCTCTTCCTCCTGAAATGCGGTCGTTACCGCTTCTACCAAATAGTGATCTTCCTCTTCTTGAACGTGGCATTTTATAACTCTCCTAGAATGTTCGATTTGCTGATGTTTACAAAAAATGAAAGTGAAAGATGATGTCCTAGAATGCTGCGAATCAGATTACTGATGAAACTCTTGGTTGGTTTGCAGTGCAGGATTCTGGACAGTAGACATGGAATGTACGGACGATTGCTTGATGGCTTCTACTGAAGACTTTGTGGGAATGCCTAGGGTGGTGACTTTGCTTTCATACAACTCCTTGATCAATAAATCCCGCTATGGTTAAGCCCTTGCGGTGCAGACAATGCCAATATAGAAAATGTTCTAATGGCTTGTCTTGAGGAGATAGTCCCAAAAAACATGAGACTAAAGACCTATAAAAGTGTTGATTGAGAGTCAAAAAATAGCGAGTATTGTAGTTTATGAGAAAGAGATTAATTCTTTCAAATTAGAAGCTGAACCTAGATTAAATTGTACCAATTGAACTTCTGTATATATCCGAACCCTGGCTGAACTGTCGGAGAAAGCGCATGGACAATACGACTAAAAAATCCACTTATAATTTCAAATGTAGAAATTCTGAGTGCTGTAAAGAGACTTGCGGCGGCGGGCAGATCTTAGTCGCCATCAGCCATTCACGGAACACAATCCGTTCAGTAAATGGTAAAACACAATTCTTTTTTGAAACAGTTGGGGGTAGCACAAAACTACCCCTAATGTATTTTGGCTCTTCAGGAATTGCCGTGAAGGCTCGCTACATCTAGTGGTGTGGTGACCAGTAGGATTGTGTGAGAATGAGCTTGAATAGGTCACCTCCAATGAAGCGCAATGGAAAACTCGATTGAGCTTCCGCTAGATCTGCCAAATGTCCGAGTCCAAACGGTCGATAAGACCAGCCAAGGAGAATGGATAATCCGTCTAGAGATCACGCTCAAAGGGACGAAGTGCCGTCAAGGTGGGCATCATATCGAACTTCCACGGCGTTGACAGTGCTCTGCGACTACGCTACTTACCGCTGTTTGAAGTGCCGGTTTTTGTGGAGGTCCGGCCAAAGCGTTATCGCTGTGGGTTCTGCAAGGGCAACCCCACCAGCATCCAACAACTCAGCTGGCATGAACCGCGTAGTCCCAACACCAAGCTCTACGAGCGTTGGTTGTTGCGGATGATGATAAATGCGACCGTCGTTGATGTTGCCAAAAAGCTAAATCTAAAATCTGGGGTGGTCTCAGGGGTGCTTGACCGTTGGTTAGCGAAGCGCGTCAATTAGGATGGCTTTGATCGATGGCACTGTTGAAACGCGACTCGACATCATCCCAATTATCTTCTCGAACGGCTTACCAGTGGCTTTGTTGAAGGGTTTAACAACCGGGTGAAAGTCCTCAAGCGACGATGCTACGGCATCTTCAATGTTGACCAGATTTTTCAATGACTCACTCTCGACACCAAAGGCTTTGAACTCTTTGGCTACACCTAAACACTAGATGTAGCAGCATCCACGGGAGATCCTAGAGAGCCAACAATTTCCTCGATTCCGATTAGCTGCGCT
>ERZ1740070.1579-NODE-1579-length-14100-cov-4.143325_pt1 | contig 14100 bp, 4 predicted proteins | sample MGYA00581734_ERZ1740070 | MGnify/ENA primary metagenome ERZ1740070 (study PRJEB43018, sample SAMN04849744) | marine metagenome | isolation source: floating plastic debris | place: Pacific Ocean | collected 2008-09-01 | study: EMG produced TPA metagenomics...
TTGGTCCTGGAATGACATTGTTTCCTATCCCACTTTTTTCTGAGGCACGACCCAAAGATCGTGTCGGTTAAGTCATCAAAGTGACGACCGCACTCCCCACAGATATAGCGTTGCCGGGCTGCATAGGTGTCATGCTTCCCTCGTTTGGTAATGCTTTTCGCTCCACAATCAATGCAGCAAACAACCTCGGGCCAACACATTGTGCGAATAGTCTCGTAGCATTTGTCCTCATCGATTAACTTAGACAGCGTTAGCATTAGTAGACTGAACAGAGAGCTTTATGCTTTGACACTACCCTGCTCATTTTGAATTTAGCAACCTCCCTGAAACAGCTATTGAGCCAAAAGAATTTTAACCAACTAAAATTTCAAGAATGACACTTTTTGAAGTGGCACATAGGCCTGAAGTAAGTCAACTCGCTTTATCTGAACTTGACAGAACTTTTATGTATTATGAAGACAAGTGTGTAATACTAAGCATGTTGTGTTTGCCTGTAGCTAAGTTCATCTACGCTACAAGCTTTGTCTGTAACTGATGTCTTTTCGTTTTGGGGCTCTGCCAACAGTATGGTTACTGTCTGCTTCCAGAATGAGTTGAGTTAGAAAGATTGATCAGTACAGCATTAATGAAGATTTTAAGGGTTTAAAAGCACTATTTGTTCTGAATCATTTGAGTATGACATCTAAGGCTTTAGGTAATAAAGCAATTGCTGTTTGCCTACTCTTACTAGATGTAAACTTGTATCTCTTTAAAGATGGGTTCACCTATTTTTTGGAGTATTTGAATGTTGCAAGAGCGTAATACTTGAGTTGCATGTATTGTCCTTGACAGGATGAATTAATGGCACGTCAGGACTGATGTCTATTTAAGTCAATAGATATAGCTGATGGTGAAAATCATGATGGTGAGGCCTTTCAGTATATCTCTCCACGTTATCTGCATGCTTGTTAGCTGCAGATAAATTTGACAAAACTAATTTCTTAAGAGAGCACACAACATGGAATTAGATATGCATGGTGACATGTTATCGACTCATTCTGATATGTCAGGCAATCGTAACATGGGTAGTCACAATAGCCAGAGTATGAATAGCCAAAGTGGTAGTCATAGAGCACAACATCATGGCCATTCTCAAGAACGCCCTGGCACTGATATGGGACGTGGTGTAGACGGATTGTCAGGCGATCCGGCCGATCATTTCAGCGGTCATGGTGCCCCCAACGATCCGGCTGCCACGGCCAAGCAAGGTGAACATCAGAAAATATTTAGCTCGGTTGAAGGATACCTGATTGATAACTCGTTAAGGGTACATCGTGCGATCTCATCCGGTTCCTGGTTTGATCCGAATACCTGGGAGGGCGGCAAAATCCCTAAAGACGATGCGATGGTCTATATCCCTGACACTGTGGATGTGGTCTACGACAGTGCTGCCGACTACGAACTGGACATCGTCTACGTCAAAGGTGGTCTGAAATTTGCTACTGATGTGGATACCAAGATAGTGGTTGATAGCATTATTACATCGAGTAGTAGCGTCTTGACGATTGGGACTGAAGACAATCCTGTAGAGGTTGATGTATCTACGGAAATCATTATTCGTTCAGATGGTCAACCTGTTGATAAACGGTCATGGGATCCCGGTCAGTTCTCTAAAGGCATTGTCACCCATGGCAAAGTAGACATTTTCGGGACCGACAAAACATCCAAATTGGCCCTGACCGAGGACGCCAATGCTAATGCGACGGAACTTGTGCTGAAAGGCTCAGCACAAGGCTGGTCAGTTGGTGACACAATTGTTCTCGCAGGAACCTACACTGCCCCGAAGGGATCCCATGATGACAACTCTCGTTTTCATGATGAAGAACTTAAAATCACAGGATTGACCAACAACAGTGATGGTACAGTCACAGTCCAGTTTGAGAACTTAGATACAGGATCAAACAGGTTGCGCTTTGATCACACGCGACCCAATAGTGGGCAAGTCGACAGCTCTAAACTCAAAATCTATGTAGCCAACCTGAGCCGCAACATCACTATCGCAAGTGAAGCGGGTGAAGCATCTATGCCCGAAAACGGTGGAGATGCTCACACCCGCGGTCATGTGATGTTCATGCACAATTCAGATGTTCAGGTAAATAATGCAGCATTTTTAGATTTAGGGCGATCTGACAAAAACCGACTAGTGGATAACAACAGTAATGCCAGGGGACGTTACAGTGTTCACTTTCATCGGACAGGAGCCGAGGATATCACTGGGACACCAGCAAAAGTTGAAGGAATTGTTGTCAAAGGCTCTCCCGGCTGGAGTATCGTCCACCACCAAAGCCATCTCAACATCATTGATTCGGTGGTTTATGAAACCGCCGGTTCGGGAATTGTAGCCGAAGCAGGGGATGAAATTGGTATTTGGCGAGATAATTTTGTTCTGAAGGTGACCAGCCCCGAGATCGATGCTGGCGATAGTAACGAGAGTAATATCAACTTCTGGACTCCAACCAATAGACTTGGAGCGAATACATTAGATAGTCAAAATAGTACGACACAGTTTGACTTTGGGCGAACCGAAGCCTATTGGGTGCAAGGTGCTGGACAAATTAAGATAGAAGATAATGCCGCTGCCAGTGCACCAACCGCAATTACGATCTTTGCAGACAGTTGGGAACTTTCTAGCAAGGATGCTAAGACAGTTGCTGTTGGCAATCTGCGTATCCGTGAAGAAGATGGAACAATTACAGCAACCGACGCTTACAAAGCCTTAAAAGCGGCAGGGTATACTGACACGGATCGTATCGCTGTTGGCGGCCTGCCCCCAAAGGATATCGAAGGTTTCGAAGCATCCAATATTGGCAATGGTGTAGTACTCTGGCTAGTTCAGCGTAACCCAGATGGCGATGCTGACATAAACCCGATTTACACAACGGACGACTACAATGGCCCGATTGAGCATAATGCTACAGGAACAGTACGCGGCACAACTTTGTGGAATGTAAGCAAGAATGGCGTTCTCGCTGCACATAGTAGTCAAATCGACTTCGAAAATATTGTAGCGATCGCAGACGGCAATGTTAGCTTCAACGACGATCCTGGAAGTCTGAGCGATGTAACCGGTGTTGCCTTCGGCTCGACAGCAGATACCAATGATGTATCCTTCAGCAATGCACAGTCCATTGGTTTCGAGAAGAAGTTTTCTGATCGGATTGGCATTGGCCCTAATCCAGAGGATCGAGTTAACGGCACAGGCGGTCAAGATGTACTGGTTGCCGGTAAAGACGAAACCAATGATGTTTATTATTATGGGGGCAATGGTGATGACTACATAAGAGGCGGTGGCGGTAACGACATCCTGATTGGTGGCGCTGGCAATGACGTCATCAATACTAAAGCAGAAAACCGTAAAACAGTTAACCGGGAACTGCGTATCGATCGAGACCTGGTGCTTGGCGGTGACGGTGATGATATCTTTACAGTGCAATCATCCGGTGCTTGGGTGCACCACATCTTTGGTGGAGAGGGTTACGATCAGATCCAGGTTATGGGCGGCGATGGATACGGTTTAGTCTTGAACCGCTTCAGCGCCTACCTGCAATCCATTGAAGCCATCTCCCAGCAACAGGGCGATCCATTATGGCAATTCTCTGGTACAGAAGCAGCCGACCATGTTGACTTGCGGGGAGCGATTTTAGGAGCTACCCACAATTTTGATTCCTTTGAAGGCGATGATATGTACTGGGGTACTTCTCAGGGTGAAGGAGTATACGGTGATGAAGGGAATGACTTCCTGTCTGGTGAGGGAGGAAATGATGATCTTCAAGGCGGTATAGGAGACGACACTTTACGCGGCGGTGCGGGTAACAACTGGGTGGAAGGCGGCGCGGGTGCCGACATTTTCCAGGTTGCTAACAACGGTATTCAGTTGGTAAGAGATTTCCAGGCCAGTTCAGATCGCATCGCCATTGCAGTTCCGAACGTTAAAGACTTAGGTGATCTGCGAACAACTGTTATCACCTGGAACCCTGGCAATTGGAAAGGTGATTTTAAAAGCGATAGCGAGAATGAAAAGGCACTTTTCATCACCTGGGGTGACCATGAAGCACCACAAAATGGAGCTTTCTTCAACCCGAAAGAGTTTGTTGGTACTGGCATCGTCTTACAGGGGATCACTGAGTTATCAGCGATTCGGGAACAGATCGATTTCGTTAATACCCTCTACACCCCAACACCAGATTTTACCCATCCTGTGGCTGCACCTGAAATTCCAGATTGGGTTGACCTGAAAGACCTCTCACCGGGACTCGATCCCAATCGACTGGTGAATCAAGGTGTGCAATCTGATACGGCGGCTGAACTAGGGATCGACACCGCCTCCCTCTCCCGTACTGTGATGGGTAATCGACGTCCTGGCGCATCTCTAGTGTCTACAGGCCAAAAAGCAAATGCAAAAGCAGGAAAAGGCAGTCATGTCATCGGTGACGATAGAAATAATCGCCTTTCCGGTACTGATAAGAATGATGTTCTGGAGGGTCACGACGGTAACGACTCATTAAAGCTTGAAGGTGGTTACGATGTGGCGATCGGCGGTGCTGGCGACGACCTTATCCAGGCCGCAAAGGGCAACAATGCGACCCAGGAGAACAAAAAAGTTGAGGTTAACAGACCAGATAGGTACTTTGGTGGTACCGGTTACGATGCGGTGAGAGCCGGTGCTGGAGGTATACTCGGCCTTGATCGTTTCTCTCGTGAGGAAACAAGCATTGAAGCACTATGGGCCGATCAGATCCTAGGCTCCGACAACAACCATGATGGTGAATATTCACCCAACAATGTGCTTGATTTTCGGGGGGTGATGATCCATAACTTCTCTGATAATTTTGTTGATGGCGTAGGGAGGAGCAGAAGAAGAGACGTCGAGAATAATGTGAAAATCGACGGCCGCGATGGTGACGACATTATTTACGGTAACCACAACGATAATGAAATTTATGGCGGTTCCGGTGACGATACCCTACGCGGTGGTAAGGGCGTCAATACCCTGACTGGTGGCACCGGCAGTGATGTCTTCCAAGTAGGGGTTGCTGGGGAAAAGACTACGATCGAAGATTTCCAAGTCGGCGTAGATCGTCTTGAAATAGTATCGCCTGTAAAGGCCACCAACCGAATCATCGGGAGGAAGAAGAAGATTTTCACCGAACTAGTGCTGGAGAATGGAGCCACCGTTCTGCTTAAGGATATTGAACCAAATGATTTAGGTTCAGACGACATCGTACAGGTGTCAAATTTTGTCGATGCTATCCCCTTTACTAATTGGGCTGCCATTGATGATCCGAGTTTGCGAGGCGCTCGCTTCGTTCGGACCGGAAATGCAACAACACCGCCCCCTGCGCCTGCGCCCACCCCTGCGCCTGAACCTGTTCCTGCGCCCACTCCCGAGCCTGAGCCTGTTCCGACGCCTGAGACTCCTTTTGCTTTGGATTTTCAGCGCGTTGCTGTTAGTGCCGATGGGAATAAGGACCCTGATGACATCGGCGCAACTGCAGCCAAACTAGCGATGCTCGCTCACTTTGGCTTACAAGATCGTCTCGTGCACTACAATGTCAATAATCAGGTTTGGCACGACCCTAGTGACAAAATGTGGGAAAGTGCTCAAGGTAGCGCTGAACTCATGGGGTTTGACACATCGGCGTTTTTTGATGCAGGAGCTGAATATGAGGCTTCTGGTTCTGTTAATAATACGGCTCAGCACTTAGCAGATGCTATCAATGCCTCATCTGAAAATGATAAACTCCTGATTCTTAGTGCGGGTCCAATGGAGGTTATTTACCAGGGCGTAAAACTGGCTAACCCCGATAAACGTCAGTATGTTGAGGTGAGTTACCACTCTCAGGGGAATGCAAAATTTGAAACAAATGGTTCTCATAATCTCGATGATATTAAAGCACTGGGTGTATCGGTTAAACAGATTCGCAATCAGAATGGTGGCTTTAGTACTCACAAAGACGGAGCTAACAAAGCCGAAGATTTTGATTTCTGGTCATGGATGAACGACCAGGGCCCAAATTGGGAATGGACATACGACCGTATGGAAGTATCTGGAAAGGCCGATATATCAGATGCAGGGATGATGTACTATGCCTTAACTGGCGACGAAAATGGGGATATCAATAAGCTGCGACAACTTCTGGATTCAGATCCTGTACCGACACCAGCTCCAGAGCCGACACCAGTTCCAGAGCCGACACCAGTTCCAGAGCCCGCACCAACTCCAGAGCCGACACCAACTCCAGAGCCATCTCCGACGAAGCCTCTACTCACATTGGCATTGGTGAATGCGGACACTGATAAAGTCATAGATGGTTATGAAGATCTAAGAATTATTACTGAAATCAATCTCAGTGATCTAGGTGGGACTGAGTTTAACTTTGTTGCTCTCGTCAACTCAGATGACAGCTCTGTCAAGAGCGTGAAGTTTAAGTCGACGACACTGGGAAATCGCACTGAAAATACTGCACCGTATGCAATATACGGTGATTCCAATGGTAACTTCAGGGGCAAATCTCTCAGTGTAGGTAACCACACTTTGACGACTATTGCTTTTACTGAGAAAAAAGGTAAAGGTGACGCGATTGCAATCAGCGATCTGGATTTCAGGGTAGTGGCAGGTATGACCGAGTCGGGTGATTTGCTCACAAATCCAACTCAAACAACTGCTAACGACGCAACTACCTTGGTGGCAGACATTGACTTGCCGTTGGTAACGGCTACATCCAATGAGCTTGAGGCGCTTGGTGCCGCTGTACCGATGGGTGGTGCGATCTCGAGTAACTCCAGCGAAAGTGAGTTTCTCGTCAACGGATCACTCGTGAACACTGGTCTACCTCCTATTTCCTTTGAGGAGACTACTGTTATTGGCTAATCTCCATTGTGCCTGACTGGCATTGCCTGAAACTAGAGAGTGATTCTCTCCGGTTCGGGCAATACCATCAAAAGCAGACCAATTTAACCGAAATAGTTGGTTGTGACTCTGACAACATTTGAGACCGTCAGCATATTCCTATACCAACATTTCTGAAAATTATCACCAAACTCGCTATGGCTATTATCACTGTCACTTCTACAGCTGATCGGGGAGCAGGATCGCTCAGAGATGCGATCTCAATTGCAGGTAATGGGAATACTATTCAGTTTGCTAGCACCCTCTCTAAAAAGACAATTAAACTGAAAAGCGGTCAGCTTCTCTTAGATAAGTCCATCACTATTGCTGGGCAAAATGCCCCAGACCTAACAGTTAGTGGTAATCAGATCAGTCGTGTCTTTCAGATTGAAAAGAATAAAAATGTTACGTTTAAGGCCCTAAGAATTGCTGATGGCAAAGTAGAGGGCGAAGGAGGAGGAATTCGGGCTCGACAGGGCAGTTCTCTCACCCTGATTGACACAAAATTGGAAAATAACCAATCTGAGTTAGGTGGGGCCATACGCCTGGGGCATCTCGCAGAAGCAACGATTACCAACAGTGAATTCAACGGTAATGATGGAACACTAACAACCGATAAAATTGGATTTAGCGCAGGTGCTATCTCAACGGACTCTAGAGCAAAGTTGAGTATTAAAGGAACAACCTTTAAAAACAACCGAGGCTTTAATGGAGGAGCTATTTACGTTTACTCCAGTACTAAATTTGACGTTGAAGATTCTGTTTTTGTCAATAATGCAGCTCAGAATAGAGCTGGGGGTGGAGCCATCTTTACGGACGGTATTAATCCATCTGTAAAAGATCTTTCCACCGCTGGTACCCTTCTCATTCGCAATAGCCGGTTTGAAGGCAACCAGACAGATGGAGGAGGTGGAGCTCTCTTTCTATTTGGCTATGGCAAGGATAAAACCATCATCAAAGACAGTGTGTTCATTGGTAATAAGGCTAATCCCAGAGCCAATGGTATTGCTCGTGGTGGGGCAATTCAGTCCAACATGGAGCTGACCATTCAAAATTCCTCTTTTATTGACAATACGTCTGCTAAGCAAGGAGGAGCTTTATGGCTTGCCTCTAAACGTCCCATCAACATCACCAACAGTACTTTTTCAGGCAATGAGGCTGATGGTGATGCTGGAGGAGCCATGATTTTGAATGCTAAATCTGTTCCTATCAACATCTCTAACTCAACCATTGTCGACAACTCTGCAGGGCGAGCTAATGGAGCACTCTGGTATAGCAAAAATCATTCTGTAACTCTAACCAACTCCATTGTTGCTTTTAATACTGCAAAACAAGATCTACGTCAGAGTCAGGTTGGTTTTCAAGCCTTTGATGGAGGTGGCAATCTGGAATTTTCTCCAGAACCTCGCTCCATGCGAGTCCTGGCAAATAGTCTCGTAGCCAACCCTAAGTTAACCCCATTAAAGAAAATTGATGCGACTATAATGCATGCCCTCGAATCCGACAGTCCCGCTATCAATGGAGGGCTACAGTCAGCATCACCTTCAGTGGATCAGCGAGGGAACAAACGAGATACCCTTCCTGATATTGGGGCGTTTGAATATACTACATCGACTGTGTCCAACAAAAAACAGCCTAAACCCCAGACCACATCAGATGACAACAATAATTCACCTCATACATCGGTAAATTCACCCATGAATAACAAATTAGCGTTAGATTTCAATCGTATTGCGATTAGCGCAGATGGTAACAGTGATCCTGATGATATTGGTGCAACTCCGGCCAAACTAGCAATGCTTGCCCACTTTGGCTTACAAGATAGCCTTGTGCACTACGACGTCAATAATCAAGTTTGGCGAAATCCCAATAGTTCACAAAATCGAAAGATGCGGGAGAGTGCTTTTGGTAGTGCCGATCGCATGAACTTTAACCGAGATGTGTTTTTTGATGCCACAGTTGAATATGAGGCTTCTGGACCTGACAATGCTGCGACTCAGAACTTAGCAGCTGCTATCAATGCCTCATCTGCAGATGATAAGCTCCTGATTATTATTGCGTTTAAGATGGAGTTTATTTATCAGGCCGTAAGTTTAGCTGTTCCCGAGAAGCGTCAGTTTGTTCAGGTGCTGTCCCATGCTAAGGGGAATGATTACTACAACAAAAATGGTTCTCATAACCGCGATGATGTTGAAGCACTGGGTGTATCATTTATCCGGATTCGAAATCAGAATGGTGGCTTCAATACAGAAAAAGATTTTGGCCCTTGGTCATGGATGGAAAATAATCCTGATCCAAACTTGCAATGGGTCTACGACCAGATGGAAGTAGCTGGAAAGGCTGATATATCAGACGCGGGAATGATGTACTATGCCTTCACTGGTGACGAAAACGGGGATATCAACAAGCTGCGACAACTTCTGGAGTCAGAGCCTGCACCCACACCAGACCCGATGCCAACCCCCGATCCAACGCCAATCCCAGATCCGATACCACCCCCAGACCCCATTACTGCACCGGACCCCACTCCAGCACCAGACCCCACACCAACACCAGGTGAGCCACCATCGGAGAAGCCATTACTCACATTGGCATTGGTGAATGCTGAAACTGATCAAGTCATCGAAGGCTATGAAGATTTAGGAGCTATTTCTGACATTGATCTCAATGACCTAGACGGGACTGAGTTTAACTTTGTTGCTCTTGTCAACTCAGAAGACAGCTCTGTCAAGAGCGTGAAATTTAAGTCGACGACGCTGGGAAATCGCACTGAAAATGCCGCACCGTATGCAATGTTCGGTGATTCCAAGGGCAACTTCAAGGGCAAATCTCTCAGCGTAGGTGACCACAATGTGACGGCTATTGCTTTTACTGAGAAAAAAGGTAAAGGTGACAAGATCGCAACCATTGACCTGGACTTTGGGGTGTTAGTAGATGAGGTCAATCCAGATGAATTACTCACCAATCAAGTCCAGACAGCTGCTAGCGATACAGCTACCCTGGATGCAGACATTACTTTACCGTTGGCAACAACCGTATCCAATGAACTTGAGACGCTTGATACCACTGTACCGATGGGTGGTGCGATCTCGAGTAACTCCAGCGAAAGTGAGCTGCTCGTCAATGGATCGCTCGTGAATACTGGTCTACCTCCTATTCCCTTTGAAGAGCCTGCCGTTATTGGCTAATCCGCCTGCTTGATTCCACATCCCTGAAACTGGAGAGTTACTCTCTCCGTTTCAGGCAATTCCAAAAAATCAGCCACATACAGCTTACACTTTGGAGATGTGTAAGCTGTATGTGGCTGATCTGATTGAGCACCCATATTAGGTATCAGCAACGTTAAGTGACTAATAAGAGAGGATTTAGTGTTGCCGATAGCTATATGTCATCGACATCACTACACTTAAGTCGGCGCTCATGCCAGCATAGAGCAATTAAGCAAGTAACGGTCAACATATGACCCGGTTCTTCCATTTGAGTTAAGATAAATCCCAGAACGACTGTTGACAACATCATAAATTTACCGAGGTCGTCAACACAAATCTTTTGCCAAATAACATAACCAATATACGAATATGCGGCTAACCCAACTAAACCGATATCTCCCCACATACCAGCCCACGTAAATAGAGGAAAAAATATTGTTGATTGTCTAGCAATCCAACCATCTCGAATAACTGCCCAAATCTCTGCTGTGGCAGGATGTGTTGTTGCTCCTAAAGATATTAGAAGTGTGTCATATTTTCTTAACATCCAACCACCGTAACGGGTTACAGTATGACCCGGACCTAGACCGAAAAGATGATTAAGAGGACTTTCGTAGTGGGTTGGAACAATTCTGAACGCTGCTAGCTTCGTTGTTGTTGCTGCCCCCTCCGGGCCATAAATTCCTGGTCTGTCAATCCAGTTAAGATAGGGACCCATAAAATCAAGATTATACACTGCCCACCAAAACAAGGCTAAACATAGAATAATGACTGCTGCATACATTAAAGCCTTTATGGGCTTCTTAGTGTTGGTAAGAACTAGGAGGATCCATCCTAGAAAGAGTGCCAGGAAGACTTGTTTAGAGTCAGATATATAAACCTGATATAGTGAAGCCAATAAAACCGAACCTCGAATCCATAGTGGAATCGATTTAAACTTGAGAAGGTATAAAGCGAAATATACTGAAACCGTACAAGAAACATAGTTACCTGCACTTCCACTTGACGATGCGAATACACCGGCTGTGTTGTCTTCTATAGTGCCACCCCTTCTCGGATATAGTCCTATGGGTAAAAGGACAGATTGGATTAACGCTAATACTAAGTTAACTAGCCCAAATCCAAGAAGCCAACGCCTAAAACGTTTCAAGCTAGAATTTGAAAATGGAACGACGATCGCAGCAAGCAAAAATAAGTAAGGCTCGGTCTGTAGAATAAATTGAATGAAAACATTGATGCCACCAACATCATTGATTAGAGCACTGATTAGCATAGCTATACCAAAAATAGCCATAGCAAAAATCAGGTTCCATGCAATGGAAATTTGCTTACGATCTTTGACCTGAGTGGCAGCTAGAACTATTGCAAGAACACCTGGAACAACCAGTAGGTGCGCAAAGTTAATCGCTGACGGTATTCCGAAATAGGAAAGTAATCGTGGAAAGAAAACAGTAGCAAATGCCATAAGTATCAGCGTTGAGTTACTAATAGTATTTGACTTCTTGTTGTTTTCTACTGTTACGAAGTCCATCACGCTCCTTCTATAAAACCTAGCTCACCACTTTAGACTTGCTCATCATTTAATATCTACCGAAATCTAAATTCTAGATTAAAATCCTGCCTTTGCATCCACCAAAGCGTAAAAGTCTAAAAGCTTTTGTGCAATGGTTGGTTTTGAAAAATTTTGGTTTACTGATGATATTCTTGAGCAAGACATCTCTATAGAGTGGACAATTGCAGTGGCTAAATTGGAAATAGGAGCAGAGGCTAGTTGAAAATAGGTGCATGTTTCAGAACCTACTTCCTTAAAGATTGGAATATCTGAGCAGACAACTGGGCAGGAGAGGGTTAGAGCTTCGACCAAAGGTAAGCAAAATCCCTCTGTTGAGGAAGGAATAACAAATAGAGTAGCTTTTTCGTAAAGCCACCGTAGCTCTCCATCATCAAGTCCTGAAAGAAATTGTACCTGATGCTCTAGTTTAAGAGTTTTGACTAGAGTAGTTAAAGTTTCCGTTTCGGGACCTGAACTACCTACAATAAAAAGCTTTGTTTTTGTCTTCAGGCGCTTTTCATGGAGCAAATTATTATATGCTTGAATCAAAATATCTAGGTTTTTGTTCTTTCGATGTTGTGCAACCGTTAGGAAGAAGGGAACAGAGTTATAAGCTGTTAGCTGGTGTGGACGTTTAGGACGAATTTTTGAGAAATCTACAACGTTGTAAATCACTTCAACCTGCTTTCGTTTCTGAACCTGAGGAAAATAACGTATTAAAGTATCCGAGGAACATTTGGAAACACAGCTCAGCCCATCACTATTGGCAATACATTGATGCAAAAAGAGCTGGTTAAACCAAACTCGAGGATAACCGAAGTTTTCTGGACATTCGTAGGGATATAGATCATGAATGGTGGACACCACCGGTACGATAAACCATTGCCGCACAAAAGGAAATGGAAAGGACATATGAATAATGTCAGGTTTCAGTTTCTGAGCTAGATTAGGCAGCCCGAACATGAACCATCGATTTCGCGCTAGAGAACTATTTTTGATATTAATGCTAACAATCTGAATCTTAGGGGATTCAAAGCGAAATGACTGCTCAAAATAAGCCTTTTGCCATTCTCCTATTAGCAGAGTGACACAGCTGATTCGATCAAGATCTGCTAAACATTGGGCCAAATTAGCTGCATGTCGACAAACGCCTGTTGGTTTAATTGGTCGATGAAGAGCTGGAATTAGTACATGCATGGGTAGACTTTCTTTTTCATCGGTTAGTTACGCCATGGCAGGAGTGGCGGCGACTGTTTCTACATACAGCGTGTCTAACCGTTCACCGACGACATTCCAATTAAAGTTGTCATTTACTAGCTGGCGACCTGCTTTGCCCATTTGTACGCGCAACTCTGGATCGTTGGCAATGGTTTGCATGGCTTTGGCCATTTCGGTGATGGTCGGCTCTGGTTCTTGGGCCGCTACTTTGAAACCGGTTTTTTCTGTAACCTGAATGGCGGGACCGCCCAGGTCTAGACAAATGACGGGGCGACCGGAGGCCATAGCTTCAATGCAAACCCAGCCACCGGAATCATGGAGACTTGGATGAACTAGTACATGGCTTTCTCCCAGACGTTCCAGGGTATTCTCCCGAGGAAGGCGACCCCAAAATTTGACCTGATGGTCAACGCCGCAGTCTTGGGCTAACTGCTTTAAGCTGTCTAGCTCGGGTCCGTCACCCACTAGCCAATACTCTGCGTCGGGCAAATTTGCTTTAGCAAATGCTTGAATGCCTAAATGGAAACCCTTCCAGTGCAGTAACCGCCCCATACTAATAAAACGTACTGGTTGAGATGAGGGAAGCGGACATCGATTTAGAACTGCAATTTCCTCATCCAGTAGTCCTACCTCTGGCACAATTTGTACCTGAGAAGCTCCCATGTTGTAAAGCCTTGTCGCTGTATCGTTAGTAGTAGCTCGAACTACTGTACTTTTCTTTGCAGTCAGGGTTACTAGAGGATCGCGCTGTCCAATATTACGGGTAATATCACGCGCCCATTCGTATAATCGAGCTTTTAGACTAAAGTCCTTCCAGAACTTTGGTGGGGCTGATTCACCACCACCAACCGGTCCCCACACAAACGGGACTGGTAAAAATGAAAGCAGACTAGGGGCGGAGTACTTGACGAAGGTGACGTGATGAGTGACGTCAAATCCAATCTCTTTGTGTAGGCGGCGAGCCACAAAATAGGCTTGAATTTGCCAGAGATAATAGTGGATCTGCATAGCTCCGGATTGCCCCAGACGCATACTGTCTTGCCAAAATGGCAAGGTAAAGTATACGAAATGAAGATTGGGGACTGGATTGGCTGCTAACTCTGCCTCGATGGCTTCTTTACTTTCATCGGGGCGAGTTAGTACCCAAACTTCATGACGTTTTGCGACTTCACGGGCAACATTCCAGCCAACTC
>ERZ1740070.1581-NODE-1581-length-14097-cov-16.147913_pt1 | contig 14097 bp, 14 predicted proteins | sample MGYA00581734_ERZ1740070 | MGnify/ENA primary metagenome ERZ1740070 (study PRJEB43018, sample SAMN04849744) | marine metagenome | isolation source: floating plastic debris | place: Pacific Ocean | collected 2008-09-01 | study: EMG produced TPA metagenomics...
GCACCGGTTTTTGGTATCGGCATTCCCAGGTTCGAATCCTGGCACCCCAGCCACTTCTTGAGAATTTTCAAAATCTAGCCATTCGCGTTACACGTGTGGTCAGTTCGCGTGTCACACGCCACTAATATGTAATATTATTTCAAAAATGCCTTGCAACTGCCTCAATTATGAATGAGAGTTTGACAAGCAGTTTAGCTTTTTGCAGAGGTGACAAGGCATGCGAAGATGACCTGCGGTTAATCCCGTACGCTGCATAGATTAGAAAGACGAAAAGTCTCTAGGTCACAAACTGGGAGGAGGTGGGTGGAAGCCCCGGTTCCTTTGTAAACTTTTCGGGGTGTGTTTGTCCCGAGCCATAATCGTTTCGGCATGTTGCCGGAACACGAACGAGTTTTCAGCGATGCCACCCGGCATTGCTTTAATTGGAGAGTGAGAGGCAGACTTCATGAAGAATGTTCTGACACCGGCTCGCGGAGCCATTCTAGCAACAATCGTCGTCGGGTTTACCGCGCCATCTGTTGCTCAGGGATTGGATCGCGCGATCGCGACCGGCGAGCAGGCGACACGACGCGCCGAACAAGTACAACAACAAATCAACCAGCTCGATGACGAGCGTTCAGATATGGTTGGCGAATTCCGTACGCTTCTACAGCGTAAGACCGCCGCTGAGCTGTACGCACGCCAGCAAGCCGCAGCCGTCGAAAGCCAGGAGCGCGAAATCGCCTCTCTGACCGATCAGCTGAGCCGTGTGGACGAGATCACCTCTCAGACCGTCCCAATGCTTGAAACCCTGATCGATGATCTGGATGCATTCATTGATGCTGACCTGCCATTCCGCTTGGAAGAGCGCAAAGAGCGTATCACACGTCTTCGCGACTATCTGGTTGATCCAGCCGTTTCAGTGACCGAGCGCTACCGCCAAATCATGGATGCTTACACAGCTGAAATGGAAGTCGGTCGTAAGACAGACACTTGGAAAGAAACCATCACCGTCGACGACAAAGAAGTTACGGTCGACATGGTCCTCTTCGGTCGTGTGGCACTCGTATATATGGATCCAACCGGTCGTTACGCGAAACGCTATGATCGCGAGACGTCGTCTTGGGTTGACCTAGAAGGCAAGTACAAGCCTGAAATCGAGAAAGCCATTCGCATCATCCAGGGTAAGCGTACCCAGGATGTCATGTACGTACCAGCCACCAAGCTTGCTGTTCAGTAAGCCCCAATGGAGTTGAGGAAAGAACACATGAAACCGTTCACAAAATCACTTAAAACCATTGGGATCGCGGCAGCTTTTGCTGGCGCTTCAATGGTTGCGTCTATTCCGGCTGCAGCGCAGTCGCTCACAGACATTCTCAATCGCGTTCAACAGGACAGCCAAGAGCTGTCTAATGAGAACCAACAACGCCTCGAGCAATTCCGCCGAGCAACATCGGAGCAGGCTGCTGCGATGGAAGAAGCACGCGGCGAGCTCAATGTCGCGAACGCACGTGGTAATGCACTGAGCAATCAGTTTGACGCCTATCAGGCCGAAATCAACGAGCTCGACGCCCAGCTTCAAGAGCAAGCGGGTGACTTCGGTCAGCTTGTTGGTGAATTCCGCGCCGTTGTTGGTGAAGTTCAGCCGCTGATGCGTGAGAGCCTCGCAAGCTTCGACTATCCTGGCCGTTTTGAGGCTCTCTCTGAAGTTGCTGAGGCTGTGTCTCTGCCAACGCGTGAAGAGCTTGATCGTCTGCCGAAAGCGATCCTTCGCGAAATGATTGCTCAATCAGAAGTGAAAACCTTCACAGCGCCTGTTTCTATGGGTGGAACTGATGAGTCTGTTCAGGACGTTGAAGTTACCCGTGTGGGGACATTCATTGCAGCGACCAATAATGACGCTGGCTTTGTGACCATCGAACGCGCTGGTAATGGCGACTTCTTCCTTGAGAAGCTTGAGCGTCAGCCAGGCGGCCGTTTCCGCAGCGCATTTAACTCTTTGATCCGTGCAGATGCAGGTGAAACCCTCACTGTACCATTCGATCCGAACCGCGGTGAGCTGTTCAAAATCGAAGGCGACAAGCCGGGCCTCGGCGAGCGCGTCAATCAGGGCGGTGTCGTTGGTTACATCGTTCTCGGTCTGCTGGTCGTCGGCCTTTCTGTGGCGCTGTTCAAGATCATCACACTCTTCTTCATGGGCAACGCCATCCGTGCGACGGCGAAAACGAAGCAAGCTGGCGACGGTAACCCGCTCGCACGCGTCTTCGAAGCTTATGAGACCAATAAGAACGCGGATCTTGAAACTCTCGAACTGAAACTCGACGAACAAATCCTTCGTGAGTCTCCGAAAATCGAGCGTTATAATGATATCGTAAAAGTACTCGCCGCTGTGGCCCCGCTTATGGGCCTCCTCGGTACGGTTATCGGTATGATCATTACCTTTACCGCGATTACTAATTTCGGTGCTGGCGATCCTAAGTTGATGGCTGGCGGTATTTCGGTTGCGCTTATGACCACAGTTCTTGGTCTGGTTGCGGCGATCCCACTTCTGCTGACACACGCTCTCGCTGCTGCGATGGCACGTGGCAATCAGCAGATCCTGGATGAGCAGGCAGCTGGCCTTGTGGCAGAGCGCGCAGAGCGTGGAGGGGCGGCGTAAGCCGCCTCTGAGATCGGGAGCCCATATATGTTGGGAATGACCGAACTTCAGGAGTTTTTGGCCCGCGGAGGGCCAGTGCTTCTATGGATTATGGGCGCCACATTCATCATGTGGGCCCTGATCCTGGAGCGTCTATTTTACTTCCGCGTTGCCCATGCTGCTGTCGCAGACGAGGCTCTTTCGGAGTGGCGTTCGCGCTCCGACCGTAAGTCAAAACTCGCCCATTGGGTGAAAGACAAACTGGTTTCAGAAGTTCGCCAAAAAGCTCAGGCAAATGTTTCTTTCGCGAAAGTGATGGTTGCGTTGGCTCCGCTGCTCGGACTGCTTGGAACAGTGACCGGAATGGTAACAGTGTTCGACAATATGGCGATCACCGATGGTGCGGATGCAAAAGCGCTGTCACGTGGCGTCTCACAAGCAACGATCCCGACTATGGCGGGTATGGTTGCGTCGATTTCAGGCATTCCCTTCGCCAGCGGCATGGACAAAAAAGTCCGACGTGCCGTTCAGGAAGTTGAAGACCAGATGGAGATTGGCTGATGCGAGGACGTGCAAGTCGTCAAAGCGACGAAGCTGCTGTCGATCTGACACCGATGCTCGACGTGGTATTCATTCTGCTTATCTTTTTCATCGTGACTTCGACCTTCATTCAGGAAGAAGCGCTAGGTGCTGAACCGCCGCCGCCATCTTCGAATGCGCCAAGCAATCCAGCGCCAGCGATTATCGTTTATATCGATGAAGCTGATCAGATCCGCGTTAATCGCAAACTGACCGATATCTCAGCCGTTCGCGGTGGTATGGAACGGGCCCGGGCTGAAAATCCGGAGAGTGCTTTGATTATTCAAGCGCACCCTGAAGCCCGAACCGGCACGATTATCGAAGTTCGAGACATCGCATATGACGCACAAATGGAGCGGGTGAACATCGTCCGTTCTGCAGGATAGAGGAGGCTAATCATGGCACGTAAAGCACGCGAAGCAGCGAGCAGCGCCGAAGATGACGTAAACCTCACGCCAATGCTGGACGTGGTCTTTATTCTGCTCATTTTCTTCATTGTGACCGCGCAATTTATTCGTGAGCCCGGTGTCGAAATCGATCGTGTAGAGGTCAATAATAAAGAGCGCCTAAACCCGCTCGGTATTTTGATCGCGATCGATTCCAACAGCGAAATCTACATGAATAAGCAAGTGGTTCCGATGTCCGAAGTTGGATTCCGCATCCGTGAACTCCGCGAAGATAACCCGAAAGGTCGTCTCGTGGTGCAAGCAGACGCGGAAGCGCAAGCTGGGGTGTTGATTGACCTCATGGAAGTCGTCAACGATATTGACGGTCTGGGGCGTGTGCCTCTGTCCGTTGTGAACGATTAAAGGAGACCTATCATGATTCATGCTCCATGGTTTCGTTTGGTGGTTTTGCCAGTCGCCGCGATTTTTACCGTAGCGCTGTTCCGCCTCATGGGCTGGCTCATCGACACCGATTTCGAAGAGCCGGATAATCTGCGCGAATACAATCTTGAAAGTATTACGCCAGAAGCCGAGGAAGAGCAGGTCACGCGTCGCGCTCGTAATAAGCCGCGCAAACTGAACAATGCTGACAAGCCTCCGCCACCTCCAAAGCTCACGGCGAGTAAGAACGATATCGATCTGCCAACGCCAAACATTCAGGGCGCACCGCCAAGTGAACTTCCGCCAACCCGGTTGAATTCACTCGCGATTGACCCTGTGGCGATCTCAGATCGTGATGCGCAGCCTATTCGCCCTCCCGTGCCGACTTACCCGTCGCGCGCAGCTGAGCGAGGCATTGAGGGATCTTGCGATGTTCGCTTCGATGTGGACACGCGCGGGAAGCCTTACAATGTGACGGCAGATTGTAGTGACCGCGTGTTCAAACGCGAAGCAGAACGCGCGGTGAGCCGCGTGGAATTTGCGCCCAAGATTATTCGTGGGCAAGCCGCTGAACGCCGCAACGTGGTTTATCCACTCGAGTTTACGCTCGAGCAGTAAGCTTCAATAAAAACAACCGGGGCAGGGGGCTTTTACGGGTCCCCTCTCTTTTTACCTTGACTATGTCATATAATTACATATAGTAATAATATGACATAGGGAGGCTAGAATGACCGCACAAACAGCGCCGTTTTTAAGGAACCGACCGCTGCCCGCACAGGTGAAAAGGTTCGCGACTGTTGCAGTCCCAGCCGGGGCGATGACTCTTGCGCTTTTCACCGCGATGCAAAACCTGGTTAAAGTCGATGACTTCACGGTGCCCGATCAGCCTGTCTATGAGTTGTCCCAATACTTGGATCAAGGACGTATCGAAGATCCTCGGGAACCCACAAAGAAACCGCTGCGCCCGGATCCGATTGATCCACCCCCGATGGCCGATCCACTCGTAAAAACCGTCAGCAACCCGGATCTGCCGACAAAAGGATATAGAGGTGTCGCGCCGGCGGTGTATGGCGGCCCAGATTTGAGGTCAATCGTGCCGACCCGCGCGACGTCGGTCATCGATCGAACAGCGCGGCCTATTACGCAGCCGATCCCGATCTACCCAGATGCGGCCGCGAGGCGCGGGCTTGCAGGTTCGTGCGAGGTTCGTCTTAGTATTACACCGCAGGGCGAACCTTACAGCATCAGTGCGGATTGCTCGGATCAAGTGTTCAAACGCGCCGCAGAAAAAGCGGTCAGCAAGGTCAAATTTGTGCCGCAGATTCGTGATGGACTACCGGTTACAGTGACGGGTGTGGTTTATCCGATTGAATTTCGGATGGACCCATAGAAACAATATGTGCTGAGAAATCAGTAAAATGCTTCAACTTACCGTTCGAAGCGCTTGAAATCGGTGGAAACTTCCGGTTCAAAGGAAAGAGACGCCATATTGGCGGATAGGAGTGAAACGATATGATGAAGCGCATAATGAAAAGCGTGGCGACGATAGCGATTGCGGCATCTATTGGTGTCGGCACTGCTGCCGCTCAAGGCTGCGAAGAAACCCAGTTCAGTTCGACGAATGCCGAGAACTATCTCAAGGCAGAAACCGAACTGATTGTGAACGACAATCCTCAGGCCGCCCTAGCAGCGTTGAACGCTTTGCGGGCGCAGCAATTGAACTGCTACGAGGAGGGCGCAGCACTTCGTCTTGGCGCGGCGATTAAGATCCAAACCAACGATCTTCAGGGCGCGGTCGCAGACCTGTTGCTCGCGATTGACCGCGGTTACATCCCTGAAACCGAGTTGAAGACAACCTATTACAATATCTCGCAGATCTATCTGTCAGACGACAATAAAGAGAAGGCGCTGGAATATTTCGGCAAGTGGATGCAGCAAGGCGGTGTTCCGGATCGGAATCAGAGCTGGACCCTAGCCGTTCTGTATCAGCAAATGGACCGCTTCAATGAAGCTCTGCCTTGGGCTGAGAAAGTGCTTGCGCAAGATGGCGCAAATGCTGATCGGTCTGTCTATGACTTCTTGATCTTCCTTTACGACAAAACTGGCAACTTCGCGAAGAAAGCCGAATTGCTCGAGCTTCTCCTGGCGCGTGACCCATCGGATCGTCGACTTTGGGATGCGATCGCGGGTGACTATTTCCGCGGCGGACAAGAACGCAAAGCGTTTGAGGTTCAGAAAGCCATGTACCTTGGTGGCCTGCTTCAAACTGAAGATGAGTTGATGCGGATTGTGAATTTCTACAATTCATTCGACGTGCCTTACGCGGCTGCTAAGATTCTCGAGAAAGAGATGAACGCAGGCCGGATCTCAGCCAACTATCAGCGACTAGAGTTGCTGGCGAACCTGTATCAGGTGGCACGTGAGTTCGATAAAGCCATTCCGGTTATTGAGCGCGCTGCCGAAATGGCGCCGGATGGCAAAATGTATGAACGTCTCGGTCGTTCGTTCAGCGAGCTAAAGAACTGGAACGAGGCTGAAGACGCGCTCATCAAAGCGATCAATAAAGGCGGCTTGGCAGACTCTGGTCTGGCCTGGGTGCTCGTTGGTCAGTCACGTTACGAGCGAGATGACCGCTCAGGCGCGCGCGACGCGTTTCGCAATGCCAACAATCGTGGTGGCCGCGGTTGGATCGATTTCATGGCGGCTGAGGACAATACAGCCCGCGCGCTGGTGCTTTTCGACGCCCAGAACGAAGTCAACGACTACAAGAAAGAGAAAGAGCGCTGCAAAGACCTCGAAGTCATTGGCAACGCACCAGAGTCTTGCTTGACCGTTGATGATCGCCTCGCGGCGGCAGAAGAAGCCCTTCGCGAGTTGCAAGGCGACGTTTAAGTCCTAAGTTTTCAAGGCAAGCCCCGGACTTAAGGGTCCGGGGCTTGTTGTTTTTGTAAAAGCGTGGAACCAAGACCGACATGGCCGATCTCAGTGTTAAAACAAAAGAAGACGAAGCTGTTTGCGAGCGAGTGCTCGGCCTTCAATCCCAAATGCAAGACCGCACCTTTAAGTGGGCAGAAATCAATACTGGCAGCTGGAATCGCGAGGGATTAGACGTTCTCGCGCCGCAGCTTAGTGATGCTTACAGCGCACTCGAGGCGGATATCGAGCTGATCGCGACAGATGCATTTGAGAAAGTCTCGAACAACGGACAGATTGAGGCCTTCGAAACCGGGCCTGTGATCCGAATATCGTCGCGTCCAGACGCTGAGATGCAAGTCATCATGAGCGGGCATTATGATACCGTGTTCCCGCCAAACACGTTCACTGACATTAAAGACATTGGCGATGACAAGTTCAATGGGCCTGGTCTCGCAGATATGAAGGGCGGCCTATCTGTCATGCTGGGCGCCTTGCAAGCGTTTGAGGCTGGTCCTCTAAAAGACAAACTCGGCTATCAAATTGTTGTCACGCCTGACGAAGAAACCGGAAATTTTGCGAGCGCGCCATTCCTAACCAAGGCTGCGCAATCTGGCGCCATGATCGGTATGACATATGAGCCGTGTATGGATACAGGCGCCATGTCAGGCGGCCGAAAGGGCTCTGCCGTATTTGATGTTGTTCTGCACGGTCGCTCGGCGCATGCTGGGCGCGCCAAAGAAGATGGCCGCAGCGCCGTCGAAGCTGCTGCAGCGATGGTTGTCGCGCTTGAGCAATTGAACGGGCGCTATGATGGGGTCACGTTCAATGTCGGCTCGATTGATGGCGGCAGTGCGGTAAACATCGTGCCGGATCTCGCAATCGTGCGATTTGGGGCGCGCGCGCCGGACGCCGAAGCTGCGGCGTGGGCCACTGAACAAGTGAATGCACTGCTTGCGAAGGCCAAAGCAAGCGATGGCATTTCGGGTCATATTCACGGCGGTTTTTATCGCCCACCAAAGCCACGAAACGACGCTCAGCAAATGCTGTTTGATGCAGTCGCAGATACTGGAAAAGCCATCGGCCTAGAGCTCGAGTTCGTCGATACAGGTGGCGTCTGTGAAGGCAACAATATCTTCGCTGCTGGTGTTCCGAATGTTGATACGTTGGGTGTCATGGGCGGGCGTATTCACTCCGATGAGGAATACGTCGTCATGTCGAGTTTTGTAGAGCGCGCGCAGCTCTCTGCGTTACTTCTGAACCGAATTGCGGATGGCCGCCTGGATGCGAAAAAGATCAAGGCCTTAATGGGATGACGTCGCCTTATGTCATGCGCCCAGCGGAGTTGTCGGACTATGACGCGCTCCGCTCTATGGCTGTTGAGTCGGGGGCAGGGTTCACTTCACTGCCGGTCGATGAAGAAATCTTACGCAATAAGCTCATGAAGTCGGTCGATTCGTTCGCAGGGCGATTGCAAACGCCGGAATATGGCAAGTATCTGATGATGCTTGAAAACGTGGAAACGGGTGAGATTGGCGGATGCAGCGCCGTGAAAGCTGGCGTCGGCGTCAAATCCCCATTCTTTAATTACCGCATTATCACCCTCGCGCAGGCGAGCCAGGAAGCCGATCGCCGGTTCGATATGGACGCGTTGATCCTGACGAATGAATTTGTCGGTTGCACTGAGGTTGGAACACTCTTCTTGCGCCCGGAACATCGCGGCGCAGGTGTCGGACGCCTGCTAGCGCAATCGCGATACTTGCTCATTGGCAGCAAACCGGAATGGTTTGGCGAAAAGGTCATTGCAGAACTGCGCGGTGTCGTCAGCCATGACGGCGACACACCGTTTTGGGAGTGCTTGGGGCGGCATTTTTTCAAGATGTCTTTCACGGAGGCGGATTATCTGTCGGCTACCACCGACAATCAGTTCATTCTTGACCTAATGCCGAAATATCCAATCTATGTTGATCTGTTGCCGAACGAAGCGCGTGAAGTGATTGGGCGCTGTCATGTGGAAGGCGTTCCAGCGTACAAACTACTCGAATGGGAAGGCTTCAATTTCGAGAATGTGGTCGACATCTTTGATGGCGGTCCGATCATGCAAGTGAGCCAGAACCAATTGCGCACGCTTCGTGAAAGTAAGCTTATGGAGCTAGAAGTCGGCGCCGCGACCGGCTCGACCGGAATTGCGGCGCGCACCGATCTGGAAACCTATCGTGCGTGTCTCATCGAGGGCGCCGTGATCGGCGAAAAACGCTTCATCACTACGCAAGACACGCTCGACAAACTCAAATTAAAGCGCGGCGACAAAGCCCGTATTTGGCTCAGGAGTTAGCATGGCCAAAAGCGTATATATCGATGGTCGTTGGTCCGACGGCGCAGACGACTGGTTCGAGAAAACCAATCCCGCGACCGGCGAAACAAGTTGGGATGGGCAATCAGCGAGCGGCGCACAGGTCACCGACGCGGTCGCATCTGCACGCAAAGCCCAAGCCGATTGGGCACGCCAGCCGCAGCATGATCGCACAACCATCCTGGAAGCCTATGCTGAAGAGTTGAAAAAACGCGCAGACGCCATTGCTGAAGCGATAAGCCGTGACATGGGAAAGATTGGCTGGGATGCCCGCGCAGAAGCGGGCGCCATGGCGGGCAAAGTCGCGATTTCGATAAAAGCGCAGGTTGAACGCGCTGGGACGTCCTTTTCAGAGGCCGCATTCGGGTCGATGCATCTGACGCATCGGCCGCACGGTGTTATGGCAGTGTTTGGACCGTTCAATTTTCCCGGGCATCTTCCAAACGGACACATTGTTCCCGCGCTGCTCGCGGGCAATTCATGCGTGTTAAAACCATCAGAACTGGCGCCATCAGTGGCGCATGTCATGGTGGACGCGTTTGAAGCGGCTGGTCTCCCGGAGGGGGTCTTGAATGTCGTTCAGGGCGGACGAGATACGGGCGCAGCTTTGCTCGATGATGATATCAATGGATTGCTCTTCACAGGGTCTGCGCAAACCGGGCTGTTCTTCCATCGCCACTTTGCGGGACGCCCCGAAGTTGTTCTCGCGCTGGAAATGGGTGGAAACAATCCTCTTATCGTCTGGGATCCCGCTGATGTGGATGCGGCCGCAGATGTGGCGGCGCAGTCTGCGTTCCTGACGACAGGGCAGCGCTGCTCTTGCGCTCGCCGTGTGATCATCCCAACCGGAAAATGGGGCGACAGTGTCGTTGATGCGATTGTAGCGCGCGCGAAAGACTTGCGCATCGGTGACGCAAACGATGAAGACGCCTTTATGGGACCGCTTGTCTCTGAGCAGGCTGCACAGAATGCGATCGAGTTCCAGATGATGTTGTCAAAGGCAGGCGGCAAATCACTCCGACGCCTAAAACGTTTGGAGCGCGGCGGCGGCTTCGTCACAGCCGGTGTGATAGACGTGACGGACGCGACAGGGGTTCCGGACGAGGAATTGTTTGGGCCATTGATGCAGATCATCCGAGTCGACAATTTCGATGAAGCGATCCGCCGCGCCAATGATACCAAATATGGTCTATCGGGAGGTCTGGTGAGCGACGATGACGCGCTATGGCTGCGCGCCCATGCTGAGATGAAAGCGGGTATTCTGAACCGCAACCGTCCGACAGCTGGCGCGAGTGGGGCGATGCCATTTGGCGGCCCTGGTCATTCCGGGAATTTCCGCCCCGGAGCTTACTATGCCGCAGACTATTGCGCTTGGCCGCAAGCGAGCCAAGTCTCGGATCAAGCTGCGCGGCTTGGCGTAATCGGATTCCCTAAGTAGAGACCACAGATAACTTTCAGCCTCGCCCTGAGCCTGTCGAGACGCGAGCGCTGACCATATAATTCGGGTGTTGTAAGGAACACCCTTCGACAGGCGCAAGGCAGGGGTTCCCATGTCTTCTACCGAAACTGTTGAAGTGAATTTTGATGGCCTAATCGGGCCAAGCCACAATTATGGCGGCATGTCTGACGGCAATCTGGCCAGTAAGACCAATGCCGGCGATGTTTCCAATCCGCGCGAGGCCGCGCTGCAAGGATTAGAGAAGATGCGCATGTTGGTGCGAGCAGGGTTCGTACAAGGTGCGTTGCCGCCGCTCGCGCGCCCAAATTTCGGCTTTCTCGTCGATGCGGGATTCAACGGGTCAGATGCAGCCATTATTGAGCAAGCCACAAAACAGGCGCCACGCCTCTTGAAGGCTGCGTATTCTGCAAGTTCGATGTGGACGGCGAATGCAGCGACTGTGTCGCCATCTGCGGACACGCAAGATGGTCGCTTACACCTGACCAGCGCGAACCTCTCATCCATGTTGCATCGCTCAATCGAACACCCAGAAACGACCGGCACACTTGCGACGATATTTGAAGCCGAGCACGCGTTTTCGGTTCACGCGGCTTTGCCGATGCATGCAGATTTTGCTGATGAAGGCGCCGCTAATCACGTTCGACTCTGTGGAGCGCATGGCGCTGCGGGTGTCGAGCTGTTCGTATATGGACGTGACGCGGGCGAGTCTGTCGACGGCTTTCCAGCGCGCCAAACGAAGCTTGCGAGCGAAAGCATTATTCGCGGCCACGGCCTGGGTGACCAAAGAAGCGTTCTCGCGCGCCAATCCACGACCGCGATCAACGCCGGCGCATTTCACAATGACGTTGTCTGCGTGGGCACGCTCGACACGCTATTCTTTCATGAGGATGCGTTCGCCAATACGGATTCCGTTCTCGAAGACATTCGGCGCGCAGCGGACGGACTGTTTGATCTGAGGCCCGTCATGGTTCCTCGCGACGCCGTCCCATTAGACGACGCAATCACTTCGTATCTGTTCAACTCGCAACTCTTGGCTTGGCCAGGTGAAGATCGTTTGGTGCTGCTTGCACCGATGGAAACACGGGAAAATCCGAAGACAAGAGCCTATTGCGAGGCCTTAAGCGCCAGCAATGGACCGATCGGCCGGGTGCAGTTCGCTGACGTCCGTCAATCAATGCGAAATGGCGGCGGTCCCGCCTGTTTGCGTTTACGTGTCGTGATGACACCGGAAGAGCGCGCCGCTTGTCACCAGGGTGTTCTATTAGACGAGGCTAAGATCGATCACCTCCAGGACATCGTCCGGGCTTCTTATAGAGATCGGCTGTCGGTCACTGACCTGTCCGATCTAAATTTCGCGGACGAATGCCTCTCGGCGCGCGAGAAATTGCTTCAGGCGCTCGATCTGAGTGGATTGGTCTAGCTGTGGCGCGTTTCAAGTTTACAATTGCTGCCACAGACGGCGCCGCCCGAACCGGAACGCTTTTCACCACGCGCGGTGATATCCGCACACCAGCTTTCATGCCCGTCGGCACGGCTGGCACCGTAAAAGCGTTGTACACGGATCAGGTGAAGCAAGCCGGCGCTGATATCATTCTCGGCAACACCTATCATCTCATGCTGCGTCCCGGTGCGGAGCGCGTAAAACGCCTTGGTGGCCTTCACAAGTTTAGCAAATGGTCAGGCCCCATGCTGACCGATAGTGGCGGGTTCCAGGTCTGGTCGCTGTCGCAGCTGCGTAAGATGGATGCCGACGGAGTCACGTTTCGTAGCCATATCGATGGCTCGGAGCACCGCCTGACGCCAGCGCGCAGCATTGAGATACAGGCTGATCTCCTTGGCGCGGATATCTCCATGCAACTCGATGAGTGCACCGACTATCCTTGTACACATGAAGAGGCCGAACGCTCGATGAATCTGTCTCTGGACTGGGGCGCGCGCTCTTTGGAGGCTTTTGGTGATCGTGATGCGCAGACGCTGTTTGGGATTGTCCAAGGGTCGAACTATCCCGACCTAAGAGAGGCCTCTGCTAAAGCGGTCGCATCTCAAGGCTTCGGCGGGATTGCTCTTGGCGGTCTCGCAGTCGGCGAAGGCCATGATCAGATGTGCCGCACCATCGATATGACCATGCCGCACGTGCCGGATGATTATCCGCGATATGTGATGGGTGTCGGCAAGCCGATCGATCTGGTCGAGGCCGTTGCACGCGGGGTCGACATGTTTGATTGCGTCTTACCAACGCGGGCCGGCCGTCATGGCCAGGCCTGGACCTGGGATGGGCCGATCAATCTCAAAAATGCGAGGTTTGCTGAGGATTTGTCGCCGCTTGATGAAGCGGTGCCGTGTCCAGCCAGCCAAGACTATTCAAAGGCGTATCTGCACCATCTCATTCGCTCTGGAGAATACCTCGGCTCAATGGTGCTAAGTTGGCACAATACAGCGTTCTTTCAGGCTCTGATGCAGCGCATACGCGATGCAATTGCGGCGGGAGAGTTTCAGGCATTACGCACCGAATTATCGAACCGCTGGGCGGGGACCAAGTCCAAACCGAAAACCGAAACCCAGTCTTAGCGAAAGACGACTTTCGATTCTTCTTCTGGGCTCGGCAGCGGCGCTGCGGGATAGTCGCAGGCTTTGATCAAGCCGATGCCTTTCAGGAAGGTGCGGCGATGGGATCCGCGCTCATAAGCTTTTCGAACTTTGGTCGCATGACTGTTCGCGCCGGTGACGGTGCGGACAATGCCGCGATATGGAATGAAACCAGAGGCCGTAGATGCCACCGTATCTAAAAAAGCGGTCGATGCACCATCGGCGGCACGTTCGCTGAGGCCATTCTTGTCCGGCGGAGGAATGTCCCAATCGCGGCCAAGAAGCTCATTTAAGCGTGTTACTTCGACCGCGATGTCGGCGCAGCTTATCTCCGGATCGATATCATAGGGGTTTTTGATCTTCTTGAATTCGTCAGGGGCTTTATCCCGGATGAGATTCACATCTTTAAGAGGGGAGGCCGCCGCATCGCTAAAACCGTCTTGCGACTGTTGCAAAGCGCGCTCAGTAGCACTCGGAGCGCTGGACGTGTCTGCGGTTTGAGCGTCGCGGTTCGTCGATGTGCAGGCGTTGCAGAATGCTGTAACAGTAAGGGCAAGTATGAGACGTTTCATCAAAGCAGTTTGATGCGTCTGAACACGAAAAACAAGTTTCTGCGCGCTGTTATGGTTTCAGCAGCAAAAACCGTTGACCCGGCTTAGGCACTCAACTACATGGGCCGTTCGGATGCGCCCATAGCTCAGTTGGTAGAGCAACTGACTTTTAATCAGTAGGTCACAGGTTCGAATCCTGTTGGGCGTACCAT
>ERZ1740070.1582-NODE-1582-length-14094-cov-10.144668_pt1 | contig 14094 bp, 15 predicted proteins | sample MGYA00581734_ERZ1740070 | MGnify/ENA primary metagenome ERZ1740070 (study PRJEB43018, sample SAMN04849744) | marine metagenome | isolation source: floating plastic debris | place: Pacific Ocean | collected 2008-09-01 | study: EMG produced TPA metagenomics...
CTTAATTTTCTCACTAATCACTAAGAACATATCCTAATACTCCACTATGAAGTTTCAATAAAATAAGATGGAAAATGTTGAAATGGTAGCTTTTCAAAAGTCGGTGCGTTTTTTTTAATCACCCGATATATGCACACTGTATGGATGATTATACCTGTCATGTCTCGGACTCTGTCATCTTGTGTATTGATTGCTTGTTTGTGACTGTAGAGACGGGCACTAGTATGAATCCATGTTCAGACATATATGGAGGCTCAGAGGCATTCTCTGAGCCAGAAACGGATGCAATTAAAACTTTCTTATCAAATGTAAGCACGCAGACCCAGATCAAAGCCTACTTATCCTTACATGCTTACGGACAATACTGGCTATATTCATGGGGATATACACGACAGTTGCCTGAAGATCATCAATTGTTGGTAAATATATTTAATGGTCATTTCCTGTCTATACCTCACTTATGGCCTCTTAATTTATGTTCGACTACTGCATCAAGGAGTTGTACTGCATGTACCAGAATTTCAACTAGTACACTTAGAATCCCTGAATATGGGCCAAATTCAAGCTGCGATTGTCCGTACAGTGCACAATGCAACAAATGCAGCTGTTTTTTATTCCAACAGTTTTATTTACAGCCTACAATTTTCACAGCTGTTAGAAAATAACACATGCAGTCTTAGTTGTAGTGTGCGAGCAAGAAATAAGCTAAAGTTTATTTCATTGAGCGCGAGGCACCAAAGGAAACACCAATATTGTGGGGATTATCTTTCCCTTTGGTCAGAGATAATAATTCCTATGATCAGCCTCCTATGCTAATATTCCTTTCAACGGTGCTAATCGATAAAATTGTGGAGATTATTATATTTTTGCAATAGTGAAGTTGATAATAAGAGTTTTATTCTGTCAATATTGCAGCATGCAGTGGCCAGTGCAAGTACTAGAGCTATACATGAAGCCAGCGACAGAAGAACGACATATATAACTGGGCCTGCATCCAGGACTCTATGTAAGATTCCTCCAGCTTCTTTCATGGCCTCATGGCACCCAAATCTAACCAAAAAAATTTCACTCAGGATTTAGCTGAATTCAGGGCAATGCGTTTGTTTGTTTTTCTATGCTTATGCTGATAGCAAGCGGTTTTGAGTGACAACTGGTCAAAACAGAAATGAACCACATACATCCAGATGATATTAGCTGGAATCACAATCAAAATATTCATAGTAAAATTAGATATGAAATATTGACTGCTCTGGGTGCACGGTGTAAATCAGGGCAGCATACTGTTCTTTAACAACAAATCCAATCTACCGTCATCAGAGGTGCAAAACTCAGACCGTGTCATTCTGCATTTGCGGATACAAAGCCTAGGTCAGCCGTATTGCTCTTGTCATCCATACATGGTGTTGTATTACAGATGCATCATCGGGTGCCTCGGATGATTGGGCTAAAGGATCACTGGGTGTGAAGTACTCATTCACATTGGAGTTGCCTCCCTCAGATTCGAATGCACAGGGTAATGGATTCCTGGTTCCCACATCAGCAATACCTCATATAGCTGCTGAGACATGGCCTGGTGTGAGAGCTATGGCATCCAGGTAAACAAAACCTCTTACTTAATTGTAAAGCTACAGTTCCGTACTCCTGATTTATCTATGTGCACTCCATCTTGTCTCAAAGACTCATCCTGAACAAAAAACCTGAACTCTAGACCTTTACACTGCTTGCCCTGCTTTTAACCTGACTGCTTTATTGCTGCAAATTTAGTTACATCTTTTTTCCAACACGCCACATAAGCTTGCAATATTAGCAAAGACTGATGACTCATGCGAGTCCTCAAACTCTTGTTGGACACCAGGAACAGTCGCTGTTGTGACTAATGTGATTGTGTTTTATTCTCTTTTTACAGTATACTGCACAGTGATGGTCAGGGATTTAAAACCCCTTGTCACTGAAGTTGGCTGACGTAATGTGACATGACTGCCAGTCGATTCTGACACTCCAATCATTATTTGTCACACTAGAGCTAGTAAAAGTATGTTACAAATAGTTGTAACATGTTGTAAACCTACATTTTAAGTGGATGCTTTGCAAACTTACCTATTCATTGCAGAATAACATGGTGCTCATTATCATTAATTAACAGCTTATGCTGTGTTCAATTGTACATAATGAAGCTCTATTCTGTTTTACAGAATACATATATTTCAAGTAAATTTGGATGAAAATGATGATTATTATAAACAATAAACTTTTAATCATAACTGTGTCGAATTTGACTCATCTCTGAATCAACATTGCGCTCTTATTTACAACTGACTCACTGTTTGTTTGTGATTGTGTTCAAAACTCGCGGCCTGTTTCACCTGACCTGGTGATATAATACATCCAGTAAATATGAGATAAATAACCCAATAAACAATTTCTTTAGAAGGATACTACCTTCCTGCCAATCTGTCACTGACAGACTCATTTTTCTACAACCACCTAAGTGTTTTTAGTGAAATCTAGTAGTGATACCTATTCTAGTCTTTATCCCTCACTTGCCATTGGCTCTTATCACTTGTTATATCGCTTCAGTGAAAGTCGCGGTACAATGTTCATGGATTGTAGCTCTTGGAAGAGCAGTTTACATGCATACGGCATCTTTATTGCTGAAACTTGTCTGGATGACTGACAATAGTGACACCTGCAATATAATGATTAAACATTAAGCAGCCATACAGAATGTACAGATAGGAAGTAATATTGTAAATATTGAGTGTATGGTTCAATACCATGCTGTACTTCAGGATGCGTTTATCTGAAAATCAAGACGTGTAGGCGAGTTGTAAACAATGACAGTGGGTAAGTTGTAAACTTTGACAAGCACTGCTCTAAACTTCTGACATATTGAGGGGAAGTAAAAAGAACAATTTACATACCATCCAGAATAGCCAAGTAATCCACACTGATTACAAACATCTACTTCAAATGAGTCACTTGATATCATCAATCTCTCTAGCAGCAGCATACTGAAATAAAACAAATCAGTGCTTGATTACATATAAGCATACAGAAACAGCATGTAAGCGACGGTTGATAACAGCATCAGCAGAGACATACATACATATACAAGATAACGTGATCACTCGCTTACCACACATCACACCTCCATAAATACTTAACATACATACATACCTTGCACCATATCCAATAAGACAATCTCTCTCCATCTCTCCGAGTCTGAGGCCACCATCTCGAGATCTTCCCTCTGTAGGCTGTCTGGTGAGCACAGCTCTAGGTCCTTTAGCTCTAGCATGCATCTTGTCCACCACCATATGTTTCAGTTTTTGATAGTATATTGGCCCCATGAATATGTATGCATTGAGAGGTTCACTTGAATATAAGCAAAGCACGACAGTAAAAAGATAAGTTGAAAAATACTTTCATTAGGGCAGGGAGTAAACTCCCTGATTCGGGTAAAGTATTGATGTGCATTATAGATCAGGGAGTTGCCCTTTTTTGAATCAAGGGGAGACAACCTATGGCTCAAGATATTAATTTTTTTTCCAACAACTCGACTACAGAATGTGAATTCCTTTGATTATATTGAAAAAAGTCTGGTAAAAGAGACAGGATACTGCAAATGAAGCCTAAAAACCAATATCAATACTGCACTCAGTATTAGTGCTGTGTCAATTCAATTCATATCGAGAATACCGAAATCGAACATTTTGAGTATCAAGATTTTTCTGTGGTCGAATAGTTTTAGGTGTTGGTTTTTAGGTATGAAGGTTAGGTATTCTAGGTATTTTAGGTTTTTACACAATATCAATACGGAAAATAAACCTAAAGCACACATTAAATGACAATTTGCGCCTAAAAACATAAATATCAAACCCTTATATCGGAAATATCGAAATGTTTTGAATCGGAAAATCGAGAAACGTCCAATCAGAATTGAAAAATTGAAATCGGGATAACCGAGGCTGAAATCAGAATCGAGGCAACACAACTAACAAGAAAAATTGAGACAGCACTGAGGATCCATTTTCTGCTTACATTCGCGATAGTCCACACAATGTACACCAGTCTATCACAGCATTGGGTATGTCTGTGTAACTCACTGGCTGACAGTGTGATGACACCTCCCCATCGAGGTAAGTACCATGTGGGTGAGAGATCTCACACACAGACAATAACTTACCCAGTAACACCTGATGTTAGATAATCTTTGCCAAGATAGTTGAATCCAAATTTGACTAAATCTTCAGACACGTCTGCTACTTTGCTTCCACCAAATGCTTCAACACAATGAAGGACGACGGCTCATAGTATGGTATATTTGATTTTTATCAGTTTGGGCAAATAGATTTTGATCAATGCAGGCAAAGGTTTAATTAAACCAATATGGGCAACTTTCTGAATTTGACCAATATATGCCAGTTCGGGAATTTTGACCAATATTAGCAAATATCATCTGATAAGTAGTACTAAATGTGACAACAATAAACGGACAAATCAACTGTCAACAATGACTTAGGATTCGATTTTAAAACACCCCACATTTCATTCATTTACCATCCAAGTAAACTGTCTATGATAAAACAGACGATTAACGATGAGAATATGTCATTTTTACCTGTGCCATAATGAAACCTTCCATCCAGTACACCAGCTTTTCCTGCCAAACACTCCATCAATTTACCGACTGTCATTCTAGACGGGTAACCGTGAGGGTTCATAATCTACAACAGAATGTAGTCAATACTGGGATTGAGATAACCATAATATTCTGGATTAATTCTGAAGAATTGGATCTCCTGTGGAAAAATGTTTGAATAACGAATTGTTTATCAATAAGTTAGCTGTTTGGTGCAGGTCGTGAGCGTACCTATCAATTAAGCAGCAGGTTACTCACAATATCAGGACAGATTCCGTGATCAGAGAATGGCATATCCTCCTGGGGTACAATAAGTCCACACACTCCCTTCTGTCCGTGCCGACTACTGAACTTATCTCCTATCTCTGGTCTCCTTGTTTGTCTCAGTAGCAGCTTAATGAGGAATGCTTCTTCTTGATTAGATGATATCAGCACCTTTTCTATGTATGATGGTAGCGGCGCTTTGTAACTACAAAATACATCTAACCATGCAGCACTAACTCTCTTGGAAAGCATGTTCCGTACAGAGGAAAAGACAGTTGTAAACCAAGAACTCAGTACTGGTCAGTGATATTGGGGCCACTGAATACCATGGGAGTGCATACACCATTATCACAAAACTATCGCCCTCTACAGCAGTACAAGGGCTGATAACAAACTACTAAGTCATGTAATATATTCTCACGGAGTGGTATGGTGATATAATACACACTTTACCTGGTAGGTACATCTCTGTATTCTGGTTGTATAGGCTGATTTGGCGCAGCACCTGCAGCCGGTACTGTTATTGTAGGCATGGATTTGTTAACTAACACCTGCTTGCTCTCTACCTTCATACCTGGCTCAATAAAATCATTAACAAAAACACAACATTCTATTATTTCAAATTTGATGAATATTGAGTAATGTTCTCTTGACATTGGGAAAGCAACTTCTTATAATGCTCAGACATTGTTTATACTTTAGCTAGCTTTTGTATTGAAAGTTTGCTCGGTTAATCAATCGAAGAGATCGGTATCTATTGCTCAGAAATTTCATAGCTTTGCACATGAAAATATTGATTATGTCTCAATGAGATTGCATTAAAACATTCATATACATGTGTTTTTAATTTATGGTTATGGACTGGTAAATGCATTATGTGACAGACCTGGAGATATAATCCCATCAGAATCAAGAGCCTCATGTCTCCATATAGGTTTGCCTTTCTCTGTATCTATTACCGGACCCATCACCTTATCATACGTTTGATTAGCATATCTCTTCAGTACACACTTCTGATTTCTGTATACAAGGCATCGGCCAAATCTACAAAGTACCAACATGTATGTATAATCTCATCATACTGTGTTGACCAAAGTGATTTTATAGTAAGATGGTATCAAATTTCATAATATAGAATATTGTTAACTAGACATACCCCCTGTCTAGTGAGGCTTTGTTTAGCACCAGGGCATCTTCAATATCATAACCACTGTAACTCATAACAGCTACTGTAGCATTCTGTCCAGCTGGTACCTTCTCAAAACCGATCAACTCAATCGTCTACAATTACAAATCCTATGGTATAACCTCATTAGAGTCAGAAACTCAGGTGATAAATTTCTAAATTTATTTATTTTTGGCCAAATCACCGAAAACACATCTCGGTATGAAATTGTAAGTTTTCATGATTTTTGAGCAAGAAATGTGGAAATAGCGATGGTTCAAAAGTCAGTGTTTTTTTGCATCACCTGATACACATTATATAATAAAAATGAAAAGGGCGTGTGGGGATAATTACCTTAGATTTTACCATAGGAGCTTGAGCATATACTAGATTGTACATAAGAGTGTCAATTCTGTTTTTCTGATTGAATCCAATGTTACCCATGGCTTGTTTACCCATAGCGCATTGGTATGTGTTTCTGGGTGACTGATTGTGATGAGGATAGGGAATCAAACCAGCACATACACCTAGGAGAGTGAACGGCTCTATCTCCAGATGTGTTGTAGCCCTATAACAGGTGAAAGATATGATAGTAAATTTCAAAATGAAACACAGATGTGTTGCAGACTGCCTCATCCAGTGCGTATAATAAGCATGATTTAGTCACAGCGTTGCATTGACTTAGGCTACTTATGCATGTACAATATTCCCATGTGTGTCTGACAGTCATTAGCTAAAGAATATAGTAAACCATTTTACATAATATGGTGGGCATATTATGCCCACCATCCACTCTACATGATGTAAACGTGAAAGCTGAATACCAGTCATAAAAGTAAGGGACTTGGGCACAGACTTACATGGTTATATCGTGTTCATAGACAGCTATCAGAGCATCATTTTCTTCGTTACAATCCAAATATTCTATCATACCATCATGTAAGAAATCGTCAAAACCCCTGTAAAATCATAATCAGACAATAACACACAAATCACACATTTGGCAAGGTTGCATTGTAGGTAGAAAAAGGCTTTTGTTTTACTATAGAGATTCATCAAAAATTCACATCATTATAGTATTCGACAATGGTTCGCGAGTTTTTTTCCCAAAATCAGGTTGTTTTTAGCAGAAATACAGCATTGACATACAGTGGAATCAGTGATTGAACACCGCATGGGGCCCGCTATAGACTGAGCATTTTATAATCCTGCATCACCACTTTTGCATTATGTGGACAAAATTCCCTCTCTCTTAACAAATTCATAGAATTTTGAGTTGTCTGCCTTTTCTCACAGAGGGAACAAATCCTACTAGGATGTCTTAACCTAATAATTCATGCTAGGAAAATTTCTCCATAGAATTTAAAAAACTTACCTCAAGCCAGCACTGAGATCCTCTATATGTTTACTGGTGATCGTGGGACATCCATTCTCAACAATGATGTACGGTCTGAAAACACAAATTGAGACCGCTGTATCAGATGCATGTATTTTTGTATGAGCATATGCACACTGCACAGCATCGTTAAATTCAATAAAAGCAAGTACATACTGGCATATTGCGATAGTACGTGATCATTTATTGCAATTAATTTTGCTATGGGTAGGAGAAGTCAAATCAAAAAACAGATTTCACTATTACTGAAACGCATCACATATCCGATAAGCATGACTGTCGAGCCCTGCTGTGATGTGAACCATGCACAGGCAGTACAGACAGTAATCAGAAACCAACCTGCACACCCTACCACCATCAGATGATATGTATATACAGCCATGTGCATGATTAGGACAGATAGATATAAACTCATTAATGAGTCCAGCTCGTCTCAACACTCTGAATGTTCTCAATAGTCTCTTATAGTCTCTCGTCACTCCCAGTATGTTACCTAACGTAAGAAAAACAAATTAGCAACGCTAGAAAATACCCCACGACATTATCTTGGGAGAAGAAATTTTGAATTTTTGGGCCAACGTCAGGATGAATCTCTTGATCTTGAGAAGCAAGCCGCACACATCATAAGAATTGACTAAAAATATCCTGTACCGTTAAGGAAGACAAGATAGTTGAGAGGTGATGTGAGTTCTTCTCCGCCGATAAGCTGCAGTTCTTCTACACCCAGATTATAACATAGTCTAGATATGGGTAACTCATCCAGATCTGTGGTGATGTGAGTCATCAATGCCAGGTTCTTCACCAAACCGCACGCCTGAAATGTCACGATTGACAACAGGCACGATGTAAATGATGAACAAATTTTCATACAATTGCCAACTTGACATGAACTGACATTTCTATAAACACATGAAACACATCAAGTCTGATCACTACATTTCGTTTTATATCGTCATAAAAGGTCTCTCCATACATTCATTTTGAAAAAATCCAATGATTGACAGGCAGAAATTGCTGATCCCGCCAATTTTGACAGAATGATTTTTCGTATCAGAGATTTCCGCACATGTTACTAGTAGCAAACTTCTCAAACTTATGAATTTAAAAACATATGTTTTACAACAAATCAGTGACGCGTGTTTGAAGTACTGACCTCACCCTCAGGAGTATCTGATGGACAGAGCATACCCCACTGTGACGGTTGTAGCGATCTAGGACCGCTCACTTTCCTTGTCTTCTCAAACTGACTAGATATACGAGTCATCATACCTAGACAACTTATATATGACAGTCTAGAGAGTACCTGAGTCACACCTGCTCGATCCATCTTAAATCTCTTAATCACCCAATTACCCTGAAATATTATGAGTTAGCAAAGGAAGAATGCAATGAACATACATTCAATCAAACGTATGTTGCTGAAAATAAATTAAGACAGTGAAATGATGTTTTATCTCGTCAACCAGTCTGCTTCAGTTTAGCACAAAAATCATCAGCCGTCTTGTCACCAATTTGTAAAAATGAATATGACTGATTCGTCACTGAAAAATGAATACTTTTTAATGTTCCGCAATACTTAAATATACATCTATGAATTTGCTCACACCTGCAATTGTACGGTCTGATAATTCACCAAGTTGCGAATGATTGACAAGCTGATGAGTTCATCATATATTTCAACGAATCACCAGAACCTACGTATACCAACATAACAATAATCAAAGATTGTACGGATGACATGTTATCCTTACACTTGATATAGCCATGACAAGGCCGTTTGTTATCTGGTCCTGTCTCATATGTTTGACAATATCAAACTGTGCAGCTCGAGGCTTAGGTATAGTCAGATCAGCAATCTTCTTCAACTGTAGAAAAGAAACGCTTGACGAGTTATTCTTCATTGACGGAGATGAGAGATCAACAATCCATAGAATTGCGTTTCAATTTATCTCTACACCATACACAAGTTTTACGAGTAGGCCCTAGGGTAGCAGCCAAATGTTGCAGAGAAAGTACTTAAAACATCATTATTATAATGTTTTATGCATGTCCTAGAACTAGCTATAAAACCAGATTACTATCTCCAGCAGCTCTTATCTATCAGCGCATCAGGAACGTCCTAACACAACCAGTAACCGTACTGGTCCAAACTAGTGAAGAATGACAATGGAGGGAGTGCAGGTGTGGCCTCACATAGCACACATACCTCAGTGTTGAATTTTTTGAACAAGTCTTCAAACAGGAGAGAAAGGAGCTGTCCAGCCAACTCGAGACGTTTGTTTCCAACGTAATCTCTGTCATCTATATCACCAGCATCGCTTCTAGCTAGAATAACTCGTCTGACCATCAGAGCCACATAACAACACTTCACCTTGAAATTCCAGTTCTCCACCTGAATGATATGATATGCATTTGTAGACATGAACGTACATGTATACGGATAATTACACCATCATATTTATGAAAATTGATGCAAAACAGCTCATGAACCTGAGCAAAGCGGTAAGTACCGGTGCTTGCAATTGGTATGATGTTGTGGTTTCACAAAAAAAAACTCTGTGACTCCAAAAAAGACATCAAACTTTATATATACCACAATATTCATTACAGAATATGAATACAGGTACCATAATATACTTGCAACTATCCACATTGACTCACAGGAACATGAGCGAGAATCGTAGACTGTAGTACTTCTCGAGCTTCTTCTATTCGAGATTTTTTACTGGCAGCACCACCCCAAACACGCTGCCTCTTCATCTTGTTACCGATATACTTCAGAGCCTGCTCAAATATATAAATGATGTTAATTCATTATAGCGAGTAATCGGGCGACCAATATTTCGTTAGGAGTTTTCAAGCATCAATGAGTAGTATAAACAAATATAAAATAGCCAACAAGTATTTGGATGTATCATGGAAGGCTAGCTGTGAGCATGGACAGTTAAAAGAAGTTAATTCTAGTGAATAGCCTCACCTGAAGTTGTGTGAAGACTTGTTGTTGATGACATTCTTCGAAGGACGGAATCATAGCACTAGAAATTATCTCCTCACAACCAATCATCTGTAAAATCTCCTGCTCACTCTGCATGCCCATAGCTTTGAATATTACCACTATGGGCATATCCTGAACATAAAATAGGATGTTTAATTGTTTGGATATAGGGCAGGAAATTTAAAACATTTGCATTTAAGTGGATTCATGAGAGAAATTGTCATCCATGTACATCGATCAACTATTGCTCAAAAGCAGTATCTAAAGGCAATATAGAAAGCTTTAAATGTGACTAACAAGATTTTCAAGGCAAAAAAGAAACTTTCCCAACTCATTCTGCTTTTTTGCCCCAAATACTTATATTCAGTTTACTTCCGAGTGGGTGCTCTATATACTCTTACACAATGCGATAAGATATGGTGAGGTGGTAAGATTTATAAATGCCTCAGCATCCTTATCATATAAATTGATCTCACCTCAGTGAAGCTGTTGTGTTTCATGTAGAATTTGTTTTTCTTAATTATCAGGTTTGTCTTCACTTTTTTCTCATGAGTGGAACTAAATAATATCAATTAAATAAGGCAAATAGCACTATCTTTGTGCAGAATTACTTTCATTCATCACTGTAAAGAATTACGATCCCTTGACAATATATTATCTATACATTATTAATTTGATTGGATAGCAACTTGCAAGGCATATTTGCATTAGTATTTCTTCGAATTTGTGATAGAAAAGTACATAAGGTACCACAGATCAAGACACAATAAAATAATCATACTCTATTATTGTTATTACTTATACAAGGTGTTGCATGCAGTGGGTTTTTTAGATGTTTCTTACCTCTGCACTGAGCAGTTGACATTGCCTTTACGATCCACATCAACAATGATTCTGTTTTTTGAGAGCTGTTCTTGTATGAGTATGACTTTCTCCGTGCCTCGGACTATGAAATATCCTCCTGGATCCAGTGGGCACTCATTCAACGCCGCCAGCTGAGCCGGTGATTTGTTATATAAGACACATTTAGAGCTGCGCAACATGATTGGCATCCTGCAAATAAAGAACATAGGTAAATTTTATTAAAAAGTTCTTTTCATGACCTTATTCCACACACGTTAGATGCTTAAGCTAGTTGAATAGGCCTAATGAATAGATAAGCCCTTGTAAAACCTGATTGTTATCACAAAAGCATGCTGACCATGGAATATGTGAGCTTGATGCACAAGAGCAAGGCTGTTGCTTAACCGGAGCTAAGGATGATTGTGATACTTTACCTGCCGATCGGTAGGTTATTACGGACGACACGTTGCTGGCCTCTGGTATACTCTATGTCCACAGTGATGGGTGCAGAATAAGTCATGTCCCTCAACCTACACTATAATAATATTACAAAACAAATACATGTACATTTTTTGTATTGGGTACTGATGCATTAACTCCATTCAAAAGCAGCATTGAGATAACTCAAATTTGAGCTACAAATATGAAATCAAACCTCTTAATCTAGCTAATTGAAATATTATATATATATACCTCATGGGGAGAGATTGACTTGGTGATGTTAAATCCTTCCTCCACATCTGGGGAACCAACATGAATATTGAGATATTTCAGATAAAACATGGGATCTGCATCACTGGTAATCTTCTCATTGGCTCTCATTATGTTCTACAAAATAAGTTTTAGCAATGTGATAAATATAAATTTACCTCATTGGTGTGCATCAGGGATTTCATTGGTTTAAACTCCGTGTGCGTGATAGAGTTGAATAGAGTTGTCTTCCCAATATCGAGGGGGTGACAACTCTGGAATAAATTAACTGAATCCACAATTACAGTAAGTCTCAGCTGGGCAAATACAATTGGTGTGTGTTGTCTAGCATACATAGATTACAGCTAAAACTTATGATGAAATTCAAACCATCTCTTACATTAAAAAGTAAGTTTTTTTGTCTATATGAAACTTTATGGATACGTTCTAACCATAGTCTGTATGTGATCTAATAGTTTTATGGATGCGCTGAGGCCTAAGTTAAGTCTTCGTTAGCGCATTTTCATTTTCTCTTTTGGACTCGTTTGACCATTCCTATGTCTAATCAGCCAGGAAGGAGTTAATGTTTTTTGAGAATGCTTCACCCTAGTGGTTACATGGTGCAAGATGTATGGCGCAAAATGAAGCATAGCCATGAACATGTTTATGGTTGTGGTATCCATGATAGAAAATCTGGCAAAGCTTGTTTTTGAAAAGCTTGAAACACAAAAAAATCCAACAATAAATTCTTTTTGAGGAAACCCTAAGCAAATTTTTACCTTTATGCCAACATTGACAAAGTAATTGAATGAGTCTGTGTGCTGCTTCACCAGACCTTTCACCTTGAGAAAGGCAGGTAAGAGTTTCCATTTCTCCTGAATAATAACAAAGATATATCCATTATCACCTTTAACATGCCAAGATGAATGAGAATTTAGACCTATCTTTTATCGTATCATATCACTTAGGCCCAACACTTTAGTTGAGAAGTTATAAACTTCATAAACGCAAACATTGTGCTTATGCTTATGTATTGAGGACTTTGACAAAAGTTGTAATCTGCACTCTACAGTTACACTTTCCCCTTGCACATCTATTAAGACGAGAAAAAAACTACGGAGTGCATGTTATAGGCTTAGTCATAACCTTCAATACTACAGCCCAAGAGATGATCCTGATATACATTCATGTACCGACGTATTCCATCCATTACATATGTATGTCTGTAAATGCAAATCAGAACAGTCACATCCTACTATAGATAGGTATTCAGTTGTCTGCCTTTACATTCATCATAGTTTTATTGTTGAAGTATATAAACAGCATGACATACCGCTATAGTTTTCACTGGTGCAGCTAAATCTTCCAAGCCACTGGTTTCCATTGCTGACACACCAATGTAGCGACAGCATATGTTTGCATTCAATGGACATAAAATCTTTTACAGTTTTCCTGCAGCATTCGAGTTACATCAGCATGGCAGGGACTCGAATCAATGAATTGGTTAGGTACCGCCGAGCAGTGGTTTTGTGGCTAATATTGAGCAGATATCTATCTTTTTTTTCTCACTGAAATGGATACAATTTATTATATCATGATGATGTTTGAAGCAAGGCGAGAGCTTAAATTTGACTGACTACGGAGCTTGCTCCAACTACAGGCAGCGCAACAGCAGTGGTAGGCACAACCCCAGGGGGCCTGTGGTGGTAGGGACAGGATCATTGACTGAGGGTCATTCTACCCTACACTAGAGTAGTAGGCCTGTAGGGTAGAATGACTCACAGTCAATCCTGTGGGCTTGGAAAGACTAAGACTGCAGGTTGCTCAGCTCATGGGAAAGCATGCTTTGTATCACCAGGTCTCAATGTCTACCCATGGGCATGGCGCAGCTGTCATGTATAGTGATGGTAAATGTGGTGGGCTACTACTCTATCAATTGAGTTGGCCCCTATATGATATATGTCTATTATTGCCAAAACAACAGTTGCAACAACGAGGAGTGGGCAAGGGCCTTCAATGTAAGGTTTGACTTTATATACAGTCGAGTCTGGATATAAGAGACACAACGGGACTTGACAGGTTGATTCATATATAGAGGG
>ERZ1740070.1583-NODE-1583-length-14091-cov-5.875178_pt1 | contig 14091 bp, 12 predicted proteins | sample MGYA00581734_ERZ1740070 | MGnify/ENA primary metagenome ERZ1740070 (study PRJEB43018, sample SAMN04849744) | marine metagenome | isolation source: floating plastic debris | place: Pacific Ocean | collected 2008-09-01 | study: EMG produced TPA metagenomics...
TGAGCCGATTGATCCGGTGCGCTACATCGCCAATCGATCCTCTGGCGCGCAGGGGGCAGCGATTGCGCGGGCGCTTTCGGCGCTGGGCGCGGAGGTCGTGTTTGTCACCGGGCCTGCGGATGTGGCCCCGCCGGAGGGCGTGCATGTGGTGCCGGTTGGGTCGGCGCGGGATATGATGACGGCGGTGAAAGACGCCTTGCCCGTGGATGCGGCGGTGTTTGCCGCGGCGGTGGCGGATTGGCGGGTGGCCTCGGCCTCGGACACCAAGCTGAAGAAATCCAAGAACGGCCTGCCGAAGCTGGAATTTGAGGAAAATCCGGACATTCTGGCGACAATCAGCCAAATGGACGGTGCGCGGCCGGATTTGGTGGTGGGCTTTGCGGCAGAGACGGATGATGTTGTGGCACATGCCACGGCCAAACGGGCGCGCAAGGGCTGCGACTGGATCGTGGCCAATGATGTGCGGCCTGAGACAGGGATCATGGGCGGGGCTGAGAATGACGTGACCTTGATCACGGAAGCGGGCGCGGAGGACTGGCCGCGCATGTCGAAAGATCAGGTGGCATCGCGGCTGGCGGATCGCATTGCGGACGTGTTTGAATAATTTCGTGCCTCCGGCGGGAGTATTTTTGGCAAGATGAAGCCACGGGACACCATAAAGGACGCGGTGACAATCGAGTGTGTTTGGGACGAAGAGGCTGATACCTCATTCGGCCTGCCGCGCTATGAGACGGCCGGAGCGGCGGGCGCGGATTTGCGCGCGAATTTTCCGGGAGGTGTGGGCGTGACCGTGGCGCCGGGCGCGCGCGTTTTGGTGCCCACAGGGCTGCGCGTGGCAGTGCCTGAGGGCTATGAGATGCAGCTGAGACCGCGCTCTGGTCTGGCGCTCAAGCACGGGATCACCTTGCCCAACACGCCTGGCACAGTGGACAGCGATTATCGCGGGCCGCTGGGTGTGATCGTGATGAATGCAGGCGATGCGGCGTTTGAGATCACCCACGGGATGCGGATCGCCCAGATTGTCATTGCGCCGGTTTTGCAAGCCGCTTTCGCGGAGGTTGAGACCCTGACGGATACGGTGCGCGGTGCTGGCGGATTTGGGTCCACGGGGGTCGGGCGATGATGCTGGTCTTTGGGCTGGCGGCCACGCTGTGGGGTCTTGGGGCGGCGCTGCGCACGCCACATCAGGCGCGGTTTTTGATGATCGGGCTTTTGTGGGTGGGCGTGGTGTCGTTGCATATCTTGCTGCCAGTCGGGCACCCGCTTCGGGATGCGACCGGCGGGTCGGCGGCGTTTTGGGTTGTGTTTGCGATCCTGGCCGGTGTCGCGTTCAGCTATGGCAAGGTGGTGCAATTTCTGAAATCCACCGCGGAGCGGCGCAATACGCCGGTGCAGAAGGGCCCGTTTTCTGAGGCCGAGTTGGACCGTTATGCCCGCCATATCATGTTGCGAGAAATCGGGGGCCCGGGGCAAAAAGCGCTCAAGGACGCGAAAGTGCTGGTGGTGGGGGCCGGGGGCCTGGGATCTCCGGCCCTGCTTTATCTGGGCGCGGCGGGTGTGGGGAGGCTGGCCGTCATTGATGATGACCTGGTCGACAATTCCAATCTTCAGCGTCAGATCATCCACCGCGACAAGGATATTGGCCGGCCCAAGGTGCAATCGGCCTATGACGCGTTGCGCGCGCAGAACCCCAATATCGACGTGCGCAGCTACACCCGCCGTTTGACCGCTGAGATCGCCGAGGAGCTTTTTGCCGAATATGACCTGATCCTCGATGGCAGCGACAATTTTGAGACGCGGTATTTGGTCAATGCCGCCGCCGTCGCCACGAAGACGCCCTTTGTCTCCGGCGCGCTATCGCAATGGGAGGGGCAGGTGAGCCTCTTTGATCCGGCGAATGGCACACCGTGTTATGCCTGTGTTTTCCCACAGCCGCCTGCCGAAGGGTTGGCCCCGTCTTGTGCCGAGGCGGGTGTGTTTAGCCCGCTGGCCGGGATCGTGGGGTCAATGATGGCGGCGGAAGCGGTGAAACATTTGGCGGGCGCGGGTGAGACGCTGCGCGGGCAACTCTTGATCTATGACGCGCTTTACGGCGAAACGCGCCGGGTGAAGATCTCCAAACGCGCGGATTGTCCGGTCTGCGGCAACGGGATCAACGACTGATCGCCTTTTCATTCCGGCGGTGCGCGCCTAGGTAATAGGCAAAGGAGATCCCCCATGACGAACCCGCTTCTCGCCCAATGGGCCACGCCGTTTGATGTTGCCCCGTTTGATCAGATCGAAGACGCGCATTTCGAACCTGCCTTTGAGCAGGCGCTGGAAGAGGCCAAGGCGGAGATCCTGGCGATTTCGGGCAATGACGCATCGCCCAGCTTTGCCAACACGATCGAGGCGTTGGAGCAGGCGGGTAAAGCGCTCGACAAGGTCCTGTCGGTGTTCTTTTCGGTCTCTGGCGCGGATACCAACCCCAAGCGGCAGGAATTGCAGCGCAGCTTTAGCCCGAAACTGGCGGCCTATTCCTCGGACATTTATGAAAACGAGGCTCTGTTTGCCCGGATTGAAGCGCTCTGGCAGGACCGCGACTCGCTGAACCTGACGGAAGAACAGCAGCGACTTTTGATGTTGACGCGGCGTGGGTTTGTGCGCGCGGGTGCCGCGCTGTCGGGGGCTGAGGCCGCGCGTATGCGCGAGCTGCGCGCGCGGCTGGCAGAGCTTGGCACGGCGTTCACGCAAAACCTGCTTGCCGATGAGGCCGGCTGGCACATGGAGTTGGCCGAGGAAGACCTCGAAGGGCTCCCCGATTTTGTTGTTGCGTCGGCGCGTGAGGCAGGGCGGGAGAAAGACACCGCAGGGCCGGTGGTGACGCTGTCGCGCTCGCTGATCGTGCCGTTTTTGCAATTCTCCCCGCGGCGGGATCTGCGCAAAAAGGCATTTGAGGCATGGGAAGCGCGCGGCGCCAATGGGGGCGAGACGGACAACCGCGCCTTGACCGCCGAAGTGCTGCAACTGCGCGAGGAGCGGGCCAAATTGCTCGGCTATGACAGTTTCGCCGATTACAAACTGGAAACCGAAATGGCCAAGACCCCAGATGCGGTGCGCGATCTTTTGATGCAGGTTTGGGCCCCGGCCAAGGCGCGGGCGGAGGCGGATGCGCAAGTGCTGACCGCGATGATGCGCGAGGACGGGATCAATGGCGATCTGGAGCCGTGGGATTGGCGGTACTACGCGGAGAAGCGGCGCAAGGCGGAGCATGACCTCGATGAAGCCGCGCTGAAGCCGTTTTTGCAGCTCGATAAGATGGTCGAGGCGGCGTTTGCCTGTGCGCACCGTCTGTTCGGGTTGGAGTTCAAGCCGCTTGAACTTGCGCTCTATCACCCCGATTGCCGGGCGTGGGAGGTGACGCGCGGTGGCACACATGTGGCCGTCTTCATCGGCGACTATTTCGCGCGCGGCTCAAAGCGGTCGGGCGCGTGGTGCTCGGCCATGCGCGGGCAGGCGAAGACACCGAAAGTGCAGGGGCCTGTGGTGATCAATGTCTGCAACTTCGCCAAGGGGGATCCAGCACTCCTGAGCTACGACGATGCGCGTACATTGTTCCATGAGTTCGGCCACGCGCTGCATCAGATGCTGTCAAATGTGGGTTACGAGTCGCTGTCTGGCACCAATGTGGCCCGTGATTTTGTTGAGCTGCCCAGCCAGCTGTATGAGCATTGGCTAGAGGTGCCAGAGGTGTTGGCGGAATTTGCCACCCATGCGGAAACGGGCGAGGCGATGCCTCAGGATATGCTCGATAAGGTGCTGGGCGCGGCGACCTTCGACATGGGTTTCCAGACGGTGGAATACGTGGCCTCCGCACTGGTGGACCTGGCCTTTCATGACGGGCCGGCGCCCGAGGATACGATGGCGCGACAGGCGGAGGTGCTCTCAGAGATCGGCATGCCGCGCGCCATCCGCATGCGCCACGCCACGCCGCAATTTGCCCATGTGTTCGCGGGCGATGGGTATTCCAGCGGCTACTACAGCTACATGTGGTCTGAGGTGATGGATGCTGACGCCTTTGCCGCCTTCGAAGAGGCGGGTGGTGCCTTTGATGAGGAGAAGGCACGCGCGTTAGAGACGCATATCTTGTCCACCGGCGGGTCCAAGGATGCAGAGGAACTCTACCTCGCCTTCCGGGGTCGGATGCCCGGGGTTGAGGCCTTGCTCAAAGGCCGGGGGCTCGCCGCGTGAAGGCGGACGCGCTGCCCTACCGGCCCTGTGCAGGGGTGATGCTGGTCAATGCATCCGGCGAGGTGTTTGTGGGCCAGCGCAAGGACAGTGATGTCGCCGCCTGGCAGATGCCGCAAGGCGGGATTGATCCCGGCGAAACCCCGCGTGACGCGGCGCTGCGAGAGCTGGAGGAAGAGACGGGTGTGTCCTCTGATCTGGTGACGGTGGAGGCTGAGACGCACGAATGGCTGCGCTATGACCTGCCGGATCACCTGTTGGGTAAGGTCTGGAAAGGGCGCTACCGCGGGCAGGAGATGAAGTGGTTTTTGATGCGGTTTCACGGGCAAGACACGCATGTGAATATCGCGACCAAACATCAGGAATTTTCCGAATGGCGATGGCTGGCTGTGAATGAAGTGCCCAAACAGATCGTGCCTTTCAAACGTGAGATGTACGACAAAGTGATATCAGAATTCGGAGCGTTCTTGTGAAAGCCCTGCTTGCCACAATGCTGTCCTGCCTGTCTGGCCCGGCTTTGGCGCTCAGTTGTATGGCCCCTGACGTGGCGCACACTTTCACTGCGCTCGATGAGCAACCCGAGACCTTCGTCGTTGTCCATGGCACGCTGACATTTGATGAAACGCTTTTGCCGGTGACCGATTGGGAGAACCAAGACGCCACCCCGCCATCGACCTCCATTCCGGCGCAATTGACGGGTCAATCGCTCACCCGCGATGGGTTCACCGCGCCGTTTGATCGGGCGATCACCTTTGATGCGGTGTGCTTTGGGCCCTGGTGCGTCTCAGCTGCGTCTGGGTCAGAGGTGATGGCTTTTGTGAAATACGAAGACGGGGCATACGTGTTCGGGCTGGGCCCGTGCTATTTTACCGGGTTCTTTGACCCGGATCAGGCCATGCTGGATACCGCCACCGCGTGTATGCGCGCTGAGGCCTGTGAGCCGAAGTTTCAGTAAGGGGGCTCCGCCCCCGAGCGTCAAAACCTTTGGTTTCAACGCCCCCCCGGAGTATTTCTGGCAAGATGAAACAAGGGACATGTCCTGCAATTCATCTTGCCAAAAATACTCCCGTCGGAGGCACAAAATCTGAGACTCTGACTCCCAATGAGAACAAAAGGTGAATATAGTGACCGAGTCATGTTCACTGAGCTGTCGATCACATCCAATTTCACCTTCCTCACCGGGGCCTCGCATCCGGAGGATTACGTGGAGCGGGCCGCCCTTTTGGGGCTGACGGCCATGGCTGTGGCGGATTGGAATTCGGTGGCGGGGATCGTGCGGGCGCATACGGCTGCGCGAGAGATCGGGCGCATGGTCAAGGAGCGCGCGATGATTGAGGCGCGGAACGGACCGATTGGCCCGCCAGCGCCTGAGGGTACGGCGCCACCCATATGGGCCACGGTGCCGCGCCTGATCCCGGCGGCGCGCATTCAACTCACCGAAGGGGTGGAGGTCACGGCCCTGCCCAAGACGCGAGTGGGGTGGGGGCGGCTGTGTCGGTTGATCAGTCGGGGGCGGCTGCGCGCGGAAAAGGGCACCTGTGATCTGAGCTTGAGCGATCTGCTGGAGTGGGGCGCAGATATGGCGCTTTTGCTGCATCCAACAGAACACAACCCAGACGGCAACCCGGGGCGGACATGGCGCGTCCATGTCCGCCGGCTTGCGCGTCAGTTTGGGAAAGACCTCTATTTGCTCATGGCGCCCTGCTATGACGGGCAGGACAGCGCGCGGTTCAGCCGGTTGGCGCGCTTGGCCAAGGATCTCGGGATTGACACGGTCGCCTCCGCCCTTCCGGTGATGCATCACGCGCGTCGCCGCCGTTTGGCCGATGTGCTGACCGCGATCCGGCAAGGCTGCCGCGTGGAGGAGTTGGGCCGCGCCGCCTTGGCCAACGGGGAGCGGCGGCTGAGATCCGAGGCGGAGATGGAGTGCCTTTTTGAAGGGCATGAGCCGGCGGTGCACCGGGCAGGCGAGATTGCCCAAGGCCTGACCTTTTCTCTCGATGAGCTGCGCTATGAATACCCGAGCGAGCTGTCGGAGAATGAGACACCCTCTGACCGGCTGCGGCGGCTGGCCTATGAGGGGCTCAGATGGCGCTATCCCGGTGGCGCGTCTGAGCGAGTGCGCAAGATGATTGAGCATGAGCTCGACCTCATTGGGCGGCTGAAATACGAGCCCTATTTTCTCACTGTCCATGATGTGGTGGCCTTTGCCCGGTCGCGCGATATTCTGTGTCAGGGGCGGGGGTCGGCGGCCAATTCGGTGGTGTGTTTCTGCCTCGGCATCACGTCGGTCAGCCCCGAGATGGGCACGATGGTGTTTGAGCGGTTCGTGTCCGAGGCGCGCGATGAGCCGCCCGATATTGACGTGGATTTCGAACATGAGCGCCGCGAAGAGGTGATCCAGCATATCTATGCCCGCTACGGCCGCGAACGCGCGGGGCTCTGCGCCACGGTGATCCATTATCGCGGCAAACGCGCCATCCGGGAGGTGGGCCGCGCGATGGGGCTGAGCCAGGACACGATTGGCGCGCTTAGCTCGCAACTTTGGGGGTTTTTCTCAAACGGCAACCTGGAGCGGCAGCGCCTGCAGGAGATCGGGCTGGACCCCGACGATCCGCGCCTGCGCCAGACCATGGCCTTGGTGCATGAGATCGAAGGCTTCCCACGGCATCTGAGCCAGCATGTGGGCGGGTTTGTCATGACCGAGGGGCGGCTTGATGAGTTGGTCCCGATAGAGAACGCCACGATGGAGAACCGCACGGTCATCTGTTGGGACAAGGACGACATCGACGCGCTGGGCATTCTGAAGGTCGATGTGCTGGCGCTGGGCATGCTGACCTGTATCCGCAAGGGCTTTGCCCTGATGGAGCAACATCATGGGCTGGATTACACGCTGGCCTCGCTGCCCGCGGAGGACCCCAAGGTGTATGACATGCTGTGCGAGGCCGATAGCGTGGGCGTCTTTCAGGTGGAAAGCCGCGCGCAGATGAACTTCCTGCCGCGCATGCGCCCGCGCACCTTCTATGATCTGGTGATCGAGGTGGCGATCATCCGGCCCGGGCCCATTCAGGGCGACATGGTCCACCCCTATATCCGCCGCCGCAACGGGGAGGAGCCGGTGGAGTTCCCCTCCGATGAGCTGGGTCGGGTGCTGGGCAAAACGCTGGGCGTGCCGCTGTTTCAAGAGCAAGCCATGCAGATCGCCATCATCGGCGCGGGGTTCACGCCCGAAGAGGCGGATCGCTTGCGCCGGTCGCTCGCAACCTTCCGGCGCTATGGCAATATCAGCGATTTCCGCGCGCGGTTCCTCAAGGGCATGGCGAAGAATGGTTATGACGAAGACTTTGCCGAGCGGTGTTTTTCCCAGATCGAAGGCTTCGGCTCTTACGGCTTTCCCGAAAGCCATGCCGCCTCTTTCGCGCTGCTTGTTTACGCGAGCGCGTGGATCAAGCGGCACCATCCGGGCATCTTCGCCTGCGCGCTGCTGAATTCTCAGCCGATGGGATTCTATGCGCCTGCGCAGATCGTACGGGACGCGCGCGAACACGGGGTCACGGTGCGGCCGGTCTGCGTGCAGGCGAGTTACTGGGACAATGTGATGGAACCCGATGGCAAGGGGGGCCTTGCCCTGCGCCTGGGGTTTCGACAGATCAAAGGGCTGGCGGAAGAAGACGCCACATGGATCACTGCCGCGCGGGGCAATGGCTACGTCGCCGTGGCCGATGTCTGGCGCCGGGCGGGCGTGCCGCCGCTGACGGTGACACGTTTGGCGGAGGCGGATGCCTTTGCCGAATTGGGGCTCACGCGGCGCGAGGCGCTGTGGGAAGCCCGCGCCTTGGCCGGTGACAAGCCATTGCCGCTCTTTTCGGGAGATATGGACGGCGAAGGCATTGATGAGCCTGCCGCCCACCTGCCGCAGATGACATTGGGCGAAGAGGTGGTGGAGGATTTCGTCGCCACGCGGCTCTCGCTCAAGGCGCATCCGGTGGCATTGCTGCGCGATGTGCTGACGCCGCCCTAGCTGCGATAAATCTCGCTGAGGTCAAAGATGTTCTGCGTGAACCAATGGGCCTCATCGAAATTGTGCTGGCCTTGCTCGGTATTTTCAAAATACGTGTCGAAGAAATACTTGCGGCCAAAAATCTTCAACCGCTCCGGTGCCACATCCGCCAGATGATCGGTGAACAGATCGGGGCCGGTGAGGGAGGACACCGTGCCTTTCTTGCGCTGAACCACGTTGTCGAATGCTCTGTCGCGCAATTCCCCCACAAGGGCGCTGCCCGCCGGGGCCAGAAACACCGCGTTGTTGATCGTGGGCCGTTTGAAAATCTGGAGCCGGTAGCATGTCAGCTCTTCAACCCGGTTCTTGAAGAGCACATTTGCCTTGGCCAAAGGTCGGTAACGCCAATCGACATAAAGCCCGCCATGCCGCGCGATCCAGGCCAGCCGGATCAGGTCACTGCGCATGGCCGGAAGGCTGCAGGCCTCAAAGGCGTCGCGGTGCTGCGCGCCATATGTCGTTTCCAAAAACGCCGCCGCCGTGCTGTCATTAAGGGAGGTCACCTTGGCCCCGGGCAGCGCCGTTTCAAGATGTGTCACCGCACGGGCATAGCCTTCTGGGACAGGGTCACTGTCCCAGAAAAGCAGCACGTTTTTCTCAATCATGAGAAGGGCTTACATAGAGGCCAGAAGGCCCTCACCCGCCGACAGCTCACAGGTGCCGGGGTTTTCATCGATCTGAAGCACGCTCACCGTGCCATCGTCCACCAGCATCGCATAGCGCTTGGACCGGTCCACAAACCCCACGGGCGGGGCGGAGAAATTCATGCCGATGGCCTTGGTGAAACCTGCTTCGGCATCGGCCAGCATGGTGATCCCGGCCTCGGTCGCACCCGTGGTCTGGCCCCAGGTCTGCATGATGAACGGGTCATTGACGGAGACACAGATGATCTCCTCCACGCCCTTTTCCATCAACGCGTCTTTGGTGCGCATGAAGCTTGGCACATGGGCGCTGTCGCAGGTGGGCGTAAAGGCACCGGGCACCGCGAAAATCACCACTTTGCGCCCCTTGACCTTGTCCGCAAGGGACACCTCTTGGGGGCCGTCGTCGCCCATCACAATGAAGGTGGCATCGGGGAGCGTGTCGCCAGTGGAAATTGTCATGATCGCGTGCCTTATCGTTTGTGTTTCGACTGTTGCTAGATATAGGCTCCGCCGAGGAATGCACCATCAAAAAGACCAAAGGGGGAGCGCATGGCAGGCATTGTTGTCGTAGGGGCGGGTCAGGCCGGAGCATCGGTTGTCGCCAAACTGCGCGCGCTGGATTACGCGGGCCAGATCACGCTCATCGGGGAAGAACCCTCGCCCCCTTATCAGCGCCCGCCATTGTCCAAGAAATACCTGCTGGGCGAGCGGGAGCTGGAACGCATGTATCTGCGACCCGAAAGCTTTTACGCCGAGAACCAGATTGATCTGTGTGTGAATGAACAAGTCACCTCAATCGTGCCCGGCGCGAAAGAGATCACCACGACGGGCCGCACGATTGAGTATGATCATTTGGTTCTGGCGACCGGCTCCGTCCCCCGTACTTTGCCGGCTGCGATGGGCGGCGATTTGGAGGGTGTGTACCTTGTGCGCGGCCTCAGTGACGTCGACGCAATGGCGCCCGAATTCCGCGAAGGCGCGCATGTCCTCATCGTCGGCGGCGGCTATATCGGGCTTGAGGCGGCGGCGGTGGCAGCCAAAAAGGGGCTGAAGGTCACGCTGATCGAAATGGCCGACCGCATTCTGAAACGCGTGGCCTCGCCCGAGACATCGGATTACTTCCGCACCCTGCACCAAGGCCACGGCGTGGATATCCGCGAAAGCACGGGGTTGGAGCGGCTGGTGGGCGAGGGTCGCGTGACCGGTGCCCATCTGGCCGATGGCGAAGAGCTGGACGTCGATTTTGTCATTGTCGGCGTGGGCATTGACCCGGCCACGGAACTCGCCGCAATGGCGGGGCTTGAGATCGACAATGGGATCAAGACCAATGACACATGCCAGACATCCGCCCCAAATATTTGGGCCGCGGGCGATTGCGCGTCCTTCCCCTATCGCGGCGATCAAGTCCGGCTCGAAAGCGTGCCAAATGCCCATGACATGGCCGAATGCGTGGCCGAAAACATCATGGGCGCGGGCAAAACCTATGTGCCGCAGCCGTGGTTCTGGTCGGATCAGTATGACATCAAGTTGCAGATCAGCGGGCTCAACACCGGTTATGACAACGTGATCACCCGCCCTGATGGCAAGGGCAAAGGCATGTCGTTTTGGTATTTCAAAGGCGATGAATTGCTGGCCGTCGACGCGGTGAATGAACCGCGCGCCTACATGGTCGGCAAGCGTTTGATCGATGCGGGCAAATCCCCGACGCCCGATCAGATCGCCGACACGGGGCTGGAGCTGAAAACCCTGCTCAAAGCGTGAGGATCATCACGTGCGCATCATAGGGGGCACCTTTCGCGGCCGCCGCCTGGCCTCTGTGGGCAAAGGCGATCCGGCCGCGCATCTCCGCCCCACCTCCGACCGGGTGCGCGAAAGCCTGTTTAACATCCTAGATAGCAATTACGCCGATGCGTTGGACGAGGCACGTGTGCTGGACGTCTTTGCAGGGACAGGCGCGCTGGGTCTTGAGGCGCTCTCTCGCGGTGCCGCGCATGTCACCTTCATCGACCAAGGCCGCGCCGCGCTCAAACTCCTGCGCGCCAATATTGCAACCTGTCAGGCCGAGGCCCACACCAGCATCCTCATCCGCGACGCCCGCAAACCCGGCCCCGCGCCCGCGCCTGCGAACCTGATCTTTCTCGACCCGCCCTATGGCAAGGCGCTGGGCGAAAAGGCCCTCGATGCGCTTTTGAAAAACGGCTGGCTGGCAGAGCGCGCGCTCATTGTCTGGGAGGACAACACGTCCGTCACCCCGCCTCCAAGTTTCCAGGCGCTCGATGAACGCCGCTACGGCGACACGGTCATCCGGTTTTTCCACCACACGCCCTGACTGCGGCTTCTTTCTTGTCTGAAATACCTCGGGGGGGTCGCGGAACGCGCCGGGGGCAGCGCCCCCTCTTCAAGGTTTCATCAAGTCCGGCAGATCCCCTGACAGCCCGGCCGCTTCTCGCATCATCCCCCGCCGTAGCCCCGGCAGCGCATTGATCACGCCCATGCCAATGCCGCGGGCCGCCTTGAGCAAGCCGTTATCATTTGAAAACAATCGGTTGGTCCCGTCTGTGATCATCGCCAGCGCGGTGATGTCAAACCGACGCCACTGCGCATAACGCTCCAGCACAGGCTCGGAGGAGAAATCTTCCCCGCGCCGCGCGGCCTCGCGCAGAACCTGCACCAGGGCGGCGGCATCGCGCAGCCCGGAATTCAAACCCTGACCGGCCAGCGGGTGCACGCCATGGGCGGCATCCCCCACCAAAACCAGCCGCTCAGAGGTCAGTTTCTGAGCAATGCTGAGGCCCAGCGGATAGGTGTAGCGCTTCCCCTTGACCGCAATGTCGCCCAGGAAATCGCCGAAACGTGGACGCAGCACGTTGAGAAACTCGGCATCCGACAGTGCGGCGAATTGCGCGGCGGTCTCGGTCGTTTCGCTCCACACGATAGAGCTGCGATTGCCTGGCAAAGGCAGGATCGCCAGCGGCCCTTGGGGCATGAAAAACTGATGCGCCACGCCATGGTGTGGCAGCGCGTGTTCGACCGCAGCCACGAGCGCGGTTTGCCCATAGCCCCAGCCCGTGCGCCTGATGCCTGCGCGCGTGGCAGTCCCCGACCCGCGCCCGTCACAGCCGACAATCAGACGACCATTCAAGGCCTTACCGGATGCCAGTTCGAGGCCAACCCCACCGGGCAAGACCGACTGGCTGACCACGTGATCCTCAACCACCGTGATCCGGTCATCGGCCCCCATGGCATCCAACAACGCGCGGCGCAAAAAGCGATCTTCGCACATGTGGCCCATCGGCCCTTCTTCGAGCTCGGCATGGTCGAAATGCAGGAAAAACGGCCCGGGCCCTTCGCCCGCCCGCCCTTGGGAGACTTTGATCTCCAGCATGGGTTGGGTCTTGTCCGCGACCTGGTCCCAGATGCCGACGCCTTTCAGCAAGCGCACGGAGGTCAACGCCAGCGCATAGGACCGCCCGTCAAAGCCTGCATTTCGGCGCACGGTTTCGGGCTGGGCGTCAATGACGGTCACGCGGTGGCCCGTCTGGGCCAGGCCAAGCGCGAGGACGGATCCGTTGATCCCGCCTCCGACAATCAGGATATCGCTGTCATAGGTCATGCCCTTCCATATGGCCGCGCGCCCGGGATTGTCCATGCGCTGTGCTGCCGCTACGGTCACGGTCGAAATGGCGCGGGTAGAGGATATGGAAATGAGCGATTGGCTGACACAGAGCGCGGCAGATTTGGGCCGGGCGATTGGGGCAGGCGAGGTGGATCCTGTGACCCTGGCCGAGATATATCTCACGGCCATTGCCGCGCATCCGGCCAAGGATGATATTTATACGACCGTCACCCCTGAACGCGCCATGGCAGAAGCCGAAGCCGCCAAGGCGCGGGCGGACCTAAAGCAACGCCTCGGCCCGCTCGACGGTGTGCCGATCAGTTGGAAGGACCTTTTCGACAGCGCGGGCACGGCAACAGAGGCAGGATCGCGGCTTCTTGAAGGCCGCGTACCGGAGCGCGATGCGCGTGTGTTGGCCAATGCCACCAAAGCGGGGCTCGTCTGCCTCGGCAAAACGCATATGAGCGAACTGGCCTTTTCCGGGCTCGGCCTCAACCCGATGACCGCCACGCCGCCCAATGTGAACGATCCGGCGCTGGTGCCGGGCGGATCATCGTCGGGTGCTGCAGCCAGTGTCGCCCACGGGCTGGCGGCCTGCGGTATTGGCAGTGACACCGGTGGGTCGGTGCGCATCCCCTCAGCCTGGAATGACCTCGTGGGGCTGAAGACCACCTCGGGGCGCGTGTCCAATGACGGTGTGGTGCCTCTTGCGGCCAAGTTTGACACAGTCGGGCCGCTGGCGCGATCGGTGGAGGATTGCGCACTCTTGTTGGCCGCGTTGGAGGGCGGGCAGGCTGCGGATCTGCGCGGGGTCAGCCTCAAAGGCGTGCGGTTGGGCGTCGTTCAGACTGTGGCCTTTGACGATATCCGTGACGCGCCGCTCAAGGCTTTTGACGAGGCGGTGGCGCGGTTGAAAGACGCGGGCGCGGAGATTGTGCCCTTTGAGGCGCCAGAGCTGTCTGAGGCGATGCCGCTCTCGGGCATTCTTTTCACCGCAGAGGCCTATGGGCTGTGGTCCGACGTGATTGAAGCGGCCCCTGACAAGATGTTTGCGCCCATTCTGGAGCGCTTCCGCTCCGGCAAGGATTTTGCGGCCTATGATTATGTCGCGGCTTGGGCCAAGCTTGAGGCCTGCCGCACCGCATGGCATGCGCGCACGGCGGGTTTTGACGCGGTTTTGGCCCCTACGGCCCCCAACCTGCCGCCTGATCGCGAGAGGCTCATGAGCGATGCGGATTACTACGTCACCGAGAACTTGCTCGCTTTGCGCAACACGCGGATCGGCAACCTTATGGGGGTCTGCGGGGTGACGCTGCCCACGGGGACGCCAAGCTGTGGGTTGATGCTGCTCGGCGCGCCATATGCTGAAGAGAGACTTTTGCGATTGGCCAAGGCGGCAGAAGACGCGCTGTGAGGCGATGAAAACCCGCCCCGGACTTGATCCGGGGCCTCATTTCCCGTGCTGGGGGGGCCCGGGGAAAGAGCGGGGGGGGGGGAGCGGTGGGGGGAAAAGGGAGGCCCAAAAGAAGGGGGCGGGGAACCAC
>ERZ1740070.1584-NODE-1584-length-14090-cov-7.040470_pt1 | contig 14090 bp, 9 predicted proteins | sample MGYA00581734_ERZ1740070 | MGnify/ENA primary metagenome ERZ1740070 (study PRJEB43018, sample SAMN04849744) | marine metagenome | isolation source: floating plastic debris | place: Pacific Ocean | collected 2008-09-01 | study: EMG produced TPA metagenomics...
GCAAGCCAGGGTTCTGACTTAGGCTACACATATAATTGAGCTGAGTGCAACTCATTACGTGCAAGCAGTGCCGCGATTTTAGGGCAGTTGCCAGTTTTTGGGCCAATGAATGACATCAATCTGACCCATAATCCAGGGTTCCATTTTGAGTCCCCTGTTTCACTTCAAGAAAATTTCTGAGCTTAGCATTGATGTCTTTTTTGCTCATCTTTTCGTTGAAAAGTATTTTGACATGTTTATGAACTGTTTAATTTTATCTGAATGGCTGGTATATTTCCTCAATCACATTTTTTCCTTTTGAAGCGCTGCCAGTTTCGGATGTAATTAGCGATAGTCTTCAGCTGACTTCATTGATCGCTTGTGTAGACTTGTTGTGAGTTTGTTTAGACAATGAGGTTAAATCAGCAAACTGAGTGTTTTCAACACATTAGCAACCTGTTTTTTCAGGGAAACACCAAACATTCTTTGATGCCATAGACCTTCGACTGGCATGTGTCTCTTTGATAACATGTGGGATGGGACCATAACAAACAGTATCTATTTTACATTGAGTATGGTTTGATTTGGCTTTGTTTGATGTTATTGTAGAAGATCGAGGGTTTGGATGGCTGGTGGTTGTGCAGTTTTAGAGGCAGACAGGGTATTGTACCAGCTAACAGAGTAACACTGCTAGCCGGCATGTACTATGAGAGTGCTCTCAGGTTCAGTACCAGCCCTGAATCCTCTATTTCTGATGTAAGTACTCTGGTATACTGTGTGTGTGGGGATAATCACCGCTTAGATAAGGCTTCACACTGGTATTTCTAACTTTCTCAGACTAATTCAGTGGTCAGAAACCAAAGTAAACTTTGCTGTTTTGTGTGATAAACTTTGTAATCTGATTGAAGTGAACATGGGATTGAAATGTCACTGACTTCGGAAGTTGGTGGTTTAAAAGATTTGGATTGAATTTCTGATTTGATTCACATTGTTAGTGAATGATTTCAAAGAGTTGCGTAAGATATGTCAAGTTATTCCTTGTCATGACGTAAGATTTGGTTAGTTACCCAATGCGCACTAATTTTTTCCTGTCTTATCTGTGATTGAATGGCTCAACGATAGACAACTGACGGAGACGGTCCCACTGACACAGAGACCTACAACATACAGCTCTGACTGAACACAGCTGTTTGTGATGATTGTACGGTTGGGTGGGATAGGTTTTAATATTTAGTTTGCTTATCGTTATTTGCACACTGCTTAGTATCGAACTTGATGTATTTATCTCAAGGAATGCTTGAGTTTGGTACAGTGTATGGATTCGTGGAATGATAAGATAAGCCAAATGATGTTGTGGAAACAATGTATGAGTCTTAGGCTATTTTGCTTTCCTCTCTTTACAGGGCGGAGGAGTTGATTATGATGTACCAAAAAGTGATCCCGCTAACAGAAAACTGCCTCCCGTACCCGGCGCTCAGAATGGCATGAGCTCTCCGGCAGCCAACCAGCAGCCTACACGTGATCTGGTGTATGACATCCCTAAATCGCTGGAGAAAACTCGAGTACATCAGAACCAGGCGAGGCGGACCCCGCCTCTAGCAGCTGACAATATTTATGACACGCCCCCGAGTCACATGAAGGCTTTACAGGTGACTGCTGCCGGCCTGGCAGCGGGTAGTCTGAGTCATCGTACTAGCGGAGGTCCGATGTCTCCTATCTATAAGTCAGGTGACAGCGCTGTGGATATGAGGAGTAACAGATCGAGTATGATGTCTAACACCTCCAGTCCTCCAGGCTCCAGCGTGTGTGACTATTCTCGTAATAGTATGGAAATGTTAGACGTGTATGATACGCCTACCTCTATCAGAGTAAGACAGTCTCCATCCAAACATGACCATCAACCTGCTGCACATGACACGGGGCTATACGATGTGCCAAAAACAATCCGAGAGACTCTGCGGGAGTATGAGAGCCGCGACTCGGGAGTGTATGACAATGCTAGACTGTCCGGTATACACACTTCTCCTTACAAAGACTCTGATCTATATGACCATCCTGTGTCATCTCCCATCAGCACGCATAGACCGAGCTCCGGGTCAAGTACGACTTTGAACAGCGGGTCGAGTACCCGGCCTGCCTCACAGGAAACTACCAATGTCTATGATGTGCTTCCACAACGTAACGCTAACCATCTGGTCAATGGCTTACAGTCCCTAAATCTGGACGATGTCGAGAAATTGACTTTGGGTTTAGAGGAAGCCATGGAGATAATTGTCAAACTACAACAGCATGTTGAGACGTCAACTGGACGTCTCCTTAGTTTTGTGCATGCTAAGTGGAGAGCTAAAGCTAACTTGGAGTCAGTTCTGTATGACTTGAAGATGGCGTGTGTCGGACTACAGACAACCCTGGAGGAGTTTTATGACTTTGGAGCTGGTGCTTTAGTTAATTCGATCTCACTCAAGGACCAAACCGTTAAACAGAGGCTTATTCAGGCACTCACTCCTCTAAAATCCAAGCTTGATATCGTCAATAACTCCATGAAGGTGAGAAAGTTAGCTAATTGCTGCGATGACACAACACTGAACTGTGCAAAATTATTGTACCCTGGGCAAAACGCTGCTATAAGACAAATGTGTGTCATCATCATCATAGCATCACAGGGGTACCAGTAGCATAGTATTAGCTGCAATAAAACATCAGCTGAAGCCCTCATCATCAACTAAATAATCTGAACATACTGTGAATTTTATCGCTTGTGATATTGGGTGAAAATGAGGGCTTCCAAGGCGCTGCGGACATTCACCTAACCTCGTCATAGTTATAGCTCAGCAAAATAAACAAATCTATCAAACTGTTTTACCTCAGCTGATGCTTAGGCTATAAGCGAATTTTTCTTCTGAGCTGCATGCTGTGGAGGCCTATTCTTCAAATGTATCAACTCTCAACTCTACATGTAGATCTTTTTTGATGGGGTTGTTTTGGCGGGTAGACTTCACCGTTTGAGTTGAGACTTCAAAAGTCAGACTAAAGTCTACAAACTAGACTATCAAAGCATCCTACCCGCACAAAGGGCTAACTTAAACATCTGGTGATGTGATGGTACTTTAAAATAGACAGAACATTTAGTTTCAGGTTACTTTAGTGCAAATGTTTCAACAGAAATAATCACACCCTTGACAAGCAGGATTGTCACCTTCCTACATCCCTGTTCATCAGCCACCTGCAGAGGAAATCGCCATGTTGTGAAGCTATTTTAGTCAGGCTGCCCACAGCTACATGAATTCACAGTCACACCAGTTTGGCATGTATAGAGTATATTCAATCAGGCTGATATTAATTTCTTGTCTCTGTTCTGGTTTCACACAGGCGTTGAGCGGTATTAAATGGCACTTGGCTAAGCTGGAGGAGTCGTATCAGGGTACAGAGGGTAATGATTTAGTGAAGCTGGTATCCGTGGCTCGCGAGGTCGGTGAGAATGTGAGCAGAGTGGCTTCAGTAATACACGGCAATAGCAGATTACTCTTCATAACTAATAATAATAACTCATCAACTACTGCTACGTCATCGACAGGTGAGGACACAACTCCTGCTGGTATTATGACGGGGTTTAGCAATGAAATTTATATTATTTATCTTTTTGGGTTCAGTGATGAGATAAATATCTGTCCGAGGAAAAGTCTGATAGGTAGGGATGTGAATTTCTCAGGTGGTATATGTGAATGGATGGGTCTCCTGTACAGTGTTCAATAGCTTGGTATCACAGTCTTCAGTTGGCTTATCTCTCCATCTCTGATGTTTTTATATCACACTCTGCCTCTGCCTTGAAAGTAAATATCCAAGCAACATAAACTTTCTGTCAGAAATTAGTACAAAATTTGTCAGTTGGCATATGGGGTTGCCACGGAGATTTAAATTAAGTTTAGACATGATTGAATTAAATGGTGTGATGAAATTAAATCTTTTCTTTGAAATGCAAAAGAAAGGGAAAACGTTGGTAATTTCCTATTTGAAGACCATATATAATAGTGATGCATTTTGAGAGGGAAGAGCAATGGAAAATCTGCATAATATAAACCAAAATGACTCATTATTTAACCAATCGATTTGGTCAAGAGGTTCAATGCAGGAACTTCTCAAAAGTCAAGAGAAAGAACTAACAAAGGTAAAGGGATTTCTATGTGTTAGCCATTTTCCCCAATGTTTGTTGACCAATGTTTGTTAGGGTATACATGAAATACCATATGGCTACATACCTGCAATATCATTATACCCGTATTGCTGCTTTTTGGTTGAGAAGTTTGATTCATATCAGGAACCTGAAATGATAAGATGCTCATAGGTACAAGGTATCAAATTATAATATTCACGACTTTCACAATGTTTATGAAAAACAAGATGATTAACAAACATGGAAAATAAAAACTGGTGGAGGTTTGTCAAAACTATCAGATGATGTCAGGCAAACGCACGCGGACTTCTGTCCATAATTTCACCTCTAGCGCAAATGATGTCAGCAATCTGTGAATCTGGTTGGTGGGCAATGTGAGTCTGGTGTTATGATTAACATAGGTCTGAGTTTTTCCAGACCCTACCACCAGATTCCTGGCTCTACAATCAAACATGTCAACAATCTGAGTCAAATATTACAGTTATGATGATGCAGGTGATCATGATGATGGTGCAGAGCTAAAAATGTTGCCATAAATGGCTATGTTTGGATTCAGAAATAGTGATAGTGGGTGATTCATGAAATGAAAGTAATGGTAAACATTAAGAGGTCTGACAAACTGTAAAATTGCTTTCTGCTTGAAATTGATTGAGGATTACATTCTACCTCCGATTAGTCATAAGGTAATAATAGGTAATAAATAGACGCTACTGGGGATGCCGTAACTGAACCACTGCTAGTGGTAACCAAGAGATAGGATGAGTGGTCAGAAACATGTGACACTGTTTGAGTACATAATAACATGATCCGGTATTAATATAACTGAAGAATTCAATCAGTAGCTATTAGATACCTGAAATACCGACCTTTGTATCTGTCGATCAGAAATAAATGAATGGAATGTACTGCTATTCGAGCGCTGCTATGTTTACAATATCGAATATCACATTCTCTATGATTTCATAAAGAGAAAATTTTGTATTTTTTCTTCAAGATATCTCGGTCCCAAAGTCTGATTTTTCTCTGTTTTGACAGTGTTTGGAGAGTGTCAATTTTTTATCTGCAGTTCTCAGACAGATTTCATAAATAATCTTCCCAGGGGTTGACACTTTTCTCGCACCTGAAGGGCATCTTAATTGTGAAACCAGTCCGCCACTACCCTTCGCTATCCTTAGCCTACATCAGTTAACTTCTGACAGAAGGTTGACACTATATAGATAACATCACATAAAGCAAGCACCTGCTAGCACTGGCCTATACCCTAGTCTCACATTGGCGTCTCCCAGCCTAGCTATGTAATATTGTACAATGATAGGTTAGGATAAGGTGTTTGATATAACACCCGCAGTACAGCGCTGCAATGATGGATGGAGGTAGCCAGTATTTTGTTGACATTTACATAGTCAGTTGAGCGTGCTGGTCTGTAATCATGTGAAGCGTTCCACAAGCTGTAACTATAGGTCTAATGGCACCAATCAACGCTGTTCACCCAAATTGAGCAACTTGCTATTATCGATGTTAGTGAGCTCAGCTTTTGTTGTGTCATGAGATCTTCAGAAATGCCTGCCGTGATGTCTCCATATATTAGCTTTGTTGTATGTGACCACTTGTGGGGTTTATGATGTGCTAACGCACTGCAAAGGTGAACTTTTAGTGTGTCAAGATAGTTATCAGCTTAAGCAAGCTTGTAAATTATTCATATTCTTAAAACAATTACTTCCTGTCTTTTGTTGACCTGTGTGTTGAGACATGAGATAGCGGTGGGGGTTGTAACAATGATGATGTGTAGTGAGGTTTTTAAGTTTTATTGTTTGTTAACCTGATTGTTTGTGTTGTTTTGTTTGTAGGCTTGAGGCTATCTGATGTTAGAGGTGCTAGCTTAGACAGAGTCGATTCTCCTGCTGTCGTGACATCAGCTGGATCTCACACTATAGACTATAATGAGTATGATTACTGTGAAGTAGATGTGAGAGAGGAGTCCACCCCCTCCCCCACCGCGTCCCTGCCTGTCCCCTCTACCAGCCCCCACGCTGACCAGGACTGTAAATATCTTCAGTATTACGCTCAGCATGTACAGGCTATATGTGAGACAGTGAGAGGACATGTAGTCAAACTACAGAGCGTAGTCGAGAGCGGACAATCTAACCAAACACTGGTGTCTGTTAGTAAACTACTGGTATCCTCAGCACATAAACTTGTCTATATCGGGGACACACTGAGCCGTTCCCTACGACAGCCTCACATACAGAGCTCAGTCTCAAACAATGCTAACACTCTGTGTAACGTACTCAAAGACTTTATCATGTGCACTAAAGAGGCTGCTCTAGCGGAACCCGCATCTCGATCGGCAGCCCTTAACAAACTGAAAGAGAACATCACATCTGTACAGCGCCAAACCAAATCATTCCATGATGTCATATCGGCACAGGCATCTCAGGCCGCTGCTTCACTGAAACACTGAATACCTCGGTTCAGTAGGGATGTCGGAGTATGAGGCCTAGCCAACGAGTATCACACAGTTTTGTATTACAGTCCCAGCAGTGATTAGCCCATAACTTTCATCACGGTACCATTTTCATGACCCGATTAGTGCTCAATAAGCGATTCTATTGTAAGTAAATAATAGGCTAATAGTTTATCATTTAGCCGACTTAGTATCAAGTGTACAAGTTGTATAGACTGTGCCCTATGAAATGTACAATACAAGGGTACTACTCTAGCCCTGTCAAGTGGAAGTATTAATTCACTGATTCATGTATTAAGCCTGCCCCTCCATTCATAGATATTTCTTTATTTTTTATACGACAATGTACATTGCGATCGTGTCACAACTAATGCTGTCCATTGAACATTTTCAATGATCATTATGTCATATCGATATGTTGCAACTTTTAATAGTGACACCTTAAAAAGATGTCAAACTATGCTATTTATTGTCACCCCTTTTTATGCCTTATGCACATTTTCTTACGGACAAGGACACTCTTTATTATATTTGTCCATAAACAAGCATCCATATAACACAAAGAAGGATACGTAGCTTTTTTCATCCCGTCACTGATTTGTTATTTTCATTGCATATCATAATTATTCACTGTTTGTTTATTTTTTGACAATCTTATATTCTTTCTATGATATTAAGAGATGAATATATGCGCAATCAAGCTGCAACTATTCGCATCATTCTCTTTTCTCCATCACAAGGGCAGAATATTTCTGGTCCATTGTGCTCAACCGGCAGGCTACCTTTACCACACATAACTTGTACTGCAAAGCTGCTCAATCCAAAGATTCGAATTCAGTCCACAATGCTCAAACATGTCACTGAAATTGAATTTCTGGTCACTAGAGTGCATTGATATCAAACTTCAATCTAATTAAACAGCCAGGCGATAATCTGATCGTTAATTTGAGTCTTTATGTGCACAAAATTAATACTACAAAGAATTATTTCACAATTTTTGAATCCAAATGCACTTACCCCTGGAAATGAGTTGGTCACGATTTGCATATCATTTACATTGATATATTGTAGGGCATTGGCGTTATAATTACTCTATTTATAGCACACTACAGTAGTTTTTGAACATTTAACACACTTTCCTCTTTGTCTCAACCTGTGCCAGCTGATGCGCTGGATGGCCGGCATGGCTATGTTGACGGTCATGCAATTGCATCCAGCAATTTTTGTCTGTCTGTAGTTTCAAACGTGTTTTTGGTTGTTTGTTTAATTTGAGGAGCTGCTGTGCGTTGTCCCGTTCAGTGACTGTGACAGTGACGATTACCGCCACATAACACAGATCCATATGGGAACACGTCCTAGGTCTAGGGCTAGGTCTTACTCAACATGGTAATCAAAAACAACAGGGATGAGTGTTTTATAAATTAATTAATCAGAGTCTGGTGTGCACATATTTAATGATGTGTAATAACCCAAATTAAACATCAAAGAATCTAAGAAATCGTAAGAAAATGCTGACAGTCAATGTTATGTTCATATAATTGATTCATTCGTTGCCCCAATTGCTGCTCCTTTGGATTGACATTAAAAACTACACACTGAATCTGTAAGCTTTCGTACCACAGGCAGCATCTTGTTTGCCTAATATGCAGTGATTTTTTGTTATGTGTTGGTAATTAACGCAGGGATTGACATTTAGCCCTGCTGCTTTTTCAAAAGAGACGTATAGGCTACCAGCTGTGAGTTGTGAGACAAAGACATGATGCGTCTTATAAGCCTGCCAGCGACTGCTGCTGGAACTGGAAGCAGAAGTTGGCTCTGATGGTTATTATAAAATGAGCAAAATAACAGTTGCTTTGGCTGCTGTTGAAAATCCCTTCAGCAATAAAATCAAGCTGCTTTTGGTCAGCATCATGATTGATATAGAACGATTTTCATACACAGCGACCAGTTGACTGAGAACAAAAGCCCTGCAGCAGCAGTCCAGAGGGAGATGCTGCCTGGATTCTTGTTGACATCCGCTGCAACTGCTTTGCAGTCAGAATGTATCATAACGATGAAACGGGAGAAGTTGTGGTCGACATTGACAGCTTCATAGGTCATCTAGGGACACACGGAATAAACATAATTTACTTGAAGTAGGAAGAAAAATTGTCTGCGGTAATTTAATTAGTCAAATTCAACAATAAATTACATTTTCGGAAAAAGTTTAATCTTTTTTTGGTAAAAGTGAGATTCCAGTTTGAGTCATCGCCATCTTAGTAACGAAACTAGTCTTCAAGCAAAACACACCAGTAATCATTCCAAGATGAATACCGGGCATTGTTTTGCAGATTTACAGTTTGAAATCCAGGCAAGACCTCATCTTGATCTGGCAAATGATCTAGGCTCAAATGGGATAAAGTCAACACAAGAAAGGGTACACACAGTAATGCAGATAATGTGCAAAGCTGGGCCTGTCAATCTTTACATGAGGTGTTATTTTTTTAGTTGACCTGGGGTGAGAAAACAACAAATTCTCATAAGATAAACAAAGCAGCTGGGTTTATGCATCGAGCATGCTCAGATTACACAATGGGTTTGTTGTTATTAATTATCTAGTTTAGAGACAAGTTGGGCTCAGTTTTTGAGCGTACTTTAGTTCAAGTGGGTTGATAAATATTAATCGGATAAGAAATCTGAGATCACTGTACACACTTGTAATTAATTCAAAGTTAAATGTAATCAGCAATGTTGCCAAACAACAAATCCACTACATCACACATCAAATATGACACCTGCACTCTTGTCCAGTCTTCTACCCATGCACAGTGACAGTTATTGTTTATTGTGAAATATTTAAGTTGCATGTATTGAAAAGTTAGAGATCGAGATACTGGTCATTCGAAGTAATGATAAGTAACTTCAAAGTTTAGGATAGATTTATAATTAATTATGGACTTTCTCTTCAGACTAAGAGCAGGTGGTGTTGTTAGACAGACAACCTTGTCTGCAGAAAGCGTGTCTGGAAGCTGCCCACGCTATTTATTTCTCCTCGTTAACCATGCATCAATCGAAGAATATATTCCTTGCAGCATGCAGTGACACTATTTTTTAGTAATTTTATTATAGCTGTTCACTAGCTAGTCTGAAAATCTAACCAGTGATTATTTTATTGAGGACTTATTATGTGTTTAACCGCATGCCAATCTAGGAATCATGAGATTACCACCTTTGAGATGTCTAGCAGCGTTATACTATTCATTTATAAAGTTGTTAATGGACTTGACAGCCCGCTCAAGAGGTTGATTTAATATTAACAACATAACGGCCAGTTTATAAGGACAGCATTTCCAGTAGTATATTAGCTAGGCTAATTGTCCCTGGGGGCTTGGAGTGACAGCTGCTTGCATGTGTGTCACACTCTAACTTCATCATCTAATATATTATCAGTGATCATCAATAATAAAACTGGGTATTATCATTATCAGCTTTATAGATCGTCAGAATTAAATGTGATGACTCTTGAAAATGGCTAATATGTGTTTGTATGGATGAGTCAACATGAAATTACACAGCGAAAAATTGTTGTAATTAGCTTGGTTATAACTGCCCACAACTATGGGTGGGCCACAACAAAAAGCTGTCATTTGTTACGGAGTCTGTGCCAGTGAAGCTTCAAATACCTCACAATTCTGTATGTATGCCTACTGATAACTGAGTCAATGCGTACCAGTCTTTAGTCTTAATCTCTTTATAAAATATATGTGAACTCATTCTCAGCCTTCTTCCGCAGCGATTGTCCCTTAGACATTGCCACACAACGCCAGTTCCATTGATATTTTTATTGGTAAAAAGACGAAACCAGAAATATTGAGATAATCAAACAATTACGCTGATCATAGGCATATAATGTCTATGACGCTGATATATAAAATGGAGTACTTAGGTTCCGTCAGGATCTTTTTTTCTTATTGTTATCCCTGAGCTTTACTATACTATAGTATACATGTAATTCAGTGAGCAGCTGATTATATGTGATTTAGAATATGATTACATTTGGTTTATCTGTGATGTAGTACACAGCCTATGTATTTGCATCTGCAGCTGCAGGTAAGGTAACAATGCTGGGAATGGCCAAATTGTATCAATGTTTACAGAGTTGTCCTTTCAAACATATTAAGGAGACAACTCCTATATTACTTTATCAGATGGAGCATTGGGATAACCACAGTGTAAATATATTGTAATGTATAGTGTAGAGCTACAGTGCAACTGTATATCTCACATTGTTCTGTTGTTCTTATTATATTTTCCTTGTTGGCTTGAGAATCCCTCATAAGGGAAAGTTGATTTCCACACTTCAGCTGATGCTGTTACTTTGGTGGGCAACGGTGTCTTACTAATTTGAGGTTTGGCATCTCCAAATCCTCTGCATAGCAGAATATTTCTGTCTGGTAGAATCTGATGGGTTTTGTTAGGTTCACACACCATTAACATTTATTTCTTTTTATGGCGAATGTAGTCAAATCTCAAGAAAGATTGGGCTGGCTGCTTATCATATTTTTCTAATTGTATACCTGTATTCATTGTAGAGGTACTATTTTACTGGCAAATTTGGATGAAGAGGTGCCGTTTATTTTTGATCCTTAAGAGGGTAAGGGTCATATAATTGGGTAATAAGGAGAGGAGGTTGGCTGAATATAGTTTATTTTGGAGGCAAATCTTGCTGGCTGTTGGCTTAAGTGTCATTCTATAGTCCATTTCTCATGGAGGTCTGAGCTCCTAGCAAGTCATTAGATTCGTGTGACTTTCGAACGCCCTGCCTGTTGGGAAATCCTTTGGACTGATTGGTTGTCTCTGCTGCAAGGCAAGAGTGACCCTGCCTGACTGCCATGGTCAAGATATCCGGGTTGAATGTAACAATTAAACATTGCTCCTACATCTCATAGCCTGGTATGTTAACTGAATTTCCTAATTACTATTCAATATTTTGCATTCGATTGATCCATCTTGCCTGCATTAGAATTGCTCCCCCTCGACTGGTCACGCCGCAGGCAATGCATTGACAAATTTAATTGACCAACACTGGCATTTATTAAGATGCAACGGTTGTCGAAAAGAATGTCATCAATAAACAGAAATGGTAATAATATTTAAAGCTGACCTCGTTGTTATCCTCTCTATTAAAAAGTGCACACAACTCAGGTACTTTTCATGAAGCACCAAAACAAGTCACCTGTGCTGTGGGTAAGTTTACTGCATGGCTTATGATCAGTTTATTACTGAATGGCAAGGATAAGCTTTTGGGTTATAACAATGGTAAATTTTACATCAGCAGTTTTGGCACTCTGTCATTTGTTTTTGGCTTATGAGACAAGAAAGACACTGCTGTACCAGTTTGCAGTAGTGTAATGTTTTCATTTATGCATGCAAAGCAAATGGATAAGACAGTTAATTGCCATCCATTCTGCTCACTGATTTTCAGCATGAGATCAAATGGAATATTTAAATTGAAACTCAATATTTGTGCTAATTCTATTGCATACTTCAGTCGATTTATCACTGGTAGAACCTTAATTATGAAAAAGAGCTGAATATTGATTTTTTGCTATAATTTTGTAGGATTTATTATGTTATAGCTGGCATTAATCAATAGGTATCGGTATGAATTTGCTGCTGTATGGCACAATACAATACAACAGGTAGAGACAGAGCATAATTAATTAATTACATTAAAACAGCACAAGTAAATAGCATTCTGTTGAATCATTAGCTATTGACAAGGTGCACACATTAGTATTATTGATATGACAGTGATTCTGTCCATCGGATTTTAACTCTGCCGTCTGGCACCTGAGGACAGTGTTTGTGAGAGGGGTTCGGTGTTTGATTGCCTAGCAAACATGAAAAACTACTGGAGTAATAGCTGCTGTTTGCTGTTCCTCAGCTGCTTTATTGTGTCTCAGGCAGATATAGTGATTCAGAGGATGAGTGGATTACAGCCTGACAGGTAAGACGAGTAGAGCGCTCCATCAATCAGACAGGGAGCCGTAGGCATGCTCTCTTACTATCCCTGGTCAAATCTGATTCAGCTAGCTTGCATCTAATGCTTTTGTGTATGTCAGTAAGTACTGTTTCCAAGCAGCGCAAAAAACCTATAGGAATTGATCAATTATAATATATTTAATTTCTCCTACATACCTACCTGTTTGAAGTTATCATTGCGACTGAATGGTTCAGCTTTGAGATGATGTATTTACAGGTTCACGGACACAGAGCATTGTGAGTTGGATACATGTTCAGATCGTTACAATGCGGGTACAGTCGTACCTAACTCATGTCAGTGTCTCTGTCCTGATAACAAGACAACCTTCTCTATTGAGCGCCTGACCTGCGTACAACATATACCTGGTACGTGGAGCATTGATAGTCCTGTAGCTGTGTAGTACCCTACACACACAAAGTGTTCATCAGCACTAATTTTCGCCGTTTTCGCTAGTTGATGTAGCTTATTTTTTAAAATAGCTGATTTCACTTTATTTTTATATATGTTATAATAGAGGGAAACCAAAGTAGCTAAAGTAAGATTGGCTAATTTACGTGATTAACTCAAAAGTGTGAAACTTTTTATTAGCTAAAATTAATGTGTCTAGCAAGGGTAGGTAAACAAATGTGATGAGTAGTGAAGGCTAACAGTGACTACTGACTAGGAATGCAGCAGTGATTCAATGATCTGAATTCCAGATCTATTAAAACAGTTCTATGTTCAATTTAGATCAAATGGTGGGAGGAGAGGTAGTAGGATGTCGGATACCAAGGATGCATTCTGGGGATGTTTTGGACCTACTAGCTGTTAGGTTGTTGCGTTCTGATGAATTCTCACTCAGTTCAACTATATACATGGTCAAACCCAGCCTGAGTTTTCTTAAATATGTTCAGAGGTGGTTATGGGAATGGGTAAGCTATGCTGAAAAAAATATTTGTTTTACAACTCATGCTTCCATATAATTCAACAAAATGTCCTTGACAGATTGCGGAGACTTGACTCTATCCACACAAGACCCTAGTGGAGACGTAAATGCCACATCGTTAGGCGTATTCACAGTACTTGTGTCTCGTAAAACAATGTCGATCATCCCTGATCTGCCAGGTATGAGCTAACCACTGTAACTTAAGATGAAATAAGAAGAGATGTTTCCCAATTATTTATCAACAATGATTGTGCTGAGTAGCATTTCCGTGGAGGCAATTTTTAGTATTAGTATAAATAATTTTATAATGTTATAGAGTAGTGCTGAATCTCTGTACATAGCAATATTAGCTTGTACAGCAATCCATAACATGACATCTGTAGTATCTTGATAGTGAAATTAAAAATGAAGTTTAAGAATGAAATGAGTCCTGACGTATCCTATAATATGATATCTAACTCTAGCATGTTAACAAACCTTTTTCTGTAGTTCGGATTGCTGAGACAGGAGACACATATTACTGCTC
>ERZ1740070.1585-NODE-1585-length-14084-cov-20.035854_pt1 | contig 14084 bp, 6 predicted proteins | sample MGYA00581734_ERZ1740070 | MGnify/ENA primary metagenome ERZ1740070 (study PRJEB43018, sample SAMN04849744) | marine metagenome | isolation source: floating plastic debris | place: Pacific Ocean | collected 2008-09-01 | study: EMG produced TPA metagenomics...
TGTTTTTAGATGTCTTGCTGTTCTCACTAATCCTGCTGGTGGGGCTGTTTCTCCTGGGCATGCTGTGGCTCAGGTGGCGGCGTGGTCAATTCCGGCCCGTCTCCCTGAGCCACTGCCTGTCCAGGCGACGCGGCTCCTACCAGCTGGAGGAAATTGAGATGACTGAAATGTGACAAATAATACATGTATATTGGTAATAACACAAATGCCTCGTCTTTAATGTTGGTTTCTGATTGTTTCTGTTACTTTGTTCTGGTTTTACTGCATTCATCAAGGTGAGTATTCTTTCATGGTGAATTATCCAAATTAATAAGTCCATACATCTCTGCCCCCTGTAAATTAAAAATAAATGCAGTCTGGTCTCCTGTTAACCTTGATGGTCTGTCTTAGATTGTACCTTGACTCCAGACGAGGTCCCCTCCGTAATGGAGCAACTGGTGTAAAATCTGCCCCCTGTGGTACTATATCTCTCCTCTGCTGCTGGTTTTCTTGATTGTTTGCAGGTACGATGCTTGTGGTGGTCTCCTGCTGATTGGCTACCTGGCCATCTTGCTCTGAACACTGCGTGTCTTCTGGTATCACTGATGGTCCTGAGTACTTCTTCAAATTGTTGATGTGTACCACCTCAGGTAATCCATTCAATCCTCCAATCGGTTTTATCCACGCATTCACATCATTCACACTGGTGACTAGGTATGGCCCAATCCAGTGGTGTACTAACTTTGTTGCCAAACCTATTCTCCCCCGGGGCGAATGTTTATATACCCTGTCTCCAACCTTTAATCCCAAAGGCCTGATTTTTGAATCATAATATCGTTTTTGTGAGTCATTAGCGGCCCTCATCGAAATCCTAGCCTGTTCCCACACCTGTTGAATTTTGGACTCCATTTGTTGAGCATAGTCATCCCCCGGTACAGATGTCCTAGGTGGTTTGGGTAACAATAGTTTCAACGGGGTGGAAATGGTTCTACCAAAAAATAAGTATGCCGGACTGGTGTTGATTGAAGCATGCCACGACTGATTCATGACGTACCTGATGAATGGCACATATGTGCACCAGTCTCTTTGTGTTTCTGGGCAACAAAAATGGGCCAGCATAGTTTTTGCAGTCCTCCAAATCCTCTCAATCTTCCCGTTACATGCAGGGTGGTAAGCAGTGGTTTTCTTGTGGTTAATATCCAACAGCGTATTTACATGTCTCAAGAGTTCACTCATATAATTTGTACCTCTGTCACTCAAAAGATGTTCTGGAGTGCCATACCTGGTTACCCATTCTTCCACAAACACCCGCGCCACTGTCTCTGCTGTCTGATCTGGAATTGGAAAGATCTCGCAAAATCTTGAGAAATGATCAATGAAACCCAGCATATATCTGTTACCTCTATCTGATACAACCAAAGGACCTGCGATATCTGTTGAAACTACCTGCAATGGATAGTCAGCTGTTAATGATTGCAATGGCGATCTAACTTTTCTACTGGGGTCTTTAATTTTCGCACAACTTTCACACATATCTACATACTCCTCAACATCCTTACGCAACCCAGGCCACCAACATACACTCAACAAATTTTCCGCACACTTATTCATCCCAAAATGCATGCCTTCTACAGATTGATGAAAGTCCCGGAGCATGACATCTTTAAGGCATGCTGGAATAACTACCACTGATGGTCCTTTTGTCCTCCTAAAAAGAACTCCATTCATGACCTCAAAATTCTCCTTCTGCTTTTCCAGGCTCCTTCTAGCTGCAGCATCTACTCCTTCTGGGAACTCGCCAAGTCTAATATATGTTAGTAAAGGCGCTATCATTGGATCCTCCCTTTGGGCCTGTCTTACCTCTTCAGGTCCAAGAATTCTTTTGATCGTGTTAACCCAGTGTACACGGGATAGACCGTCTACTGGATTTGTCTTACCAGGCTTATGGTGTAGAGAGAATGCAAAATCCCCTAGCATTAGCGACCACCGTTGTAGCTTACCACTCAAGTTGGGCTTCCTTAAAATTTCCAGGCAACCTGTGTTATCCGTAAACACTTTGAATGTGGTGCCCACTAAGTATTGTCTAAAATGATTTATTGACGCCACAATAGCAAATAACTCAATCTCCGAGCTCCCCCAACAACCTTGAGTTTCATCAAGCCTCTTAGAAAAGAAACTAATGGGGTACTCATTATTTTCTCCTTGTACCTGTCCCAGCGCCCCGGCCACTGCAATTCTTGAAGCATCTGTGGTTAGTGTGTACGGATGGTTAAGATCATGGATGGGGAAACGTAAAACAGGATATGATGTTATTTTCCTGATCAGTACCCTCATTGCTTCCTCTGCATCTTCCGTCCAGCGTAGTTTTTTCCTGACCCCTGTGTCTCCATCCACCTTGGCACACCTTAGCAGATCAGTAATTGGTGCAGCCAAAGAAGCAAAGTTTTTAATGTGCCTTCTGTAATAGTTAAGCATCCCCATGAGACTCTCCACCCCCCTTCGATCTTTCGGAGATGGGTAGTTCAGCAGCTTTTCAACATTCTCTTTGGCTGGTTTAATACACCCTTGTGATATCGTGTGACCTAAATATGTTAGTTCTGACATGCAAAATTGCGCCTTTGATAGCTTTAGTTTCAAACCACAATGAACTAGCCGTTTAAAACAAAAGTCTAATGTTTTCAGATGCTCTTCAAAAGTCTCATCCGCCAGTAAGATGTCATCAACATAGCAAATAGCCTTTTGCTGCCTGATAAGGTCCACCAGTACAGTGTTCATTAGTCTCTGGAATTGTGATGGAGCCCCAGACAGCCCAAATGGAAGGACCTTGAATTTGTAAGTCTCATAATTGGGTAATACAAAAGTGGTGAGATCGGCAGATTTCTGCTCCATAGCTATTTGCCAATATCCACTCATTAGATCTAAACTTGTAAAGTACTTCTTTTGGCCCAACACAGCTGAAACGTCATTTATTGTAGGCAAACGTTGTTTGTTTTTCACGGTGACTGCATTTAACTTTCTATAATCCACACACATGCGCAAATCCTTCGACCCCTTTTTCTCAATTAACACAACTGGTGATGTAAATGCACTGGCTTCGCTTTTAGCAATTCTACCTGTGTCAAGCAGATTATTTATAATTTTAGTTAGTGCTTCCCTGCGGTGAAAGGGAACAGAGTATGGTCGCTCATGATTAGGTTTTGCACCAGGCAGTAGCTCAATAACGAATTCCATCAACTGGGTCTTTCCAAAGTCTGCTTCATGCCTAGAGAAAGCTTCCGAATTGGAGTTGATTACTTCCTGAATTGCTGATTTTTGTTCGTTGTCTAAGATTGAATGATTTAGATCTGCAACTAGTGGGATGTTACCTGACTGGGTCTTGTTTTCTATTTCTAAGCTTGAGGCAAAATCAGGGACCAGATGAACTTCGTCTTTTAATACATCAATACTACCCACTATACTGTCCCCTGCTTGTCTGGTGCCTCCCAATGACATGCTGTGAACCTCTCCAATATACTGATCCTCAGAAATGGTAACAGGTACGTGACTTTGGTTAGTAACTAAGCAACGAAGGCTCCCATTCTTAATCACATCTGCGGTGGGCACAAATTTGACTCCAATATGATCAGATGGGGCAGCGTCTATCCAGCACTCTGTTCCATCTGGAATTCCATCAACCTTTACCGTGAATATAAAATCCCCTGTATTTGCTGGTATGTCAGTCGAGGTGGAAGCCATGCCTAGTCAATGTAACGCTGGACCAGTTAGTTGGATATGGTGGATTCTTCCTGACAGTTTGTCCTTTAATTTTAACAGTCCTAGATCGATATCAACCAAATATGGTCCTACCTTTTCCATTAAGTCAGTTCCCAAAATTACTTCATCTGATTTGTTGGCCTCAAAGATTATGAATTTATGTTTTAGCTGGGTAGGTCCCAAAATTACACTTGCCTCCGACTCGCCCGACAATGACAATTTATCGCCTGTGACCCCAGTAGCTCTAAGCTTGGTTTTGGAGATTTTTAGTGCTAAGTCCTCGGCTAGTGATCTACTAATGAGAGATATGCTGCTCCCTGAATCCCACAACGCCGGTACTTCGAAACCCTCAATTGACAATGGCACATACAATATACCCCCTGTGGTGTTTACAACTGCTAAATTTTTTAAGTTCGGGTACAGTTGTGGGTAAACTGGGGGTGCAGCATCCCTCTCTATTCTGTCTAATTCCTCCACCGAAAAATGTTCCGCACTCACCATGGTTACTCTTGACTTTTTATGTTGGTTCTTCCGTGTCCTTGACGCCCGTTTGGTTGAAGCTTTGACTGAATTTACTGCCCCATAAAACCCTTTCCTTTTTACTACACACAAACACTTAATACAATACACAAATGTTACCAATGTCACCCACATGATCACAATAAAAACATAAATCTCCCAAGGTGACCCAACATGGCCTCCTGTTATAAAACCCAAAAAGCCTCTTTCAAAAATATGTTCCACATTCTCAATAGCTGTTGTCTCAGGATTGCCTTCCCAAGTTATGCCCATGGCTTCCAAGACCCTACGCTGCTTGGCTGCAGCTGCTAACACATCGTTTAGTGAATGATGCTCTTTCATATCATCCCAATCAATTAAAGTAGCTGACCTATATATTATTTCAGGAATATGAAGAGATGATTCATTCAGATTGAGATGGACAAAGTTTAGAGTTTCAATATTTTCTGCTGGCCTCAAGGATCCGGTCGAGGCATTGTAAAGAGATATGGTGCCATCAAGGTTTACAGGTAGATCCCTCACCGTAATACATGATACCTCAACTGAAGTTGGTTTAATGATATTATCAACATAGTCCAAGTAAGCAAACAGGGTCTGCCCAGCATAATTAAACTGAATTGGTATATACTCTGTACAATATGAATCATTCATTGGTAATAATGTGTATGAACCTGGGCTGAGTTGACTGCAACTAAAAACTTCTAACACCCCATTTCCTGCACGCGCATAAATATTTGGAGTCTCCAGTATGTAGCGGAGAGTGACGGTTGGGTGGGCTTGAATCAAACCCTTGATTATTTCCAGATACTCAACCAAAGCATTACACGAATATGAAATTGATTTTCTAAACGACTGCATTATTAGTTTAGTCAAGTCCAAATAAGCTGCTTGTATCATTGAATTTATGGCACCAGATATGACCGCTCCTTTCTGTCCTAGTAGTTGAACGGTATTATTCGGTAGGCTATGTTGTGATTCAATACTGGCTTCTAATGTGGTATTACTTATGTCCGTTTTGAACTCCACTACAAGACCTTGGTCTGATTGGTAAGCAGTGGTTCCTGAACAAGTGGTGACACTAGTTAATGATTTTGATTTGAATGAAAGTGCTAAGTTGTTGTCATCAGATATAAAATAATCATCATGATATTGACCATTTAACTTGACCCATGGTATGTACTCACAACTGGCGTTCTTTGATGGAGACCATACTAATACCGATCCATCACTGAGTGTACACATACCATCATTATAATTACATAGACTAATGTCTCCGACTGGTGATTGTACCCCTGATTTGAATTTCTTATAAACATTTGTTTCTGTTAGCAAACAATTAGTTGTTTCAAAATGATGGTATTTGCAGCACCAGTGATAGGAGTAGGTCAATTTATTGCTAGTGGCATAAACTCCACTATGGCCAGCGAGATTCCCACTGCTACACAATTTAGTGCGTGCCATGGTCAGACATTCCTGGGCACTCACTGGTAGACTAGTACGTGATTTGTTTATTGATTTGCTATCTGTGAAAAAGGACAGTATTGTACTAGCTTGTGACCGGAACTTCTGACAATGGTACGCAGGAGATTTCCACTCAACAAAATTACGTTTATATAACTGAACTTCCATGTCTTGAGGATTACCATCCTTTACTGTTACAGGTTTGCACTGATGTCTGGCTGGCCACTTCCAAAGATGACCTTTGTTTACTTGGTCCAGGATGGAGTCACACAGTACTGGATGAGGAGGTGTAAAGTCACCAAGGGCTGGTGACCCATTAACTGACATAGACATAAGGGAGAGCAGAATTAATGATACCACAATAAACCCCCCAGCCTTGTTACAGGTAAGCGCTTTTCCTAGACTAACCATACCAAACAGAAATACCTGACCAATCCGGAGAGTCTTGTCCGCTACCTCCTTCGGAGTAGAGCTTGTAGGCCCATGGTCCTGTTGTACTACCACTTTATTCACCCTCGCCTGAGCTCCTGTTGCACCGCTCCCTCCATCGGTGAAGAACCAGTCCTCCTCTGAGTCGTCTCTCATCATCTCTTGAGACGACTTGGCTTCTGCCCTGCTAGCCTCCATTCGCTCACACAGCTGGGTTACCTTCCTCACCAGTTCTGCTTGCTGGTCTTCTTGTAGTGGTTGTCCAAATCGTCCTGGATTCTCATAGAATTGGGGTTGTCCTCCTTGCAGTGGTTGTCCAAATCGTCCTGGATTTCCATAGAAGTGGGGTTGTCCTCCCCTCCATGGTCGCTGGCCCCTCTGGAACTGTCTCTGCCCCTGGTAGTTACCATTGTTCATCCTGGGTCTATAGCCTCCTGTATCATTTCTTCTCTGGTTGTATCCAGTCCATCTTCCTCCCCTGTCCGGGTACATCTCGCTACCCAGGGCCCGACATCCTCTCGCAATATGTCCCATCTGACCGCAATTGAAGCATTGAACTCTCGATCCTCCTTGCTCTGCAGTGGGTCGAACCAAATGCTGGTTGTCCGCCTCTAAATGGGTCGTCTTTGCAGCCTTCATCTGCTCCACATTTAAATGAGCTAATGCTCTGACTGCCCTCCTGAAATCGTCTTCACCTTCGACACCGTCCACTTTCTGTACTCTCTCCTCCAGATGTTCTACCCTCTTATGGTTGTGGAGGGTTTCCCATTTCCTCGCCACATCCAATATTTTTTCCAGCGTCGTGGCACCTCTCTTGGCAATCTCATTCAACAGGGAGTCATTGGTGAATCCTTTGAGTAAGGCCGACTTGAGAAGGTAATCTCGTTCCTGCGTGGGTAATCCTGGATGAGTTTTATCGATGATGGAGGCCAGTCCTCCATAGAAGCTAGATATGCTTTGTCCTGATTTCATCTGTGGGTACTCGTCAAGGGCCATCAACAGGTTCCGAAAGTTTCCTCTCCGCTTCCCGAACTTCCTGGTCAGTGCGTCCGTTACCACTTTCCAATTCCCCATCTGTTCACCATTCCTCTCCAACTGGTTCCACTCCATCAACGCTTTATTCTCCAAATACATGTGTAGAACGGCTGCCATCCTACTCTCAGTCATACCGAAAGCTTTGCAAGAACGATGGAAGCATTTCAACCATTCCTCCCAGTTTTGATCCGGATCATCAGAGAAGGCTGAAATCTTTGGTAACCCCACCAGGATGGTTGGATTAAACCCAGCTAGCCCGTCTCCTGAGGCTTCCATCTCGGCAGGTTCTGCCCTCTGGTTTGCTAACTTCTCCTCCCTGATTAGCCTTTTTCCTTTGATGTTTCCAGGGTTCGCTCTCAAAGGTTTTTTCCCAGCTTTTCCTTTCCTTGCTCCTTCCTCTGGTGTCGTCTCCTCCTCTGAACTCGACCCCACTGAGTACCACGATTCGTCTCCTGATGATCTTTCTTCCGCCTCAGCTGACCGTTGTTGTGGAACAACCACTCTATTCCCTGGTGTGTCAGTTATATCTCGGTTGTTGGCTGGTTGGACGTCCTCCTCTTCCTCACTGGAACTATCGTTCCCTGGTTCGCCCACTTCCTCGTTTCTGTCCTCTTCCCCACCTCCTGGGTTTTCCTCAGCTGCGTCTCTTCTTCCCGGGGTGCCTTGATCTACAACAGCCTGGTTAGAAAGGTTAGCTGCTTGAGGTGGGCTAGTTGGTTGATTCTGCTCTGAAGGAGCATCAATAGATCTATCCTCAGGTCTAACAAGGTTTCTGTTATCATTTTGTTCTGCTCCCCCCATGGCCTTGGTGTTAAATTGTACCTGACCTGAAGGGGAGGCGTTAAGCCAGGTCCCGCCACCACTACTGGTGGCACTGCCGCCTGTATTATCACCCTCTGCCGATGATGGACCAGGTCGTTCTTCATCCTGGATGGTGGCTACTATGACCGTATCATTTTTTCTGGAAAAAATTCTTTTTAACTTGCTCCAACCATTACTCTGGTGTTTTGGAGTTACCACTTTCCTCATATAACTTGGATGCATCCTTAACCTAGGTCGCACGCTGAGTGTTCCCGCCACAGGGGTTTGCGTCTCGCAAGTTACCGAAGTTTCCATTTTTTATTCTTCTTTTCACACTGTAATACGAAAATTACCACTTTCCATTAAATCACCATCTAAGTCACTATGGTCTTAATTGACAAATATTTCCTATGGTAAAGTGTATGTTTATTGATACCTGGCTTATAATACTGCCAGCAATTTTCCTCAATTATTTCTGACTGCAAAAATGTCCCTGCTCCTCACACTCAAGGAGGAGTTGTTTGCTCCCATAGCATGAACCAACAACTCCCCCCTCACTGAAAATTGCAGCTTTTCCTTTGTAAAACATACTGGTTGTTAAAAGTGCAAGAAACACATCCCACTGTGGCTGGTAATCACAAGAGTGCATCTGAACCTTAGATATTGCTCTGAATGATCTTACTACCTGCTGTTGTCTATTAAATTAATTAATTACATTGATGAAGTACTCTATGTTTTTGCAGCTCAAAGCTTATGGCTGTTACGCACAAGTTGATTTCACAGCATTAATTACATTGAATAAACTGACAGTCAAAAAAGCAGTCACCCAGGACATGTGCTTCATGTGTCACCACTGAACTCTATGTCGACACCACTGCCGGGCAGATCCTGTTTACATTTCTAAGACTACTTGATGGGGATTAAATGTCAGACAGCATTAATTCAGATCATATTATTCCCTTATACAAGGACTACTAGACAGTGCAGCTTACCCCACCATTGATGCAGGTAATGTTGTTCTCTCGTTATTCTATCAGTCTTGCTGAGATATTAATTGATAAAGTCTTTCCTTCTTGTATTATGCTGTCTATTATTGGGTTGGTACATATTTACAAAACACAAGGTGCATAGAAACATCTTTTTTACATTCAATTGGGGCATCATTAAGGGTAAAAAGTTAGGAAGAACACACAAATTATTTATAACAGACTATTGAAAATAACTACACCAAAAATCCACGTGAAACCTCTACTCTGACTTGCAGGTCAGGGCCGCCATATTTTGTAACATATGTGATAGCTGTTCATCTTTTTTAATCAAAAAGTTCAGTTCTTCCTCCATTGCTTGTGATTTTTTTATAATGTCTGACAACTCCGGCCGCGTTGCTTTTACGTATGCTTTAAATATTCTTATTTTTATGATCAACCGCCGGATCCTCCTTTCCTGCGCCGCACGTTTGTTGAGCTTAAAACGCGTGTAATAGGCCATCCTGCAAGTCAGAAATGAGATTGCACATAGATTATTGTTCAAACACACCCTCATCCTCGGATTCCGATTGGCGGCGACGATCGGGCCACTGTGCTGGATCAATTCTCACTATCTGCACCGTGGGATCCTCTACCACCGCCCTCGGAATCCGCGGAATTCGGTTATTTTGGGGATGTTGCCCTCTATTTCCATTTCTATTTGGTATAGGTCTTCGATAATTATGAGGTCCATGATTGTAGATTATATTAAGAATTTCTTCTATGCTTCTAGCTCTATTAATATGGCTGTTCTGAGTCTGAAGGCCCTGCTTGAAAACTTGGAGTGTAATTGAGTCGGCTACTCGTTTATTGTCCGGAAATGCTCGTATTGCCAGCAATTTTATCCTAAACAAGTAATTTACTGCGGTCTCTGTTACTTCTTGGCGCGCATTAGACAATCCCACTAACGCTCTAGTTATTGATTCGTTTGACATCTTCACTACAATTCAAAATTTTTAAGTTCAACTTCTTGCACTGATCACGATTCCAAAACAGATATTTTACGGCTTTTACTGTAACTCTAACTTAAATTTACTCACCGGGCCAAAGCACTCAAACCAATGGCTCGTGGTGCTAACTGCAAGATATTAACTATCCACTACCTGTGCTTTTACGATGAGCTGGCGCTTTTACTTTCAATTTCCAATTTCATTATTTTCCGATTAACTTGCCGGGCCAAAGCGCTCCCAAACCATTGCTGTGTGAACTTAGTCACACAAACTTAGCGCTTACGACAAGCGGTAGCTAAGCCACCTCACAGGTTTACTGTTCCTAGGGTCCTATGCCGAGGCTTTTCCTGCTGCCTTTTGGTCACTTAAAGTGCCTAAGCCCTGACGACATACACCACCTATACTGCCTGGGATTAAGACCGTTACACAGCTAGAAGAGCTAGCCCTAACCGGTAGGGGACTACATCTAAGTATAAAAGTACCCATGCTCAGTTCTAGGTGATCACCCACTGGCCACACCCAACTCTCCCTTGAAAACGAACATGTCTGAATGCCCTATTATATAGGAATGACCAATTTGATTGATACAAGACAAACAATGCTCTGTGGGCGCCCTGTTCTCAAGGAAAAATTGAGTGTGACACTAGGCGCCCGATTCCCAATCATCATTATTCTGATTCTAATTCTCTATCTCTATCTATTTTCTACAACTTCCATTTTCTGTACTATTTCTCCAATTCTCTATTCCTACTTCATCTATTTTCGCTTTACTGAAACTGTATCACGTTATGTCCTACAATTTTCCAAACTATAGTCAACATACCCAAACAAATTACACTTATCACCAGAGAAGATTAATTTCGCTCGCAGACAAATTTTGGTTAGCCGACTACATGTATCTTGAGTTATAGCCTTAGACTCAGAATGCTACCATAACCTAATAGTTGTTTCACTACTCCCTTTTTTAACATTATGCCCTCCTGTGTTCAGTAATTTGACCAATCTCATGCGTATTAACATCAAGTAAATCTCAACAATCTGTAACTGGAGCCGACAAACACTGGCCAATTCTTTGTCACACTCTTGCACGAAGGTTTATTTTTCTAGGGTGGGTACTTAAACTATTAATCCATGTGCATACAGGCAACCCTGAGACAACTCACAACCCCGTTCCCTTATTAACTTTCTTGTGCTAGGGGTTTAGATTATAACACGCATAAAAATTTATAGTAATGTGATACATGACAATTGCTGCAAAAAAAATTTTTTTTGTAGAAAATGGAGCTCAGAGCAACTCAAGCTTGGGATTAAGCTTCAATAATGGCTGAGGTACAACAGGCTTGCCAATGACTGTGATAGTGACTGTGAAAGGTAAGAGCTCAGGACAACTTGACATTTGCTCTCATGGCCTACTAACCCTTACAGACTTATGATGTGTATTATTATTTTTAATGTATTGGGAACTATTATAAAGTTTATGGAAACTTATAGTACATTTGAGGGGACTTTAGCTGAAGTTAGATCTGTCTCCCGGTTATTTGATTGCAGGGTGCGGGTACAGATGAGCTAAGACATTGGGTATAATTCAACATCGTAATCTACTCTATCGACCGAATGGAGACCTATCTAATCTAACAATCTAATTAACTCTCTAATGCATACCACGACGTAGACAATGACTAATGATATTTCCTCCTAATTGAATTCAATTACTATGTACTATTAGAAAAATATCCCATACGGACTAAGTGCTTATACATGGATAGGCCATATTCAAAATTGCCACTAGATACCCAAACAAAAGCTGTTGTGATATTGACTCAAAGACGTGCATGATCAAGATGGCAATTTGAATTGACAGTTAATTTACAACTCTTATACACAGTTTAAGGTAATTTATGATTTTCTTATTTGGTTCCGAACTACATGTTTGTTTTAATCAATTTATACTGACATTACAATGTATCTACCGCTTCACCTAATCTTAACTAAAGTGTTTACATGAATGAAGCACCACACTCTACTGCCCATGACCTCACTTTGCCTCCTGACAAGATCCTTTTCTGAATAAAAATGGTTCAAAGTGAACCATCAAGCGAAAAATGGAACCTGATTTTCATGAATATTGAAATGCCCAAAAATAGAGAAAGAACCTAAAAGGCGGAGGTATGTTTTCACAGAAACAATTAATACAACGTGACACATTATCTTGGTAATTACTGGTGGTTCAAGATTAGGATGTAAATACAGTTTTTAAACTCAAATGAGGGTGAAGGCAAGGACACCTGCCAAGGTCTATGTCTCGAAATGAAGTAATACTCGACCGGAAGTAGAATGCATGAATTTCAAGCAGACAAAAATGGCTAACGAAATCTACAGAGGTATTTTATGCTCCTTACATGATTCACTTACTTTTCTTCTCTATTTCTAAACTAACTATTCCACATTGCCTTATATGATGGTTGTGCTTGTTAAGACTGCATGAACCCAAAGCATGTGAATTTTTTGCACCATCCTGCATGTTCTTATAAACCTTTATTTTCTAGACATTTTCTACTACTTGTGTGGACTGGTAACAGTGTTACCGTTCATTCTAATCTACCTTACATACAGAAACTGGTCAAGGTAAGCTTTTGTGTATAACCATAGCTACTTATCTATTGCTAACGTGCATTATTTTAAGTGGCAAATCTTAAGGATTAGAAATCATCAAGGAAGTATTATTTTCTTGACACTTTATAACACAAGCTTTTATGAAGTACTTAATCCCAATTGTTATCCTATCCATTGTATTTGCAGCTTATTAGAATTATTCAGGCGCCTCACAACAGCCAACAATGAACAGCAAGAGGAGGATCCACCAGAAGAGGTGATACCCCCTCCCAGTGAATTTCGGACCTCTGAGTCCACCGACTTTCCTGAATGGAGCGACGCTGGCACATACACCATTCCCGATGATGATGATGAAGTGTTTTACTATGAAATGTGTGGTAAGGGAGCTAACACCTACTGTTACAATTCAGCATTCTTAACATTTTGAATAAGTAGATTCAGGTTCTTAAAATTGTTTGCCTCACTATTTTTCTTATTAATATAACTAATTCTCTAGAGTATTTGGATATCCTATTGCACAACAGCTAAGGTAACTCAAGTTCATTTTTTAGGGAATATTATTTTGAAGGTTCTGCATAAAAAAAATTCAAACCCCGTACCTAATCATATTTTTGTTTTGTTTTACGTTGCAGAAAGAATATAACAGATGTGTCTACTAATTCCGGATAATGCTGTGACGATTCCATTCTTGTTCAAATGCCAATACCTATTTAACTACACCTAATAAACCCCTATAAAAATCTAACCCTCTCCAATATTAATGTTTATACCTATTAATTACATCCCCTCTCTCCTGACTGTTGCACTTTCCCGGCTGACGCACCAAGTTGTAATAAATCTGCTCGGGGTTCGAAGTACAAGGCCAGGAGAGAGGGACAATTCCACAATTGTTGACAGTTTACATGCTTTTATTTTGTTTGTTGCAACATAGCCTAATTAATAACAGCAAAAGTTGAAAGTATCAGAGGTGAAGCTAACCTGTATTGGTAGTAACGCAGAGTGATCGGTGATAGTATGACAAATAATCCGAAGCAACAAAGTCCTTTATTCAGATATAAGTTGTTGAAAGTACAAGTGTTTACTTGGACGGTAGAAAGGTTGTTGTAGATACAAGTGTTTACTCGGATGGTAGAAAGCTTATTGTAGATAGAAGTGTTTAACCGGAGCTGTCTGACTAATCAAAAAGCTGCCCCCTGCACTTTGCGCATCTCTTTTATATGCAGCAGCCTTTCTTTGTGCAGAAGGCAGCCCAATGACAACCCAAACAACTCCAATTAAGTTATTGCTGAGGAAAAGGTGCCCGCCAATCGGCAAGAGAACTTGATGTTGTCGGACATACCTGCCTCTTGGCAAACACCCTCCTCAGCGCAAACTCACAATTATCAAAAATTACACAATAATAGAGTTTTAATTGGAACTCCATTGTCTTAAATTGATCCGTTTATTCCTGCTGTGAAATGATACTATTATGTTCGCCAGCCAGAGATATCTTGTATATCTATATATTACATCTCTGCCC
>ERZ1740070.1586-NODE-1586-length-14084-cov-5.736474_pt1 | contig 14084 bp, 16 predicted proteins | sample MGYA00581734_ERZ1740070 | MGnify/ENA primary metagenome ERZ1740070 (study PRJEB43018, sample SAMN04849744) | marine metagenome | isolation source: floating plastic debris | place: Pacific Ocean | collected 2008-09-01 | study: EMG produced TPA metagenomics...
GTTCTGAGGGGAGGGGGTGGCGGTGACGTCACCTTCTTACCCGACACCAACTGGTATCCTCAGTTGGGCGGGTTAGCGGGGTGGCAGTGTTACCAGCACTACCATCCCGCGCAGCTAAATTTTTGGGTGCGAAAAGACAGCGTTTGGCTGCCTATTCAGTAGGCTATCAGGCCCAGATTATTGAGTCAAGCAAGTTTTAGCAGGTCGAGCCTACACTCCTTTCTTGAGCCTGAAGGTTGTTAACATAAGCAAGATTTACCCTATTGCTTTTACGTGCTGCTATGGCCAGCGTAGCCCCAATTGTTTTACAGCCGCCACCTCCACCTGTTGGAGAAAAACGATTTGTGTTTCACTCCCTCGACTGGCAGCGTTATCAAACTCTGCGACAAACGCTCAGTCGAGAACGTAATGTGCGTTTCACTTACATGCAAGGAATCCTGGAAGTTACACAATCGCTTGAAATTCACGAATTCTGTACGCGATTGATTGAGCTATTTATTCGTATTTTGGTAGTGGAGCTAGGTATGAAGGTCAAAACCATGGGCTCTACTACTCTGGATAGAGAGAGGTTGGATAGATCAGCTGAACCTGACGATGCTTACTACATCCAGAATCAGCCCATAGTGGCCGGTCGAGATGTTGATCTAGAGAAAGATCCGCCACCGGACTTAGTTGTAGAAGTTGACATCACTCATACTGACATCAATAAGCTACAGCTCTACGCTGCCATGGGAGTCCCAGAGTTTTGGCGCTATAACGGTAAAACCTGGCGAATTTACGCTTTGCGCGACGATCAGTATACAGAAGTAGAGGAGAGTCCTACATTCCCATTAGTACCTAAAACAAAACTGTATGAGTTTTTATCAACGGCTAGACACGATGAAGTAGATGCTGAACTGGCGTTAAGACAGTGGGTCCGGACTGTTGGATAAAGAGTTGTTAGTAAGGACCGAACATTGAATTGGCAACTGAGTCCAAATCATCACCACAAAAGAAATCATCTATAAAGATCAAAATCTCATCGCGACTGAGGGAACCATCCTCATTCATATCTAACTGCTGAAATGCAGCAGGTGCATAGGCAGGATGCACACTATACGCCTGAAACAGCTGAGCCCATTCTGCTTGGCTGAGCTGTCCGTCGTTGTTGTCATCAAATACCTCAAAAATGAGCTTCATCAACGACTGTACTTCTTTAAGATACTTGTCTTTATCGTTTAGAATATCGTCGTAATAAGCTAGCCACTCATTGAGACAGATTTTTCTATCACCACTGGCATCGGCTTTGCTCATGAGAGATCTCCACACCTGTAAAAATCTCTCTTTTAAGACTAATACCTTAGGAGAACGGGACCCTAGATTCTTGACCGTCGCTATCTTTGTAGCAATCTTTTCAAAATCTTTCTGAACCAGATATTCGTTATGATCGCCATCGTACATACAGAACAACTTTAAGAGTTTACGCGTTTGCAGCTCTGTCAACATGGCGTGATCTATCTCCTGGTAGATGATAAGTGCAGATGGTTCGGCTAGGCCAATGGCCGACTCCATCCAGCGTTCCCTCCCCAGACGGCGACTGCGCTATACGGTCTAATTTCTGACCTGTTCAACAATGAGCTTATTGCCACCGTCCGCCCAGTAGGAATAGGTACCAGCTTCAAAGTCCCATTCGCCAACAAGCTGCAAGGACGCTCCGTTTTCGGTCCACTCAATCCCATGACCATCCCGAACAAAGTCCAGCGGTCCGCCTCCATAGAAATTGCCCTGGCGATCATAGATGGCGATACTACCGCTCTTGTCGCTGCCTTGACCGGGCATAGCTGGCATAAAATGATAGAGCTTTGGATACGTCAGTACTACTTCGTATTGGCCCGTAGGGTCGGCAAAGCGGTCGTATTCTACCTGGGCGATGGATAGGTAAATGACGGCCCAAACTAGAGATGAGCAGAGCAGTGTGATTCCGTGGATAGTAGCGCTAAGGGCGATCGCAAACCCAATAGCGCCTTTTCGGCCCCAAGCTCGCATCTAACCGATTCATAAACAACGTGAGAAAAGATGCACCCGCAGGACTCTATAAATGCCTACACTCTTCTAGAAAGACATTTCGTAAACAGGTACCGAGTGCCGATAGACCCGTCGCAACCTACTGGAGATGTACTATTTTCATCAGGGCCTGTCATCCCAAACGCTCCTTTACCCCCTTTTCCTTGACTAATGCACGCTGATTATCTCAAACGCATCCTTAACGCTCGCGTCTACGACGTGGCTGAAGAAACCGCCCTAGAAATAGCGCCCAATCTATCTAAGCGCCTGGGAAATCAGCTGCTGCTCAAGCGAGAAGATATGCAGTCTGTATTCTCGTTTAAGCTGCGGGGGGCTTACAACAAAATGGCCCAGCTGCCGCCAGACAAACTAGCTAAAGGCATTATCGCGGCGTCTGCCGGTAACCATGCCCAGGGGGTGGCCCTGGGAGCCAAACGGCTGGGGGCTCGCGCCATTATCGTCATGCCAGAGACCACTCCTGATGTCAAGGTCAACGCGGTTAGGGCCCGCGGTGGTGAAGTCGTCCTATGTGGTGAAACCTTTGACGAGGCCCATGCCCACGCCCGTCAGCTAGAGGCGGAAAAGGGGATGACCTTTGTCCATCCGTTTGATGACCCGGATGTGATTGCTGGTCAAGGCACCATTGGCATGGAGATTTTGCGCCAGTATCAGCAGCCGATCCACGCTATTTTTGTGGCCATCGGCGGCGGTGGTTTAATTTCTGGCATTGCTGCCTATGTGAAACGACTACGGCCTGAGATCAAGATCATTGGCGTCGAACCCTGGGATGCTGATGCCATGTATCAATCACTTAAAGTGGGCCACCGGGTAAAGCTGTCCCAGGTAGGACTATTTGCCGACGGTGTAGCGGTTAGTCAGGTGGGGGAGGAAACCTTCTGGCTATGTCAGCAGTATGTGGATGACATTGTGCGCGTCGGCACTGACGATACCTGCGCCGCCATTAAGGATGTGTTTGAGGATACTCGCTCCATCGTAGAACCGGCGGGAGCCCTGGCCATTGCTGGAGCTAAAGCCTATGTCAAGCAAACAGGTATCAAGGAGGAAACCCTGGTGGCGGTGGCCTGCGGGGCCAATATGAACTTTGACCGGCTGCGATTTGTGGCAGAACGGGCCGAGCTGGGCGAACAGCGTGAGGCTATCTTTGCGGTGACGATTCCGGAGCGCTCGGGCAGCTTAAAACAATTTTGTGACCACATTGGTAAGCGGAATCTGACGGAGTTTAACTATCGTATTGCCGATCAAACCAAGGCGCATATTTTTGTGGGTTTGGAGATTTGCGATCGCGACGATGCCATCGCCATGAAAGACCAGTTTGAGGCCAACGGCTTTAGGACTCTAGACCTGACTGACGACGAATTAACTAAAATGCATCTGCGCCATATGGTCGGGGGTCACTCAGCCCTGGCTAAAAACGAACATCTGTACCGATTTGAATTTCCAGAACGGCCTGGAGCCCTAATGAAGTTTGTCAGCTCCATCAGCCCCAACTGGAATATTAGCCTGTTCCACTATCGTAATAATGGCTCTGACTATGGCCGCATTGTAGTCGGTATGCAGGTTCCCCCCGAAGACATGGACGAGTGGCAGGCCTTTTTAGAAACCCTGGGCTACCGCTACTGGGAAGAAAACGACAACCCGGCCTACCAGCTTTTTCTGGGATAGCGACGTACCAGCAGCCCGACTAACACTAGGACCATCATTAACGCTGATACCCAAATCACCGGCATGTCCTGATGTCGCTGGGCAATAGCGACATCTGCCCAAATAAATACCAAAGCAAAGGGCAGATCGTGTCGCTGAACAATGGCGACAGCTGCAATCAGGTTAGCCACCACAATCATAATAGCGGTCCAAACGGCTCCCGATAGCCCTAGCTCTTGGGCTCCAGACGCATAGAACGCCGATGCTACATTGACTACGGTTGCGACCGAAATCCAGGCTAGATAAATACTAATAGGACCGTCTACTCGACGTTTGCGATGGCGCTCAGGCCGGTGCTGCCCGTCTTCGAGTTCGCTGTAGGCCACAATCAGCGCCAAAAGAATAACCACCATGGCCACAACCGATAGCCAGTAGAGCTGTAGTGTAAACAAATAAATCCAGCCCATCTGGGCGACACAGGCCACAATCAAACACACGTTGAGCCGCTTAATCAGCAGCTGTGCTCGATGTCTGGGTCGCGACTGATACCAGGCATAGATAATCAGCCCAATATAAATTACCCCCCAGATAATAAACGCGTAGTTGGCAGGGGTAATCAGTACGCCCCCCAAAGGACCATTGGCCAGGTCGGCCACCGTATTACCATCGATGGGAAAAATATTTGACAAGGTATTTACTCCCAAGGTCCCTAGAATCGCTATCCAGGTTGCGATCGCTAACCCCTTGACGCCTATTTCTCTCATGGTCCCTCCTGTCTAGGTATCGTGGCCTCTAGCAGACATCGGCTGCGCCCCTATGACCATCCGATCGATAAGCACCTGCTCTAGTTGTTAGAGCAGGTGCTTTACCGATTATTGTGCCGTGTAAAACCAGGGTTTGCCAGCAAGGGCGGCTCTCTAGTTTTCCCGATCGGTACGAATCCACTGAGCTTCAGGCCCTTTTAGAAACTTAAAGTACAGCGGAATCTTCCATAGGACATACAGAGGAATAGATAACAGCTTGTTTAGGGGAATATCCTGACGCGCAAATCCAGACCAGGCTAAGCAAATAGCGATTAGCAGCCCTAGACCGGATCCATAGACAGCCATAGCCGGTAACCATATCGTACTAAATAGCAGCGTCATCGCCGTCACCAAAGCGGCCCCCGCAACCCATAGCATCACCAGCAGCGACAGGGGGGGAACACAAAGGTCTAGGGCCAACGCAATCAAGCCAATTCGCCCTTGCTTCAGACCCTGCCACAGCAGTGGGGGCACACATGTAAGCAAGGTTTGTAAATGACCGTGTTCCCAGCGGGTACGCTGGGTCATGGCGGTCGCATCTTGCTGGGGCTGATCACCGGTCACTAAAGCACCAGGACACATAATCGGGGCATGTCCGGCAATGGCCAGATCCAGACCTAGCTTCATATCTTCAACGATGTTGCCGCTGGCCAAATCAACATCTTTGAGGGTGGCCCAGGGAAACGCCATCCCGGTGCCGGTCAGTAAACAAGGCTGACCCAGTAGCCGCAACCCCAGAGGTCGCACCAGGTTTTTCACCTTGAAAGCAAAGGTAGACACCATTTCTTTTGGGGCCGGCTCAGGGCTTTGCTCCAGTAGATAGGTGGCTTGGACAGGGCGCTGGGTACTAAGGGCCAGGGTTGAGATCGCATCAATCGCGCCTGGTTTTACCTGACAGTCCGCGTCCACCATAATCAACACATCAGGCGCATTCTGACTCAGGTGGCGAATACCAAAGTCCAACGCATATCCCTTACCGCGCTGCCGATCGTTTTGTCGCTCAAGTACCGTAGCTCCCGCCTGACGCGCAATCTCTGCTGTAGCATCCGTGCAATTATCAGCTACTACAACCAGCCGGTCAGTGGCATTTAATTGGGGGGTCAATGTAGCCAGCGTAGCCTGAATAACCGTTGCTTCATTGTGGGCTGGCATCAAAATGGCCCGCCGTACTGGGACTAGTGAGGACTGCTGTCGTTTAGCTACGTCCCGGCCAATAACTGCAACTAATACTTCAATCAATAAGACAGTACAGGGCAATACCAACGCTGCCGCCAGCAATATTTCTGCAGCTTGAATGCTCACAGCCAAAGATTCAACCACCAAACCTTCTCCCAACATTAATCCGATCCATTCGTTGAACCGGCACAGCAGTCATAACCAAGTCAACGTTTCACCAAGCAGTTCTTCTTACACAGCAGGGATAATTCAGTGCTGATTAAAATAATGATTCGCTAAAGTAATGCCCTCAGCCTTCAAACAGGACTATGGCTCTCATGGTTACTAGACTGGCTCAGCCATACCGAGTTCCAGGTTTTCACTAGCATCATCAATCGTCCTATGTTTATGAGGCCGACAGGGGGAGCCCATACAAATCTGCTGAGCGGGCATATCTCGAAAAACACTGCTGCGGGCGCCAATAACAGCGTTGGCCCCGATCTTGACACCGGGAGCAATAAAACAGTCCGTGGCTATCCAGGCACCGTTCTCAATCAAAATCGGCGCTGTTACCTGGGCAAAACTAGAGTCGCCAATATCGTGGCTACCAGTTCACAGATACGATTTTTGAGAGACTACACAGTGCTGACCCTATCGAATAGGCACCAGACTATAAAAGGTCACATCTTCTCCTACCCAGCTGAAGTCGCCAATTTCCACATTCCAGGGATAGGTAAATCGCGCCGAGGGGCGAATCACGACATTTTTACCAATTTTGGCACCGAACAACCTGAGTAATGCACAGCGAGGACCGTGGGCCATATGTAGCGTGAGGGGAAACACCACGGCCTGCACCAGCCACCACAGCAGGACATACCATTTAGGCCGACCAATCTCAAACCCCGGCTGATGGTAGCGCCTCAAATCCACTTGGGAAGGAGGGCCAAAATCTGTCTTGGAGCTATCTAGCCCATCGCCGATGACCTTTGAAACCCTATCGACCATTAAGCATCCCCCACCAAAGCAGCTTTAGTCGGTTCTTTTGATTGTTGGTCGTCGTCGGTTAGATTCAGGCTACCGCCGAACTGTAGTTCATAGAGCTTAACCCCGATCTGGTACTCATACTGACTTAGCAAACGTCCATAGATATAGCCGGGATAGCCGTCAAGAAAACCTAGACGAATAAAGTAAAACAAAACAAATCGCAGCAGCGGCTTCAAGGGAAGACGGACCCAGATTTTTTTAAGAAAGCGCTTACGCTGTACGGAGTCTCCAAACAAATTGGCCCCAATGGTGCCATCGTCACCCATGCCAGTGAGTAGGTTGTAGTACACCCGTGCTTCCCAGTTGGAATAGCGGTTGTGTCGGGCTAGCCAATGGAACAAATCTCGAAAGTCGATGTGGAGCATGTCGTTTTTGAGATAGCCCACCTTGCCACTTTCAATCACAACATGCTCATGGACTTCGTTATCGCCAGTATTCTGGATCTCTTCAGTGTTGAGATTTTCGTAGCGTCCTTTGGCATGGCGAAAGAAGCGCATATTCCAATCGGGATATTTACCGCCATGGCGAATCCATTTACCTAAAAAGTAAACTCGGCGGTTAAGATAACAGCCATCTAGCTCATCGGTCGCAATCACCTCTGCCATTTCTGTCCATAGCTCTGGGGTGATGCGCTCGTCACAGTCAACAATTAGCACCCACTGATTGCGAAACGGCAGGTTGTCTAGTGACCAGTTTTTTTTCTTGGGCCAGCGTCCATTAAAGTCAAACTGGACTACGCGAGCACCGTAGGATTCTGCAATTTCGACTGAGCGATCTTCGCTATGGGAGTCGACAACAAACACTTCGTCCGCCTGGGCAACGCTCTCTAAACAAGCAGGCAGATTTGCCTCCTCATTTTTAGCGGGAATCAGCACCGAAACTGGGATTTTGGTAGCAGCAGTCATAGGTCAATAGAACGTTAAATAGCGGTAGATGTATAGAAATGTTGTGAATGCAGAGTATAGAGGTGAACTGTAGTGACTAGTTTTGACATCTGCCAGGGTCTAGATAGCAGATGATTTTGTCGGCGGTTTAACCAAGTGTCGCAGCACACTGCCTAAATATCCGATCTGGCCATAGGCATAGGCTAAATTCTCAAATCGTTGGGCCGGATCGTTGACGTACTTAACGCTTTTGTAAATGCCGCGGACAAGCCGTTCTCCGCCCCACCGCAGCTGGGCTACGCCCGCCCGCCCGGATACTTGCTCACGGTAGCATTCACTAATGCCCTGCCACCAGCTGCGGCTCAGAAACCAGCTGGGCTTGAGCCGGGCCGGAGAAACATTGTGCGCCGCTAGCGCCCTGGGGACATACACCACCTGCCAGCCTTGTTTAAGCGCCAGCTGGGTCATATGCAACTCTTCGTTGGAAAGTAAATTTTTACCGACACGGCCCAGGTTAACGTCAAATCCACCGACCGAATCGAGAAAGGTTTTACGCAGTGAATAGTTCAGTCCTCGAGGGGTAAGGCTTGGATGCTTGATGTATCGCAGCTGGTCACCCAGGTCGTAGGCTCCTAAACCACTGGCCAGATCGGCGGATAGCCACACCGGTGGCTGCTGTACCCCTGGAGGCCACAGCAGCGTAACTTTGCCACCTGCGATCGCAATTTTGTCGTTATTCTCGTACACCTCTAGCAGTGACGCTAACCACTGAGGGCTAGCTTCTGCATCATCGTCTAGATAGGCCAGGATATCGCCTTTTGCCAGCTGGGCTCCGGTATTGCGGGCCGTCGACAGGCCCAGCTTCGCCTCATATACGTAGCGGAGTCGAGCATCCGACAGACGCGTCTGCACCACCTCTGCTGTAGCATCGGTGGAGGCATTATCTATCACAATCACCTCGATATTAGTCAGCGTTTGGGCCAGCAAACTATCGATAGCCGCCCCCAGATACTGAGCGCGATTGTGGGTACAAATAATGGCAGAAATAACTAACTCAGCCATAAAAGTTTGAATAAAAGGAAGAGTTACTGATAGCGCAAGCACTACTATGACAGTGATGCTAGCTTAAGTAGACTAAAAACCAGGGTCTATAGGACTTTCAAATTAACTAAATCGTCAAGATATTTATGGATTTGATCAAGCGCTATCCCGCTCTGCTCAAAATTCCCGTTTCATCATACTCATTAAACTTTACTGAAATTATGCAATAGAGTCCTATCTATCAAGTTCGTTTTATCTACTCTTCAAACGTTTAAAGGGATCAGGATTTTATAAGGTCCAAAAATTAATGCTGGAGAGACATTCCATGGAACGTCTGTACGTCCAATAGCGGAGCCCCATTAATTTTGTTTCCAAAGCATCCGACGGCTGGCGGCCTTGTAGTGTTTACTCTTGTTTTTGCATCTTATGGACCTATCTACTGATATCGATCTGGCTCCTTACATAGACCATTCCCTGTTGATGCCCACCGCCACCCTAGAACAGGTGGATCACTGGTGTGCAGAGACCCGGCGCTATGGATTTGCCAGTGTCTGCGTTTACCCGGTTCATGTCCAGCGCGCCGTTGAAAACCTGCATGACGCTCAGGCCACGGTGACTACGGTTATTGGCTTTCCGACTGGGGCAGATACTCCAGCCAGCAAGCTTTTTGCCGCTCAAGAGGCCACTGAAAATGGAGCTACTGAACTAGACGTCGTGATCAATCTCGGCTGGATCAAAGCCGGCCAGCTAGAACGGGTCCATACAGAACTGGCTCAAATTGTTGAAGCTACGGGTCAATGTGTAAAAGCCATTCTGGAAATGACCCTCCTGGACCAAACCGAGAAACGGACAGCCGCTGATATTTGCATGGATGCTGGCGTGCAATTTCTTAAAACCAGTACCGGCTGGCACGGCGGGGCCACCGTCGACGATATTCGTCTGCTTAAAGAAGTTGCCCGAGGTCGGGTTGGCATCAAAGCATCTGGCGGCATTCGTACCCCTGAGCAGGCGCTGATGCTAATTGAAGCCGGGGCCACACGGTTAGGCACCTCACGGGGGCCAGATATCTTACAGCAGCGGTTTAAAGACTTAAAAACGACGTCCTGAGGACAGAACGGCATCCTTTTCTAGTGAGAAAATATCAAAAAACTTGAATATTTTTTCTAGAATTCTTTTCCTAACGGTAACCATGTCGGGCACTATTAAAGAGCTGTAGCCTTTCGTGACCCCATTATGACTTCTTCTGCACCATCGGCAGGCAATGCACCATCGCCTATTGCGGCCCTGGCCCTCAAGCTAGTAGGGGGCATCACTATTTTGGCTGCCTTAGTGGATTTTCTGGTGCTGCTTTTGCCACCAGACTTATTAAACCGTACCTGGCAAATCACCACGGCCACTCAGCTGGTTGACCGCGGCATTGTTCCATTGGTGGGTATCGCTCTGCTGTTTACTGGATTTTGGATCGATAGCTACGTCAGTGGTAAACGCAGCAGCGGCAGTTTATTCTTAGATGCCCGTTTTTGGACCTGTCTGCTGGCCTGTATCCTAGGTCTGATCTTTGCGGTTCTAACGCCGATTCACATGAATAATGTGCGACTACAAAGCCAGGAAGCGCTCACTCAGGTATCCACCGAGGCCACTGAGGCCACCAATCAGCTAGAGCAGAGACTCAATGCAGAAGTTACTCAACAGCGCGATCGCATCGGTGGCCTAATCAACAATCCCGAGCAAATCGATCAGCTGGTAGCCAGCGGTAACGTCACCGAAGAGCAGGCCGCTCAAATTCGTCAATTTCAAGACAGCCCAGAATCCCTAGATGATTTTCTGACGGGTCAGGCATCTGAACTACGCACGCGTCTGGAAACTGAAATCGGCTCTCGCCGCGAAGAAGCCACTAAGCGTGTCCGCGCTGAAGCCACTAAGGCTAGTATCCGGATCTCTCTCAGCAGCATCCTGTTAGCCGTTGGCTACATCGTGATCGGCATCAGCGGCATTAGACGTCTATTGGCAATATAACCAAGGTTTTCGGTAGGGGCGTTGCATACAACGCCTCTAAGAGCCGAACGGTTTTTGGATTCTGGCCAACAGATCGTAAAACGGCTGCCAGTTATCTTCAGCCATGATCGGTTCCCAAACAGCCTCAATTTCGGATCGTAGTAAAACAACGTTGGGATTGTTTTGCTGTAAACATACACTTGCTTGAGTAACCTCAGCCGCTGACAGGGTGGTCAAACAAGTGTGATAGTGCAGTCGCCAGGCATCTAACAGAGCAGCAGTGTCATCATCAGAATTGCTAACCGGTGTCTGGAGAATATGCTCTGGCCCCTCACACCACTCTGGCGAAAACTGTCCCGTCAGTCCTGTGAAAAAGTCGTGATAGCTAATGTGAGTCTTTTCTAATAGCTCTAAGGTCAGCCTCAGTAGCTCATCTCCTAGCTCGGGTAGTAGAGTCTCAAACCCTAGCTTAGCTAGCATTCGTTGCTTGTAAGCCCTGTAGTAATGCTCACGATAGGGAGCCAGCCCGGTCTCTAAATCTGCGGGCGACATAATTAACTTGAGCGGTTTCTGTACCATCCACAAATTCCATTCGCACACACGCGGCTGATTACCATAGCTGTAGCGTCCGCCATAGTCGAAGTAGGCCGCCGTAAATCGAGGATTAAATTCGTCCATAAACGCGAAGGGACCATAGTCAAAACTCTCCCCGGTAATGGACATATTGTCGGTATTGAGCACCGCATGACAAAACCCTATCGACATCCACTGAGCCGTCAGCTGAGCTACTCGCTGCACCAGCTCAGCATAAAACTGAGCATAGCGTTCCTGGACGTCCTGTACCCCTAGTAAATGGCTGTAGTACACCTCGATCACATGATCGAGCAGAGGCGTCATCAAATCGGGTCGTCCGAGATAGTGCAGACGCTCAAATGTGCCAAAGCGAATATGGGACTGGCTAAAGCGCACCATGACGGAAGATCGGGTGGGCGATGGCTCATCCCCTCGCCATAGCTGCTCCCCGGTTTCGACCAAGCTCAGACAGCGAGATGTATTTACCCCTAGGGCGTGGAGTGCCTCGGATGCCAAAATTTCTCGGACACCGCCTTTGAGAGTCAGGCGACCATCACCGTTACGGGAGTAGGGGGTAGTGCCTGACCCTTTGGTGCCAAAATCGTAGAGCTTGCCATCGGTACCCCGCACCTGCCCATAGAGAAATCCTCGGCCATCGCCCAGGGCCGCGTTGTAGTTGCCAAATTGATAGCCGTGGTAGCGCAGCGCTAGCAGAGGCGATCGCAAGTGAAACTGCCCCAACGCTTCAACAAAATCAAAATCGTCCACGCTGCTGGGCTCTAGCCCCAGTCTGGGCAGCAAATCATCGTTACGAAAACGCAGAATGTGCTGCGGAAAATCAGCAGCGACAACAACGTCATAGTAGTCATCCCCTAACGCCTCTAAAGCAGGCTCATAGGTCAGGGTTAAGAATGGATTGTCAATGCCCAAGATTTTTAACTATCAACGTCCCACACTCTAGTATCTATCAGTCAACAGTTTTATGCTGATAGCCGTCAATACTGAGCCATCACGGCTATTGTGGTTAACCCGAACATCAGTATGGGCACAACGATCAAGTCACTATTCGCTGCTGTGTTGAGACTGCTGACCTTTCACCGCACTTCTAAAGCCTATTACCACCAAAATATTAGACAGGGTCAGGAAAAATTCGGCACTGCCATGCAGCCAGTCTACATTGGCAAGTTCCAGCCCATAGGCTTGCTGCGCATAGATTCCGGCCGGAATTGTCACGGCCACAAATATCAGTAATACATAAAATCCGATCAGGGCTAAACGGGGTGTTTGACCCGATTTGGTCAAAAAGTAAAGAAATCCCAGATAGGGAAATAGCGACACCGCAAACAGCGTTTCTTTAGACACGGGCCTGTCTCCAGATATACCAGGCAGCCGCACAGCTAGTGCAGTTACCCACAACGGTCATAGTCGCCTGTAAAATCACCAACCAGCTGAGGGAAGATGAATTATCAAAAAAATGCCAGGTGCAGGCGCACATTGCGCTAATCAAGGCCGGTAGCATACCGAATGACAGCCATCTCCAAGCTAGCCAACCGGTCACCTCAGCAAACTGCCAGACAAAATAGATGGCAGCGATCCACTCAATCACGCTGGAGATATGGACCATCCATGTGGGCAGTGATAGAGCGTGCATAGGCAGAATACGGCATTCCTGTGAACAATCGCGATAATCTTAACAGGACATCAGACAGCAAAGGAACAGCGGTGCAGGGATGCGAGCAGTGTTGTGTGGATACTATGGCATGGGCAATGGCGGTGATGAGGCACTGCTGGCAACGCTGCTACAGCTGCTGCCTCCGTTTGTTGAACCTATCGTTCTTTCTGGCAACCCTCAAGAAACTACCCAGCGCTACGGTGTAGAAGCTGTGCCTCGTAAATCTCTATCGGCCGTTTGGTCTGCGCTGCGTCGGTCCCAGGCATTTATCTGGGGGGGAGGCAGTTTAATGCAGGATGCGACTAGCGCCATTAATCCGCTGTATTACGGTGGCTTAATGAAATTAGCCCAGTGGCTGGGACTGCAAACAATTGCCTGGGGACAGGGGATTGGACCGCTTCATCGGCGCAGCAGTCGGTGGATAACGCGCTGGGTATTGCAAACGTGTGACGCGGTCACTGTGCGAGACGGAGCCTCGGCTCAGCTATTGACCGACTGGGGAATTGCCTGTCAGCTGGCTCCAGACCCGGTATGGGCACTGCGGTCATCTCATTTAGCCGGCTTTGCAGACCTGCATTCGCCTAGAGTTGCGATCGCACTGCGCGATCACCCGCAGCTCACACCTGAGCGACTGGCCAATTTGACCAAAGCCCTGGCTGATTTTCAGACCGCCACCCAAACCTGTGTAATTCTACTGCCCTTTCAGCCAGTAAAAGACGGTGCGATCGCTGCTCACGTAGCCCAGCATCTCAGCGGCCCCTACAAAATTATTCAAGTCGATAATCCGGCCCAGCTGAAGGGCGTCTTTCGCAGTATCGAAATGACGATTGCGATGCGGTTTCACGGTGTAGTCATGGCCGTGGCTGAAGGCTGTCGCTGTTTTGCCATTAGCTATGACCCTAAAGTCACTCAAATTATGCAGGAGCTGTCGCTACCTGGCTGGAGTCTCTTACCCACTGAGCCGCTACCGCCAATACCTGAAGATGCCAGCACGATGACCCAGCAGTGGCTGGAACACTACGCTAACGGCGAAGGTCTCAGTGATGTTCGGGTACAGTCGCTGTGCGATCGCGCTTTGCTCCATGCCATTATTGTCAAAGACGCGCTGACCAAAACTACTCCCGCTGGGTGATCGAGTGTAAATTACTTTAACTTTTAGGGTAACAACTTAAGCCGGGAAAAGCTCTGCGTGTAAGGGATTTACCAGATGTG
>ERZ1740070.1587-NODE-1587-length-14081-cov-7.325681_pt1 | contig 14081 bp, 12 predicted proteins | sample MGYA00581734_ERZ1740070 | MGnify/ENA primary metagenome ERZ1740070 (study PRJEB43018, sample SAMN04849744) | marine metagenome | isolation source: floating plastic debris | place: Pacific Ocean | collected 2008-09-01 | study: EMG produced TPA metagenomics...
AACTGATAACTGATAACTGATAACTGATAACTGATAACTGATAACTGATAACTGAAAATATGAAACCATTTAATTACCAAAAAGCTAATTCTTCAAATGCTGCGGTAGAAGAATTAAGCAATAATAATCAAGCTAAGTTTATTGGTGGTGGTACTAATTTACTGGATTTAATGAAGTACGGTGTGGAAGTACCGGATAGTTTGATTGATATCACTAAAGTACCGCTAGCTGAAATTACAGAATTACCCAACGGTGGAGTTCGTATTGGTGCTTTGGCTCGTAATACTGCGACTGCAAACCATCCTTTAATTCGTGAAAGATATCCTTTGTTGTCGCAAGCTTTTCTTTCCGGAGCTACCCAACAGTTACGCAATATGGCTACAGTTGGCGGAAATTTGATGCAAAGAACTCGCTGCTATTATTTCTACGATACCGCAACACCTTGTAATAAACGCGAACCGGGTTCTGGTTGTCCAGCAGTGGAAGGTTTTAGCCGCATTCATGCAATTCTAGGTGCTTCCGAAAATTGTATTGCTACCCATCCTTCAGATATGTGCGTTGCTTTAGCTGCTTTGGATGCAGTTGTGAGAGTAGTTAGCCCATCTGGGGAAGAAAGAGAAATACCCGCGACTGAATTTCATCGTTTACCCGGAGACACACCAAATATTGACACTAATTTGCAAGAGAACGAACTAATTACCGCAGTCGATTTACCTCCGTCTCTCAAAAATGCAAAGTCTTATTACTTAAAAGTTAGAGATAGAGCATCTTATGCATTTGCTTTAGTTTCGGTAGCTGCTTTAGTGGAAATTGAAAATAATTCCATCAGAACAGCGCGTTTAGGAATGGGTGGTGTAGCTCATAAACCCTGGAGAGCAACCAATGCAGAAGAAATTTTAATCGGTGCAAACAAGAGCGAAGAAATATTTCGACAAGCAGCAGAAACCGCATTACAAGGAGCGCAAGGTTATGAACATAATAATTTCAAAATCGAACTTGCTAAAAGGGCGATTGTTAGAGCATTGATGACAGTCGCTGAGTAGAAGAGAGAGGGAGATGGGGAGATAGGGAGACAAGGGGATGGGGAGATGGGGAGAAAATTTTAATTATTAACTCATTAGCAATTCCCAATTCCCAATTTTCAATCTCCAATGCCCAATGCCCAATTACCAATTATCAATTACCAATCCCCAATCAAAAATCCAAAATCCAAAATCGAAATGGTTAACGCAATCGGCAAACCTTTAAATCGCGTTGATGGTAGCCTTAAGGTTACTGGTGGAGCGCAGTATTCGGCTGAATTTCCTCAAGAAAATCTTGCTTATGCTGTTGGTATCCCTAGTACTATTGCTAGAGGAAAAATTAAAAGTATTGATACGAATGCTGCGGAAAGTCTACCTGGTGTTATTAGTGTAATAACTCATGAAAATACACCAAAATTACAGCCACTCAAAACCTTTATGCAAGGTGGAACCGCAGCAGAGAACTATTTACCTTTTAAAGATAATTCTGTTTACTACAGTGGAGAATATATCGGGTTAGTAATCGCTGATTCTTTAGAACAAGCAACTTATGCTGCTTCTTTGGTGCAATTTACTTATGAAGAAGATACTCCAATTGTGGATATGCTTCTTCACCGCAATCAAGAATATGAGCCACAGACAGTTTTTGGTAAAAAGCCAAATTTTGTTAGAGGTAATCCTCAAGAAGCTTTTGAACAAGCGGATATCAAAGTAGATGAAGTTTACACAACACCCACCGAAAATCATAATCCCATAGAACCTTCGGCAACAATTGCTGTATGGGAAAATGATATTTTAACAGTCTACACATCTACGCAAAATACTTACGGTACCAGAAAAGCTTTAGCTGACAGTTTAGAAATCAGCGAAGAAAATATACGGGTGGTTTGTCAGTTTATGGGTGGCGCATTCGGCTGTAAAGGTGCTTTTTGGTCGCATATGCTACTACCAGCAATTGCCTCTCGTCAGGTTAATCGTCCGGTAAAGTTGGTATTAACTCGCGAAGATATGTATAACGTTGTCGGACACCGTGCCGAAACTGAGCAAAACGTTAAATTAGGAGCAACTAAGGAAGGTCAATTAACGGCAATTATCCACGATGGCATTTCTCATACGTCGATGTACGATGAGTTTGCCGAACCATTCACCGTCGCAACTCATATGATGTATGCTTGCGATAATTTGCAGGCTTCTCAGCGATTGATACGTTTAAATAGAGTAACTCCTACCTTCATGCGTGCCCCTGGTGAAGCTCCTGGGATTTTTGCAATTGAATCGGCTATGGATGAACTAGCTTATGCCTTAAAAATTGATCCCATCCAATTAAGATTAATCAATCATGCCGATACTGACCCTGACAAAAATTTGCCTTGGTCGAGCAAATCTCTGAAAGAATGTTACCAAATTGGTGCAGAAAAATTTGGCTGGTCGAAACGTAATCCCGAAATAGGTTCCATGCGCGATGGACGCTATTTGATTGGTGTGGGAATGGCAAGCGCAACATACCCAGCTTTTACCTCACCAGCTTCAGCTAAAGCCAAAATGCTCTCAGATGGTAGCGTCGTGGTACAAAGCAGCACCCACGAGATGGGTGGTGGTACGGCTACCGTGATGGCGCAACTTATCGCCGATACATTAGGTTTCCCCTTTCAAAAAGTACGCTTTGAATATGGAGACACCAAATTACCCCGCGCACCAGTCAGCGGTGGTTCGATGACAATAAGTAGCGTTGGTAGTGCAGTTCATGGTGCTGTTAAAGGATTGCAAGCGAAAATTTTGGAACTGGGGGGAATCACAGACAGCGACTCCCTGACAATTGAAGATTACACAAATATCCTCAAGAAAAACAATCAACAACAAATTGAAATTGAATACGATGCCAAATCTAGCCAGGAGAAAGAATATTCCAAGCATGCTTTTGGCGCTCAATTTGTCGAAGTACGGATAGACCCCGACCTTGGAGAAATCCGTATCAACCGTTACACTGGAGCATTTGCTTGCGGAAAAATACTCAATCATAAAACAGCGCGATCGCAATTTATGGGAGGTATCATCATGGGTATCGGAATGGCATTGATGGAAGAAACGGTAGTTGACCCAAATTTAGGTCGAGTCATGAATGCAAACCTTGGCGAATACCACATTCCAGTCAATGCCGATATCCCCGACATTGGCATAGAAATGGTCGAAGAAATTGATAATCATGTTAATCCAATCGGCACAAAAGGCATCGGTGAAATTGGAATTACCGGTGTTGCTGCTGCGGTAGCGAATGCTGTATATCATGCCACAGGTAAACGAATCCGTAATTTACCAATTACTCCAGATAAAGTGATGTAACCGTACATAATGTAGAGACGTAGCAGTGCTACGTCTACCAAAATTTTGATTAATAACGATTCATTTAAAAAAATACCTATAACTTTTCTCAGTATACTAAGGTACACCTAAAAACGTTACCACCAGCCCATTCCCTTATTAAGGTACACCTAAAAACCCCACCCCCAGCCCCTCTCCTTATTAAGGAGAGGGGAGAAGCAAAGCTTTATTCAAGTAAGGTTGATATAGATGTAACTTAGTTGATTGATAAACGCTATATTTCCTATTTCTTATTCCCTATTTTAAAAATGAAAGAATTAAAAAATATCATTTCAGCAATAGAAGATTTAGAAAATAATTATCAGATATCAGCAATAGCAACATTAGTAAAAGTCAGCGGTTCAACCTATAGAAGTCCCGGTGCGAGGATGTTAATGACCGCTGACGGTAATACTATTGGAGCAATCAGCGGTGGTTGTTTAGAAAGTGATGTTTTTGAAAAAGCACAAGCTGTAATTAAATCCGAAAAACCTATTTTAATTAAATATGATACCACCTCAGAAGAAGATATTATTTGGGGTTTGGGGTTGGGTTGTCAGGGAATTGCTTATGTATTAATCGAGTCTTTAGATAAAAATAAATTACAGGAAATTGCTTTTATAAAAAAGTGTTTATCAACTCGAACTCATGGAGCAATAGCGACTGTAATATCGGTAGAAGATAATAGTCAATCTCAAATAGGACAGCGTTTATTATTGGGAAATAATAATATTATCAATAATTTAAAAGATGATAAATTAGTGACAGAAGTTTTGAGCGATACCAAAGCAGCATTACGAGATAATCAATCAATTTTAAAAGAATATAATTTAGAAACAGGAAAAATAGAAGTATTTATCGAAGTAATCCAACCACCTTTATCATTAATAATTTGTGGTGCTGGTTATGATGTTTTACCATTAGTAAATTTCAGCAAACAATTAGGTTGGGATGTAACTGTAATAGACAACCGTCAACGAGAAGTTAGTAAAAGACGATTTGCACAGGCAGATAAAACATTACTTTCTGCTCCCGATGAAATTTTAGAAAATATTGAAATTACAGAGCATACCGCAGCCGTAGTGATGAGTCATAATTATTTAGACGACTTAGATATGCTCAAACTACTGATACCTTCAAAATTAAAATATTTAGGAATACTAGGGCCGAAAAAAAGAACAAATCGGATATTAGAAGAATTACAAGCAGAAGGAATTACACCTAATGCTAATATTTACAGTCCCGTTGGATTAGATATAGGAGCAGATAACGCTGAAGAAATCGCTCTTTCCATAGTTTCTGAAATTCAAGCAGTAACATCTCAACGAAATGCAGGATTTTTGAAAAATCGTAACGCTCCAATTCATGTAAAAGAATAAAAATAAAAGCCTCACCCTTTTACCCTCCCCTTATTAAAAAGAGAAATATTTATTCAACCGTCTAAATACGGTTTTATAATTTTAATCTCAGTATCAAAAATTTTTACGTTTACAAAATTCAATGTGTGAAAATTCAATTAATGGATTTCATACCTCATATTGTGATAAAAAATTACAAAAAAATAGCTAATTGAGAATAGCTTCATTAATAATGCAAACGTTGTCATTTAATCAACGAAAATACGTTATTAGAGTATTGGTATCAAAATGTTGTCAGAATTTTAATTTTTTTTTTGATATAATCTGTTGGGACGTATATATGTAATTTTTATCAATATTCATTAAATGTCTATCAATTTAATCTTTTGGTTTTTAAAGCGGAAATTGATAACTCTTCACTAGTAAATAATGAAAAATATCGGTTTAATAATCTTGGCTGCTGGAAAAGCCAGTCGGATGGGAAAACCCAAACAGCTACTAACTTATCAAGGAAGTAGTTTAATATCTCATGCTGTAAAAATTGGTTTGAATTCTAATTGTAGACCTGTGATAGTAGTTTTAGGGGCTTACAAAGAACAGGTTAAACCACAAATAGATAAATTACCCATAGAAATAATAGAAAATTCCGATTGGGAAACAGGAATGTCTTCTTCAATTCGAGCGGGTATTAATGCTATTAAACAAAGTAATTTTAATTTAGATGGTGTAATTATTGCACTTGCTGACCAACCTTTAATTTCCGAAGCTGTTTTTAATCAATTAATTGAGAAATATCAAGAAACGAGAAATAAAACCAAAAATAAAATAATTGCTTCTACTTATGATGATATCGTTGGTGTTCCGGCTTTATTTGATAAAAATTTTTTCTCAGAATTGATGGATATTGAAGGTGATAGAGGAGCAAAAGCTTTGATTCGTAAATATCGAGATGAAGTGTTAACTGTTCCGGTAGCGGAAGCGGCGATTGATATTGATACACCAGATGATTATCAGAAGTTGTTGTCACGAAAAAATTTTTCTGATTGCTTAGCTAAGCGCTGATAGACTATAAGTAGTACAAATAGACTATAAGCGCCAATACAAAAATTTATAACTATGGATATCGAAGAATTACTTCAACGATACGCTGCTGGAGAAAGAAATTTTACTGGCATTAATTTAAGCTATAAAAATCTAATAGGTATTGATTTAAGCGAAGCTGATTTAAGTAAGTCATATTTAATGGAAAGCGAACTACATGGAGCAAATTTAAAAGGAGCGATACTAAGAGATATAAGGTTAGATAATTCAAATTTACGTCATGCTGTTTTAGATGAAGCCGATTTAAGCAATGCTAATTTAGACGAAGCAAATTTTGAATCCGCTAGCTTAAAAGGGGCAAATTTATCTCACTGTAATATGACAGAAGGAAGTTTAGAAAACGCTAATTTGGAAGGAGCTAATTTACAAGGTGCAATAATAGTAGATTCAACTTTAGAAAATACAAATTTCACAAATGCTAATTTAAAAGGTGCAGAAATAATCAATACAAGTAGCGCTGATGAATTTGAGTTTTCCATTCTCTCTCATACTATAATGCCGGACGGAAATATTTATGATGCTGATTGCAATCCTAAAACAAGTAAAGATATTCTGTTAGACGATTATAAAGCCGGAATAAGAGATTTTACTAATAATTTTGCTTATCCCTACCCCAAATTGGACATTTTAGAAAATGTAGATTTAAGTTGTGTAGAACTACCCGAAATTAAACTGTGGAATATCGTTTGTCAAAATACTATTTTGAGCAATGCTAACCTAAAAAATTCTGAATTAGTAGAGATGTATTTTAAAAATGCCAATTTAGAAGGAATTAATTTAGAAGAAAGTATTCTAAGTGGTTCTTATTTTATTGCGACTAATTTAAAAAAAGCTAATTTAAAAAGAGTGCGATTCCAGGTGGGTGGTTGTAGAGCAAATTTTACTGACACTGATTTAAGTCAATCAGATTTAAGTAATGCCAATTTAAGCGGAATAATTCTAATAAATGCTAATTTTACAGGAGCCAATTTAACTAATGCAAATTTAAGTAAAACAGATTTAACTCGCGCAAATTTTACTGAAGCAGAATTAACGGGAGTCAATTTGAATGAAGCTATTTATTGCTCGCGAACTATCTTTCCTCCTGATGTTGATTTATCTCAAGCCATTGCCATAATTTCAGGAGTTAATTTATCGGGATATCACAGGAATTTTTTGTCTGGTAGAGATTTACGAAATCTCGACTTAAGTAGAACTAATTTTAGTGGACTTCATATGAGTAATGTTAATCTTAGCTATTCAAATCTTTCTGAAGCTAATTTTAGTAAAGCTCGTTTAAGCGAAGCAAATCTCAGAGGTGCTAAATTAACGGGTGCTAATTTAAGTAATTCTATTTTGCATCTTGCTGATTTAAGGGATGCTGATTTAAGTAATAGTAATTTAGATAAAGCTTCTTTGAAAGGAGCTTACTATAATTTGAATACTATTTTTCCTGCTGGGGTAGATTCATCGAAAGCAATCTATTTAGATGTAGAAGCTAATCTTTCTAGACACCATTTTCTCAGGATTGATTTAAGCAATACTAATTTATCTAGAGCAAACTTGAGCAGTTCTAGTTTAGCTTCTATCAATTTAAGAAATGCTAATCTTAGCAATACCAACCTAACCCATGCCAATTTAGAAGGTGCAATCGTAGAAGGTACAAATTTCGATGGAGCGATATTTTGTAGAACAATTATGCCAGACGGTAGCGTTAGAAATGATGGTTGTTGAATTATTAAACTTGAAAATTTAAATGTTATTGTAATTCAGTCCTTTTTAACTTACATCTTGCATCATTCTCAACAACTGCCTTAGAATAAATTCTCAGGCTAATATAAAAAGTCTGATAAATCAGACTGGACAAGGTTTTTAGTGCGTTTTAACGTACTTTGTTTTTTAGCCTTGGAATTGATTCCAAGGTGGTTTTTGCAAGTGGTTCAAGATGTTAGTTTTAAAGGACTTTTGCTATGAAGCAGGGACTTACATTTCCTGATTGACCTGAGTCAAACCTTCATTTCCATCAATCACTTTTACAGAACCATCACGAACTTCATCCCGTCTTCTTTTAGCTTCACTAGTCCAAGCTGCTTGAATTTCTGGGTCGGTATCAAATTCTAAACTTTCGACTAATTTCTCAGCTAAAAGCGCTCTTGAAGTACTAGGTAAAGATAAAAGTTCTTCTGTAAGTTGTTCAATTGACCGCATTATTCTTAAAGAGTATTTGTTGTTTAATTTTGCCTACAGTCTAACAATTATCGAATATCAATAAACCAATACAAAACTCTTTACTATCCCCCATTCCCCATTCCCTCTCTTGGATAATTGCGACCCTTGGGGAGACACGCCAGTTCCTACAACGGAGGAGACCTCCGCAACGGACTGGCTCCCCAAGACTGCATTTTCCGCTATCCCCTATTCCCTGCATATATATTTCTTTATACTTTCGATAAGAATTAGACCAAAACCACCGTATAATAACTTTTACCTATAACCTTGACTCGGGAGAATAAAGCCATGCCAATGGCAGTAGGAGTAATCGAAACACTAAGTTTTCCTGCAATACTTATAGCCTCGGATACGATGGTTAAAGCAGCCGCTGTTTCAATAGTTTTTTACGACAAGTCGGAAAGCGGACGCTTTTTTGTCGCTGTTAGGGGTAGGGTTTCTGAGGTCAATCGTGCTGTGGAAGCAGGACTTGAAGCTGCTGAAAAAGAATCCCACGGAGGTCAAGTAATGAGCCATTATATTGTCCCCAATCCTCCAGAAAATGTGGAAAGCGTTTTACCAATCCATTTCACTTCAAAATCAGAACCTTTCCGTTTATAGCGATTGGTCGATTTCTGAGATGATAAATAATATATCGGTAGCTATCCGCTATTGGTAGCACCCCATAAGTTTATTAATACAGGAGATTATAAATGCCACTACAGGCAGTTGGTGCTTTAGAAACTAAAGGTTTTCCTGCTGTGTTAGCAGCTGCTGATGCAATGGTCAAAGCCGGTCGAGTTACACTTGTTGGCTATATTAGAGTTGGTAGCGCTCGATTTACGGTTAATATTCGCGGTGATGTTTCGGAGGTTAAAACTGCTATGGCTGCTGGGGTGGAAGCCGCAGAAAGCTGTCATGGTGGAGTTCTCGAATCCTGGGTGATTATTCCTCGTCCTCACGAAAACGTTGAAGCTGTTTTACCAATAGCTTATTCGGAAGATGTTGAAGAATATCGACTTGCTGTCGAAAATCCGATAGTAGGTAGAGCCCGTTAATTACAAAATGTTGGTTTTGGGCTGTATTAAGCAAAGCAAATTAATGTTACGTTACTACCGGCATTATTTAAGACTTTTATACTACATGCCCAACATCTGGTTTATATGAGCGTATTTAGTATTTATAATCAACTGAAAAATTTTAATTAAGTAAAAATTAACTGAAATTCACCGTATCAAAAATATTACCCGCTCGGGTACTTCCGTGTTACCGGTATTTTTTTCAAAATAATTGTGATGTGGAAACATAGTTCCTCCAATTAATTTATGGTGAGGTGAGGGGAGGTCGAATAGAAACAATAATACAAGTGGTTACAGAGAATATCTTAAATTTCAGATTCTACAACTCAATTAACGAAGCTTTTTAGCTAATTTTTTGTCACAAAAATTAACTGATAGGTTTGTAATAAAAACTTTTCATACATATTACACAATACAGCAACTGTATCAACTGTAATGATATACAAACAAAATTCAGAGAATGACAAAGTATATGTAAAAATAAATACTAATTGAATTGTAGACTTTAGAACTGAAACTAATATGTTTAAAACAGCGTCTTGTTGAATATGAATTCTATTGCTTACGTAAAAAATAGTCCTGTGTTATTGACTTTTCAATCCACTTATTCAGTCGTTTGTAAATATGCCTTAAGACATATTTAGATATTAAACTAAAAAGATTTTATTTTCCGTTGCAAAAGTTTACACTAGCTCAAAGCATGGAAAATAGCTAAAAAAAGCGATTAAACAACTTACTATATTGATTATTTCTGATTAGTTTTTAAGTGAATGGGGAAAATTCTGCATAACTAGACTAAAACCAGGCGTATAAAAATATAGAGTCCATAAAATATTTTCTTGGATATTTTAGCCTTATGTGGCGACAACTAGTTGAATACACCAATTGTGATAAGTGGGGGTTGTGATGCAAACTTTAAAGCAGGGTTTTGAGGAGCGCAATCTCAATATGACATCTGAAGCGGAAAAACTAAAAGAGTATTGGCAGAATCGCTTGGCTGATGAATGTTCGCAACACAGTGAAGCGACAAGAGCGAGTGTAACTAAATGGCTTATCGGAAGTGATACAGAGCGCTTTGAAAATCTTAACGTCAAAGAATTAAAGATTGCCAAGCAAGCGATGGAGTATCGCTACCGGATTTTATGTCAACGTTATTTAGGGTTGGGTCGGGAACGTGCTTATCGTAATCTAATTACTCGTTTGGGAAGCTTAGCTACATTGCGTTCTAAGATTCAAACTTGGATTTCATTAAGTCGCGATCGCCAGCGTAAGGTGTTGGATGTTTTGCAAGAAATACTCCAAGAATTGCTGCAAAGCGATAAATATATGGTTTCTCAGATGGCCTGTATTTCTGAGTTTACCCAAGATAGTAGATTGAGAAATGCCTTAGTGTTTGCCAGTTTAGAAGAGTATTGCATGCGACCAATACGCAATCAGCCATTACTGGTATATCGCTTCGTCAACTACTTAAAGAGAACCCAAAGGGGTGGCTTAACCCAGGTACCCACTAAAGATATGGTGCGTTTGGTTTCTGAAGAAGTACTTGGTGAAGATGGCGAAAATCGAGTTAGCTTGGTAGACCAAAATGCCATAGAAGATTATCAGGAAGAGGAAAAAGCCCAAGAACAGCAGCTACAGCGTCAGTTAGTAAAAACAGAATTTGAGGAATATCTCAAAGAGAATTTGGGAGAAGATGCGACCAAATGGCTCCAGATGTACCTTAAGGGTTTTACTCAAGATGCTATTGCGAAAAAATTGGGTAAACCAATCAAAGAAATTTATCGGTTGCGAGAGAAAATTGGCTACCATGCAGTACGGGTTTTTGCACTCAAAGATAAACCAGAATTAGTTTCAAACTGGTTGGAAACTTCTTTGCTCGAACATAATCTGGGGTTAACACCAAATCAATGGGAGAAATTGCAAGAAAAAATATCACCCGTACAAAAGCAAATTTTAGAAATGTCCAAAATGGGTAAAACCACAGAAGAAATCGCCAAAAATCTCAAACGTAAAACTCATCAGGTGATGGGAGAGTGGACAAAAGTGTATTTAGCGGCTCAAGCAATACGCGGTGAATAAGGATTGTAGGCAATGTTTTGACACTATGTTTTAACATTTGCGTCTACTTCCTTAATCCTAGACTTGCTTCCCGGATACAGACCAATAGAAAAGTTTCTTGCAATCAATAGCAGATAAATTATATTTTATTTACTGAAAAGTTTTTGTCAATATAGTGCCAAATGCCGTAGTGAGCGAATACGATGGAGTAAAATATTAAACGATTTGACCTATGTTGTCTTCCGAAGGCAAACCAACTGATACTAACTCAGTAACTGCCAATCAAAAGCCATCTAAGACTATAGGGACTGACGGTGCATCATCTCTCAACCCAGACCAACAGCTAGAACGCTCGCAAATATTTCGACTAATAGAAGAAGGTATCTTATGCTTTGAGGCTTGCCTCTACCATCAGATTTTACCATTGAAGTTGGAATATAACAGTTTGTCGTTGGGCATCGTTAACCCTAAAGAAAAAGTAGCATTAGATTATGTAAACAGTATATTATCCTACTTGAAAATTGCGGTATCAATACAGCCCATATCAGCAGATACTCACCGCATCATATTATCAGAATACCTCAGCTATAAAAGCGCATCAGAAGAGTCTAAACTATCTGCGAAGAAAAATAAAATAGATTCCAATAGTGGTAAAAACGTTGCAAATAAATTAATTACAGAAGATTTGGAAGAAGAAGCTCCAAGAGATAATACTTTAATATTATTCGACTCTCCCGGTGGACTTAGCTTAAAAAATTTATCTAATCAAGAGCGCATACAAGCTGCTTTTTCTGCACCTTCAAATAATGTAAATAAGCAAAAATCTGATACAAAAAATACAGAGACAAATATTTTTGAAGTTGTATCACCAGAGAATCTATCTGTATTAAGATTACCTCTGCCAGAATCATTTAGTGCTGACGAGATACTTCCAATACTTCCACCAAAGACATTACTCAACGAACTACTAGCAAGAGTTCTAGAAGTTGGGATTGGTCGCTTATATTTGGAAAGACAAGCTTACGAAGGTCGAATACTTTGGAGCTTAAATGGGATAGTACAGTCGGTAGTAGAAGAACTACCATTATCGGCTTTTCAAGGAGTACTTAATGAATTGAAGCGCTTGAGTTCTTTACCTGCAATAACATTGAACCAAGCAAAACAAGTAGAAATAGAATGCTTATATCAGAAACAGCGCTTGTTATTACGCTTGCGAGTAATGCCAGGAATGTATGGTGAAGAAGCAACTTTACAGGTATTGCGTGGGGCTGCATTAAAGTTTTATCAGCAACAACAGTTAACCCGTATTAGTCGTGACGCTTTAGGAACTTCCCAACAGCTAAATTATAAAGTACGCGAACTACAGCAAAGGCTGGCTTTGAATACAAAAGATTTGAATCCCGAGCAGTTAGAAGCTTTAGATTCCTTGAACGAAATTGTTGAGGATTTAGAGCATCGTTTAAGAATACTTACAGATATTCCGACTTTGTAAATGAGATGGGGAATGGGGGATAGGGAATAGGGAATAGGGAATAAAGTTAAAGTTTATTTAGCTGTAATTACTCATGATGACCAAAACTGTACAAAATTCAGAAAACCCCTTTCCTACTTCCTACTTTCTACTTTCTACTTTCTACCCGCTACTTTCTCAATAATAAGTCTCTAAGCAAAAACAAAGTTTTCAACAAATACTCAGTAAAACCGCTGATGAGTATTACTAAATTATTGTGTTGTAATAGAAACATTAAAAGACCTATTTTGGATTTTACGGAAAGTTGAGCCAGTCCGCTCTTAGGGTTTACCTAAGTTGAGGAAGCGTAAGTGGGAAGAATATATTCTTCCTGCAAACTCTTTGAAGCAAATTTTAGATTGAACTTCTACTTGTGGTTTATAAGTAAGAAGATATTCATGCATTATTGAATCCATAATAAATTTCTTGTTAGAAACTATTTTTGTTGACTCTTCTTATGAGATGAAACAGTTAAAAATTCTTGGATTACAAATCTAAAATAGAATAGCTTTATCTATATAAACCTTTCCCTCATACAGTTTTTTTATTTATTTGTGGCAGATATTTCATGCAGACAGAGGTTTTTAGTGAAATTTTCCCTTTAATGAGTACGGCCAATCCCCAAACTTTGGAATGGCTGCTTAACGTTGCAACAATGCACGAATATCCCGCAGGACGAGCTGTCTTAATGGAAGATTCTTGGGGTAATGCAGTTTACTTTATTGTATCGGGTTGGGTAAAAGTTCGGCGTACTAACAGTGAAGATACTCGTGCTCTAGCGATTTTGGGTAAGGGTGATTTTTTCGGGGAAATGGCGATTTTAGATGAGTCTCCCCGTTCTACTGATGTAATTGCTCTTTCCTCAGTGGAGTTAATTAGCGTATCGAGGGAGAGCTTTATTCAGATATTATTTAAAGACTCCCAGTTACATCATCGAATGTTGCAACTGATGGTAAGACGGATGCGCTACGTTAATCTACGTCTGCAAATGCGAGCTGCACCACCAGCAGTCAAGCTATCTCATACCTTGGTTTCTTTGGGTGAAAGTTATGGTGAAGAAGCTGAAAAAGGAAGAGATATTTTCAATATTCCTTTTCAAGATTTAGCGGACGTTACCGACATATGTATAGAAGAAACGACCCAAATCATGGAAAAACTTCATGAGAAATCTTGGGTGAATATCAATACTGCTCAAGATATAATTCATTTGCTCAATTTCAAGCAATTAGTAAATTTGGCCGGCAGAATTTAACCTCTTCCCCTCTCCTTATTAATGAGGTGTCCGGAAGACGGGGTGAGGTTTCCGACTGTATTGGACTTAATAAAAACTGCTAAGTGGGTGTGCAAAATTATTTGTGTCATTGCGAGCGACAGCGAAGCAATCTCAAAGTGTTGCGATGAGCCACAC